>QWCK01004637.1_pt2 | contig 13319 bp, 10 predicted proteins | sample 1972571 | NCBI WGS metagenome assembly QWCK01 (sample SAMN09866710, study PRJNA288562) | Human gut metagenome isolate term2_stool, whole genome shotgun sequencing... | isolation source: gut | host: Homo sapiens | place: USA: California
CTTATTACTCTGTCCGTTGGACGGGTCTTGAACTGTCCGTTCGACTGATCTTGAACTGTCCGTTGGACGGGTCTTGAACTGTCCGTTGGACGGGTCTGGACTGTCTGCCGGACTGGTCTGGAACTGTCTATTTGACGGGCTAGCTTGCAGTACATCATACACATAGATTAAATTGGGTTTTCCCAATCCCTGCCGAACCTTGTGAATCAATCCTGCCTTGTCCAGTTCGTCTACCAGTTTCCCAGCTTTCTTTGCGCGACAGCGAACAGCCGACGCTATGTTTTCAAGGTCATAATAGATGAACGGCGTGCCATTCTCATCTTTCATCTGTTTAGTGATAGACAGTTGCAGCCGGTCACGCATCAGGGTGTACGCCAGAATGTGTTGTGCTGTCAGGTGTTTGTATTGTGGGTATTGCGGCGCTTTTTCATCAAAGAAAACTTTCGGCAGTTTGGCGAACGCTTGTGTGCTTTCGCTCTGGCCGAACGTTTCGTTCTCCGAGATAATGGAATTACTCATTTTTCCTCCTTAATGTCAGTTCTCTATTTCCCTGTCTGGCTCGTTCCGAATTTTCGGGAAACAGCTTTTGCAACTCTCCGAAGTTTCGGGAATAGCTCCCAGACAGAAAAATTTAGATTTCCTTGATTTTTCTCGTCCTTCCAAATCAAACTCGACCGTGGGAATGAGCCAAAATACTTGACTTCTCCCACACTTGATGGTAATATTATTTTGAATAGTTAAATCACAATTTTCACTTCCCTTTCATAATTGGCTCAGAATGCCCCAGAATCGTTTCTGGCGATCATTCGTCAAATGATACACCGGATGCATCAAAAGCGATTACAACGCATTCTCGCGGGATTATGACATTTTCGTGCCGTCCATCAAATTATAATCGCTCTCTTTCTGGTCGTTGGTCGTAGTTGGTCATTGTGAATCGCTGGCTGAACTCGGCACTGAATTGTCGTTGAGTGGCCATGCGGCATTGGCTGAACTCGATAACAAAACGTTATTGAGTGGCCGTGCGGCTGGCTTGCTAAATCATGGGATTTCACCTCTTTCTAAATCAGCTCAGAATGCCCCAGAATCGTTTCTGGTGGTTATTCGTCAAGAGATACGCGCAGTTAGGGCAGGAACGATTGTGGCGTATTCTCGCAGGCTTATGCAACTTGCCGCGCGGTGTTTTTGCTTGACATATACTACTATACAAAAAAACAGAAATTGGGGCGTGGCGTTATGCACAAATTTCTTTCTCTTTTTTGTGCATTATTACAATTCATAACTTAAACCATTATATAAACAGCAAAAGCGGCTGATATGCGTAAAAAATCGCACATCAGCCGCAGTTATTTTTTAATTAAAAATCTTCTTCATCATCAACCAGAAAGATAGTCAGCTGAAAAGGTTTCTGGTCTGCGAACTTGACAGTGATATACTCAATCCGTTCCTCGGGAAAGAAACGCCCGCTTGCCCATGCAAATTCGCCTTTTACCACAATCTTACTCTCCCAGAACGGGTCAATGATAAAAGCAACGCCGTCCTCGATAATTTCAAAAGGTCCTACTACAATAGATATATCTACTCGACTGGCCGCATCTTTCGAGGGAAAGTTCATCTGCATACTGGTGAAATACCCTCTGTTCAAATGAACCAGTAGGCTTTCCAGTGTCGGGAATGTTAGTCTTTCAAATTCCATGTTTTTTCTCCTTTGTTTTTCCGTTGGGTGATTGGGTTTTCGGTGTCATTTCGGGGCTTTTCGGGTCAAATGTTGTACTTGTGATGTACTGATTTTTCATATTGATGACATTTCAGTAGTTTTAATCGTACATTCTTCTTGAATGACATCATTTTGTGAACTTTATTTACTCCTCAAAGCGTACTATTTGTTATCAATTTATGAAATGATCATCGGAATTTTATCACACCCGCCTGCCGAGTGCTGAAATGCCAGTTTTCACCGTATAAAAAACGCTCTGATTTGGTCGTTTTTCCTTGCGTTCGCGTCCACGCAGTGATAGAATTAGTATGAGAGAGAGACTGGCAATCGTTCGATTGCCGTAGAGAGAAAATCCGCTCTATAAAAAGGAGAACAAACATGAAGGAAATCAAAGTTGGCATCGTCGGTTTGGGCCGTCTCGGTTCGGTACACGCGCAGAATCTCGCGTTCAAGATTCCCGGCTGCAAGCTGGTCGCTGCCTGCTCGCTCGAGCAGAAGGAGCTGGACTGGGCGAAGGACTACCTCAAGGTAGAGTACACCACCACGGACTACAAGAAAATGGTTGACGAGGCAGACATCGAAGCTGTCGTTATCGTCTCCTCCTCTCCGGAGCACTGCTGGATGATCGAGTACGCGCTCGATGCAGGCAAGCACGTTTTCACCGACAAGCCGCTCGGCTGCTCGCTTGAGGAGTGCAAGCGCGCTGAGGCTGCTGTTGAACGTCACCCGGACAAGATCTTCTTTCTTGGCTTTATGCGCCGCTACGATCCGTCCTATGCGGATGCAAAGGCACAGATCAACGCAGGACGCATCGGCAAGCCGTATCTGGTAAAGGCTACCGGCCTTGACCCGGAAGCATTGGTCGAGAGCTGCATCAAGTTCTCCAAGACCTCGGGCGGCATCTTCATTGACGCGGCTTCGCACGACATTGACCTGATGCGCTGGTTCCTCGGCGGTGAGGTTACCGAGGTTTACGCCGCAGGCACCAACTTCAAGCACCCCGAGTTTGCCGAGAACGGCGACACCGAGACCGGCATGGCAATGCTCAAGTTTGACAATGGCACGGTCGCTTTCCTGCACGTTGGCCGTACTGCGCCGCACGGCTACCACACCGAGACCGAAATCGTCGGCACCGAAGCGCATATCCGCGTAGCCGGTGTACCGTGGAAGGACCGTGTAATGGTTTACGATCAGTACGGTGCCCGTCAGGAGATCGTCGAGAACTTCCCGCAGCGTTTCGCAGAGGCTTACTTGCTCGAAATGGTGGACTTCATCGACTGCATCCAGAAGGACCGCAAGCCCGAGCTGACCGTTTACGACGGCACCAAGGCAACCCTCGTTACCTACGCGATTACGGATTCGTTCCACTCCGGCAAGCCGGTTCAGGTACAGTATTAATATATTGTAAAATCGCACAAAAGCAGAGCCGAAAGGCTCTGCTTTTTCTTGCATATTTTCATCTTCTCTGCTATTATAATGGCAAGGAGGTAGAGATTATGAACAACAACATTCCCATTGCCCGCTGGCTTTCCATGTTCTGGCTATGCAGCGCCGTTTCACTGGTGCTTGGACAATTCAGCGGCTCCGTCACTTTGAACGGTACAAACGGTGCAGCGCTCACCGTTACCGGCATTCTCGGTATATTCTGCACCCTCGTGCAGTTTTATCCGTTTTACCGGTTCAGCCGCGTGTCCGAGCGCCTGCAGCGTGCGTTCACAGCCACTGTGCTCAGCGTGGCGGCAACCGTTGTCGGCCTGCTGGCCATGACGCTCGTTCCGAGCGACACGCCGCCGTATACACCCAGCACGTTTTATCTGCTGTTCAGCCTGATCGCACTTGCCGGTGTGATCGCAGCCTATGTCTCGCAGTTCTGGCTGTACACCGGACTGGACGATGTCTGTACGGAGCGCGGCTACGACTTTCCGCCCAAGCGTATTCGCTGGTGCTTTTATCTTTCCCTTATCAACATTTTGCTGCGCATGCTGCCAACTTCTATTCCGATTTTTCTCTCGCAGATTGCCAGCCTTGTGCTGCTTGCCCTGTTTATCCGCGCTGCATATCAAGCGGAAAAGCTGACCGTATAACCCAATATAAAAGAAAAAGGACCGCTGGGGCGGTCCTTTTTCTTATATATGAGAGATTATTTGTAGAGAGCAGGTTTATCCATCATCTCGATCGGCAGGAACTGATTCGTGCCGCGGGAACGGTTGAGCGTGTCTGCTGCGACGCAAGCAGCGTAGCCGTCCCATGCGGACGGGCCATCCGGCTCACCCTTCTCCTCGAGGGTCTTGACCCAATGGGTCAGCTCAATGTCATAGGCTTCAATAAAGCGGTCCTTCCAGTCGGTCAGGATCGGGAACGAACAGGTTGCGTTCGAGCGCTTGACAACCGCATACGGATCAGGCAGATTGACTGTGCCCTTCTCGCAGACGACCTGACACTGGATGTCGTAACCGTAAGCGTCCGCAACCTGAACCTCTACGTCAATACGAGCACCGGACTGGGTTTCCAGCAGCACGATCTGCGGGTTGTCGTAACCCTTGGTAGAGCACGCGGACTGGCGCACCTTGAGCACCTGACCGCTCTTATACTCATCGCCGAGCAGCCAGCGGCATATGTCCAGCTCGTGGATTGCAACGTTGGAAACGCCCATCTCGGTCTGGAAGCCGTCCGGCTGAGACACGTTGCGGTGGCACGCGTGAATCATCAGCGGCGCACCCAGCTCACCGGAGTCAATGATGCGCTTCATCTCGGCGTAGCCGCGGTCATAGTGGCGCATAAAGCCGACCTGTACCAGACGCTTGCCGTGTGCGGTCTCGGCCGCGATGATTTTCTCGCAGTCGGCGGCACTCTGTGCCAGCGGCTTCTCGCAGAACACCTGCTTGCCCGCTTTGAGAGCCTCGAGCACATAGCCTGCGTGGCTCGGGTCGGACGAGGTGATAACGACCGCCTGCACCTCCGGTGCTGCGATCAGCTCCTCGCCGGTCTTGTATGCCTTCATGCCTTCATACTGCGCCGCAACCTTAATTGCAGCTTCTTCAAAATAGTCTGCACAGGCAACAACCTGACAGCCCGGAACAATGTCCGTAAGACGTCGAATATGATCGCGGCCGATTGCGCCGCAGCCGATAACACCAATATTCAGCATGCTGATCCTCTCCTTTTTAACAGCAGGAATAATCACTTAAAATCTCGTTAATACACGCGGATTCCCGCGTTTTTCACACTTTTTCTTCATTGCATACATTGTACCGCAATCTCTCCGTCACGGTCAACCGTCCCACCAAAACATTGGTAGCCTGCCTAAAAAAGCACCGCAAATTTATGGCAAAATGAAGGCTCAACAGCAGATGACAGTGCATTTTTGATTGTGCACTGTGCGTAGTTATGCTTGACGTCAGCGCTGCTCTCCCCTATACTTTGAAGTAGAAAAGGAGAATGTGTCAATGGCAGTTACCATACAAAAAATCGCAGAGCTGTCCGGTGTGTCGCGCGGCACGGTGGACCGTGTGCTGCACGGACGCCCCAACGTCAATCCGATGATACGCGAAAAAGTTGTCCGTGCCGCAGAAAAACTCGGCTACCAGCCTCCGGTGCCGCCGAAATCGGCAGATTGCAGGCAAGCGGCTATTCTCATTCCGCAATGGACGGATGGGTACTTCAACCGGCAGATCGTCAGCGGCATTCGCAAGGCACTGCGCTATATCGCCGATCCAGCGTTTGTACTGACCGAGCAGCCGTTGCGTACCATGACCATGCAGGAGCTGCTCCGCGCGATGGACGAGCAGATTCGTTCCGGCGTGGATGGACTCATCATCCGTGCCGAGAATACGCCGGAGGTCCGCGCCGCCATCGAGCAGGCAGTGCAGCAAGGCGTGACCGTCATTACCTACGATGCCGACGTGCCGGACAGCGGCCGTCTGTGCCACGCCGGACAGGATCTTGTCCGCGCGGGCGCTATCGCCGCCGGTGTCATGGCGCGACTCATCCGGCCGCCCGAGCACGTTCTCATTGTCACCGGAAATCTGCGTATGGAGGCCCACAAAGGCCGCGTGGACGGCTTTTGCCGCCGTCTGCTCGAGCTGGGCTTCTCCGAAGATGCCTACCGCGTGATTGAAACCAACGAAATGCCTGAACTCACCGGCGAACTCGTCGCGCAGGCGCTTCAGGCCGACAGCCGCCTGCACGCCGTCTATATGGCCTGCCAGCCGCTCTCCGGCTGCATCGCGAGCATTCGAAAAGCGCGGCGCACCACCCGGCCGCATATCGTCTGCAACGACCTCACGCCCACCGCGAAGCGGTATCTGCGCGAGGGAACGGTGGATTTCGTGATCGGTCAGTCATTCTCGCAGGAGTCGTTTCACGCCGTGCTGGCGATGTATCAAATGCTGCTGCGCGGCGTGAAGCCGAAGCGTGAGCTGTATTATACCGATCTGCGGTTGATCACGCAGGAGATGTTGTAGCAGGAGATTTCATTATCATGGTGCAGATCGGATAAACGGCGGGTGAGAGCACCTCGCCCTATGAATATACAATAAAGATGATACCAATGAGGATAAAATTCGCAGCGGAGATGAAACCGTATGTGAAGCCGTAATTTTTCTGATACTGCGAATATGTCGAGACATGGGAGCACACTGTGCTCCCCTACGGCAGAAAAAATTCTCTGCCGTTCCCTATCCCCGCCCGGAAAGGGCGCAGCACTCTCTGCAAACTTCGTGCCGAATAAATCAATCCAAATTCACGCAAAAAAAGAGCCGCTTTACAGCGACTCTTTTTTTGTTTGATATGCGCGGACTGATTACTTAGCAGCCAGACGGCGAGCCTTAGCAGCCATGCGCTCACGGGTAACGTCGAGCAGTACGGCGCCGATGATAACCAGGCCGAGTACGAGGTTCTGTACTGCCGAAGATACGGACAGCAGGGAGAAGCCGTTACGCAGAACAGCGATGATCAGCGCGCCGAGCATGGTACCAACCATGGTGCCCTTGCCGCCCATGAAGGATGCGCCGCCGATGATGCAGGCTGCGATTGCATCAGTATCGTACGGCTGAATAGCGTTAACGCCGTTGCAGATACCGGAACGACCGATGGATACGATACCAGCCAGAGCTGCCATGAAACCGGACAGGGTGTAGCAGAAGGTCAGCACGTTAGCGGAGTTGATACCGGACAGACGAGCTGCTTCCGGGTTGCCGCCTACACAGTAGATGGAACGGCCCAGAGCGGTCTTGGTCAGCAGGATGTGCATGATAACGTAGATGACAAGTACTACGATAAAGGATACCGGGAAGCCGGCTACGGTCGAAGAACCGAGCCACATAACAGCATCATTACCGGAGAAGGATACCATCTGAGAGTTGGTGATGATCAGCGCACCGCCCCACAGTACGTTCTTCATACCGAGGGTAGATACGAACGGATGCGGCAGGTGCAGACGGGTAAGAAGCATACCGTTGATCCAGCCGATCAGGGTGCCGCCAACGATGGCAACAACCAGCAGCAGAACCGGATTGTTCATGCCCTTGTTAACCAGCATACCTGCAAGGCAGGCAGCGAACGTTGCGTTCGCACCTACGGACAGGTCGATGCCGGCAGTGATCAGGCAGAGCAGCATACCGGTGGATACCAGTGCATTAAACGAGGTCTGCTTGAGAACAGACATCATGTTGGAATACTTAAAGAAGTTCGGCGAAGCGATCGCCAGAACTACACAAAGGATTACCAGTGCGCCAAAAGTACCAGCATAAGACATCAAACTGCTGGATTTCTTCGATTTAGTCATCTAATTTACCTCCCCAAGCTGCCTTCATAAGGTCTTCCTGATTGAAATGTTCGCTGTCACGGTCTACTTCGGCCATTACTTCGCCGCCGCGCATTACGATTACGCGGTCGGACATGCCGAGGATCTCAGGCATTTCCGAAGATACCATGATAACGCACTTGCCCTGCTTGACAAGGCTGTTCATTACGTTGTAAACCTCGACCTTTGCGCCGACGTCGATACCACGGGTCGGTTCGTCAAAGATAAAGATCTCTGCATCCGTGTTGACCCACTTGCCGATTACGACCTTCTGCTGGTTACCACCGGACAGCTGGCCTACGATCTCGTCGATCGACGGGGTCTTGATGCGCAGCGACGCAATATTCTGCTCACCTGTCTCGAGGATCTTCTTTTCGTTCAGGAACAAGCCCGAAGAGAAGCCCTTCATGTTAGCAAGAATCAGGTTGGTGCGAATGGTCTGAGCCAGTACCAGACCCTGTCCCTTACGGTCCTCGGTGAGGAACGCAATGCCGTGCTTGATAGCCTGACGCGGGGACTTGATATGTACTTCCTTGCCCTTGATCTTGATCTTGCCGCTGTCGATCGGATCTGCGCCGAATACTGCGCGCATGATCTCGGTACGACCGGCGCCGACCAGACCTGCAAAGCCCAGAATCTGTCCGCCGTATGCCTTGAAGGATACATCGTTCAGGACGCCTGCCTCAACAACGTTGTCAACCTCGAGCATCGGCTCCTTGGACTTTTCGCCAAATTCCTTCGGGAACTGGTTGTCCAGCGAACGACCTACCATTGCGGTGATCAGGGAGTCATTATCCCACTGATCGATCGGCTTGGTTGCGATGAACTCACCGTCACGGATAACCTCAACGCGGTCGCACAGCTCGAACAGCTCCTCCAGCTTATGGGATACAAAGACGATGCCGATGCCGCGTGCCTTCAGATCACGGCAGGTCTTCATCAGCTGCTCAACCTCTTTCTCGCCCAGAGAGGAGGTCGGCTCGTCCATAATAATCATTTTTGCGTTGATCAGAACCGCCTTCGCGATCTCGATCATCTGCTGTACGCCCATACCAAAGTTACCTGCCGGCTTGGTCGGGTCTACGTCCTGACCGAGCGAAGCCATAACTTCCTTTGCCTTTTTGTGCATGGTCGGGTAATCCAGCAGAGTACCCTTTTTGATCCACTTGTTGATGAAAATGTTGTCAGTAATGCTCAGCAGCTTCTCAATGTTAAGCTCCTGATATACGCACGCGATGCCAGCCGCTGCCGAATCGTTCGGGTCCTTGAAATGCTGCTCGACGCCGTCTACATAAATCTGACCCTCGTCTGCCTGATGTACACCAGTCAGCACCTTGATCAGCGTAGATTTGCCTGCGCCGTTCTCACCGATCAGGCCGAGGATCTCGCCCGGCTTGACGGAAAGCTGCATGTTTTTCAGAGCCACTACGCCCGGAAAACGCTTGGTCGCGTTTTTCAGTTCTACTACGTATTCACTCATTTGCATATCACCTTTTCTTCTCCGAGATGAAGTGCGGGACAAAGTAAACTGTTCTCGGTTCAGTTCCCTAAGGAAAAGCCTGCCCAGTGCAAGCTCTTTACCATTTTTTGTCCGCGGGAGCATGTTTGAAAAGAGAACCCCTGCAGAGATGAAAATCGAGCAGGGGTTTCTTCTCGTTCACTTAAATGCTGGAACTAATGGAAAACCACAAGCGTGTGGGATGGATTGCTTAGCCGATGTAGCCCTTCAGCTTATCCAGGCGCTCCTGAGCGTTATCCTTGGTGACAACGGAGCAGCCGGAGTCGATGAACTTCTCCAGAGTCTCACCGTTAACAGCCTTTACAGCAGCCTCAACTGCCTTGTAGCCCATGTCGTATGCTTCCTGAGCAACGGACATGGTCTCCTCACCAGCGAGGATAGCGTTGCAAGCGGACTGGATGCCGTCGAAGCCAACGAAGATGGTCTTCGCGTAAGCAGCGTTGCCCTTTGCAGCACGAGCAGCAGCCATAGCCATATCGTCGTTGTTGCAGACGATGATAGCGACGCCTTCCGGATGGTTCTGCATGATTGCTTCCATCGAGGTAGCAGCCTTATCAGCAACAGCGTCAGCGTACTGGATCTCGTCCTTCAGGAACTCGCCGCCAGCCTCGGTAACGCCCTTCTCATAACCGGTCAGACGTGCGGTAGCAGTGCCGTCGCCCTGTACGCCGGAAATTGCGATTGCCTGAACCTTATCCCAGCCAGCAGCCTTAGCAGCCTCTACAGCAGCCTTGCCGCCTTCTGCAGCAGCATCCTCGTTGCCGGTGCCTACGAAGGACAGAACCTCAGGTGCATCAATGTTGGTATCAACAGCAACGATCGGTGCGGTCTGGCCAGCGATCAGGGTCTTAACGAGGTCAGCCTGCAGCGGAGCGATAACGAATGCATCGTATGCACCGGAGTTCAGGTCGGTCTCGATCATATTCTGCTGCTCGTCGTAAGCGGTCTCGGAGGTAGCACCCTTAACCTCAACCTTTACGTCCGGGTTGTCCTTGGAGTAAGCCTCAGCGCCAGCCTTAACGTAGCTCCAGTACTCGGAAGCGGTGGTCTTCAGGATAACGTCAACAGAGCAACCAGAACCGCTCTGCGCCGTATCGCCGCCGGTCTTGTCGTCCGTAGACGGGGTGGAAGAACCGCCGCCGCAAGCTGCAAGGCTTGCAACCATAGCACCGGTCATCAGCATAGCAAGTAATCTCTTCTTCATGATAAAACCTCTCTCCTTTTTCATGCGGAGCAGACAATCTCTCAGTTTGTCTGCTCTGCGGTCGGTTCCCACTGCTGTGGGACTTAGGAACGCTCCAACGTTCTGGTAATATTTTAATGCAATAATACTGTTTTGGCAACCCTTCGTTGTTATTTTTGTAAGAGGTGGTGATTTTCGCACGTTCCGTTTTGTGCACATTCACAAATTCCTGCTTTGACAATCGAAAACCAGACGCTGTGCATTGTGCATTTTTATTTTTCTTACGGCATTTTCCCTATAAAATCATGGGAATTTCATGGTCGTTTTGGGCACATTTTGGAGACATCTCTTGCCAGCAAAGGTTACAATGTGGTAAAATTACCGTATCCTAATGAGAGAAGGAATATGACAATGAAGCTTGCTATCAAAACCTGCACGCTGGATATGCCCTATGAGCAGATGCTCGACTTCTGCGTAGAGCAGAAAATTGCCGCCATTGAAATCGGCACCGGCAACTGGTCGAGTGCGCCGCACTGTGACCTCGACCTTCTGGTAAGCGACAAGACCGCCCGCGAAAAATGGTATGATGCCATGCGTAAGAAGGGTCTGGAGCTGTGCGCGCTCAACTGCTCAGGCAACCCGCTCGCGTATGAAAAGGACATGGATGTAACAAAGAAAACCTTTGAGCTGGCGCATCAGCTCGGAGTAAAGAAGATCGTTATGATGAGCGGTCTGCCGGTCGGCTGCGAGGGCGATAAAACGCCGGTGTGGATCACGACCTCGTGGCCGCCCGAGACACAGGACATTCTGGATTACCAGTGGAATCAGGTTGCGATTCCCGCATGGAAAAAGCTCGTTAAGCTGGCAGAGGATTGCGGAATCGAGCGGATTGCGCTCGAAAACCACGGTATGCAGCTGGTTTACAACCCGGAAACGCTGCTCCGTCTGCGTGAGGCTGTCGGCCCGATGATCGGCATGAACCTTGATCCGTCCCACCTGTTCTGGATGGGCGGCGATCCGATCGAAGCAGCCCGTGTGCTCGGTGAGCACGGTGCAATTTACCATATCCACGGCAAGGATTCACGGCCGGAGCGCCGCTACTGGCAGCCGAACGGCATGCTGGATACCAAGCCGATCGACGCATTTGCCCGCCGCTCGTGGAACTATGTTGCCGTCGGCGCGGGACACGATGCCAAGTGGTGGAAGGAGTTTTTCTCGGTTGTCCGCATGTCGGGCTACAACGATGAGATTTCCCTTGAAATGGAAGATTTGACGCTCTCCATGCTCGACGGTCATCTTGCCAGCCTGCAGGTGCTGCGCGAAGCGCTCAACATCGGCTAAACGCTCCATATAGAAAGAACACAGGCACCGCTGCTCTCTCTGCGATGCCTGTGTTCTTTATTTTATGAAGTTCTGCGTTATCTTTCTTTAAGAGCCACATACGGCTCGGCAGGCTGCACGCAGCGGTACGCCGGACGGATGATCTTATCCGTGTTGATCAGCTCCTCCAGACGATGCGCGCTCCAGCCGACGATACGCGCCATGGCAAACACCGGCGTGTACAATTCCGGCGGCAAACCCAGCATGGAATACACAAAACCTGAGTAAAAATCAACATTTGCAGACACGCCCTTATAGATGTGGCGTTCCTGCGCGATAACCTTGGGCGCCATCTCCTCGACCATGGTGTACAGCGCGAAATCCGCGTCTCTGCCCTTCTCGTGCGCCAGCTGACCGACGAAGGATTTGAACACCTGCGCACGCGGGTCCGATATCGAGTACACAGCGTGGCCCATGCCGTAGATGAGTCCCTTCTGGTCAAATGCCTCACGGCGCAGCAGCTTGACAAGATAGTCCGCGACTGCCTGCTCATCCGTGGTGTCCGACACGTTTTTCTTCATATCCTCGAACATCTGCACGACCTTGTAGTTCGCTCCGCCGTGTTTCGGGCCTTTCAGCGAACCGAGCGCCGCTGCAATAGCCGAATAGGTATCCGTGCCGGAGGACGTGACGACGTGTGTTGTGAATGACGAGTTATTGCCGCCGCCGTGCTCCATGTGCAGCACAAGCGCCAGATCGAGCACGCTTGCCTCGAGCGGCGTGTACTGCATATCCGGGCGCAGCATGCGCAGGAAGTTGGACGCAGTAGACAGACTGTCCGATGGATAGTGAATGTACATGCTGCCGCCGCACTCGTAGTGATTGTAGGCGTGATAGGAATACACCGCCAGCATCGGAAAGACCGAAATCAGCATCAGGCACTGCCGCAGCACGTTGGGCAGGCTGATATCATCCGCGTTGCTGTCGTAGGATGCCAGCGTGAGCACGCTGCGCGACAGGCTGTTCATCATATCGTGCGTCGGCGCTTTCATGATGACATCGCGGGTGAAATTGGTCGGCAGCGTGCGGCCCTGTGCCAGCAGCGCCTTGAAGTCGCCCAGACGCTTGGCATCCGGCAGCTCACCGAACAGCAGCAGATAGGCAACCTCCTCATAACCCTTGCGGCCGTCACGGATGAAGCCCTGCACCAGATCCTGAATGCGAATGCCGCGATAGTACAGCTCACCCTCACAGGGCACGATTTCGCCGCCTATCTCCTTGCGGGAGATAATGTCCGAAATGTTGGTCAGACCGGCCAGTACGCCCTGTCCATTGATGTCGCGCAGACCACGCTTGACATCGTACTTGCGGTACAGCGCCGGATCAATGCGGCTGTTCGAGCGGCAGAGCGCCGCCAGCGCTTCCACGCGCGGCGTGACCTGTAAAATATCGTGTTTCGGTGTCATGATGATTCCTCCCTTTGACTGCATTGTGTGATATATTTATTGTATCAGAATCCACTCGCGTTTACATGACATTTTTTGCACAGTTCCGTTAACAATTCGTGAATTTTTTCGCACATTTCAGCAGTTACACAGGATATGCCCACCAATTTGATAAATTTATGCACAAAAGGCACAATGAGTTTCTCATTGTGCCTCAGCTTGTCGAAAAAGCAATATTCGATTTTTATGCTTCGTGCGGCAGCACGCATTCAATCGAATTTGCTTTGCAAATTCATAAATTCCGGGAGCATGTATCTCGGAATTTATACAAG
>QWCK01004809.1_pt1 | contig 13316 bp, 9 predicted proteins | sample 1972571 | NCBI WGS metagenome assembly QWCK01 (sample SAMN09866710, study PRJNA288562) | Human gut metagenome isolate term2_stool, whole genome shotgun sequencing... | isolation source: gut | host: Homo sapiens | place: USA: California
TTTTATGGTTCGTAACGATTTGCGCAACGTTGCCATTATCGCTCACGTTGACCACGGCAAGACCACCCTGGTGGACGCAATGCTGCGTCAGAGCGGCGCATTCCGCGATAATCAGGTCGTGGCCGAGCGCGTCATGGACAGCGGCGATATCGAGCGTGAGCGCGGCATTACCATTCTGGCCAAGAACTGCTCCTGCACCTACAAGGGTGTCAAGATCAACATTGTCGATACTCCGGGCCATGCCGACTTTGGCGGCGAGGTGGAGCGCGTGCTGAAGATGGTCAACGGCGTTCTGCTGCTGGTGGATGCCGCCGAGGGCTGCATGCCCCAGACCCGTTTTGTGCTGCAGAAGGCTCTGCAGCAGAACCTGAGTCTGGTGGTGGCCATCAACAAGATCGACCGCCCCGATGCCCGCATCAAGGAAGTCATCGACGAAGTTCTGTACCTGCTGATGGATCTGGGTGCCACCGATGAGCAGCTGGACTGCCCCATGCTGTTCTGCTGCGGCCGTGATGGCACCGCAAGCCTGGACCCGGATCACCGACCTGATCCCTCTGTTCGATACTCTGCTGAGCACCATCAAGCCGCCTGAGGGCGACCCCGAGGCTCCCTTCCAGATGCTGGTGTCCTCTGTGGACTATAATGACTTCGTGGGCCGCATCGGCATTGGCCGCATCCAGAACGGCGTTGCCAAGGTGGGCGAGGAAGTTGTCGTCTGTGACTGGCACAATCAGGATCTGAAGATGCGCGGTCGTCTGACCAAGCTGTACGACTTTCAGGCCAATGGCCGTCAGCCGTGCGATAACATCACCGCTGGCGATATCGTGGCATTCTCCGGCCTGCCCGACGTGACCATCGGCAATACCCTGTGCAGCCCCTCCAATGTGGAGCCGCTGCCCTTCGTGAAGATCAACGATCCTACCGTTGAAATGACCTTCTCCGTCAACGACAGCCCGCTGGCCGGCCGCGAGGGTAAGTATGTTACCAGCCGTCAGATCCGTGACCGTCTGCAGAAGGAGCTGCTGAAGGACGTTGCTCTGAAGGTGGAGGATTCCGCCACCACCGATTCCTTCCGCGTTATGGGCCGTGGTGAGATGCACCTGTCCATCCTGATCGAGACCATGCGCCGTGAAGGTTATGAGCTGCAGGTCTCTCCCCCGCACGTTCTGACTAAGGTCATCGACGGCAAGACCTATGAGCCTATGGAGCATGTCGTCATCGATGTGCCCACCCAGTATCAGGGTGCTGTCATGACCGGTCTGGGCCAGCGCAAGGCTATCCTGCAGCAGATGGAATCTCTGGGCACCGATCGTGTGCGTCTGGAGTTCCGTATGCCCAGCCGCGGCCTGTTCGGCTACCGCAACCAGTTCCTGACCGATACCCACGGCGAAGGCATCATCAACCAGATCTTCGACGGTTACGATGTCTGGGCTGGCATGATTGCCAACCGCTCCACTGGTTCTCTGGTCAGCTTTGAGACCGGCGAGGCTGTCACCTACGGTCTGTTCAATGCTCAGCAGCGCGGCACCCTTCTGGTGGGCGCTGGTGAAAAGGTCTACGAGGGCATGGTCATTGGCTACACCGCTTCCGGCGAGGATGTGGATGTCAACGTCTGCAAGACCAAGCACCTGACCAACACCCGTGCATCCGGCTCCGATGATGCTCTGCGCCTGATCCCCATTAGCAAGCTCAGCCTGGAAGGCTGCCTGGAATTCTTGGCACAGGACGAGCTGCTGGAGGTCACTCCTGAAAATCTGCGCATCCGCAAGCAGATCCTGAACCACGAGCAGCGCATGAAGGCCAAGAGCAAGCTGAAATAAGCCTTTTCTTCTTTTATAATATGTACTTTACCGTCCTGCAGCGTTTCAAAACACTGCAGGACGGTTTTATTTTGCCAAAAATGATTCATTTTTTAAAAAAAGGCTTGCAAAAGGCATTCTTATGCGGTATAATATCTCTCGCAGTCACAAATGTGATTTGCCTCTTTAGCTCAGTCGGTTAGAGCACCTGACTGTTAATCAGGGTGTCGCCTGTTCGAGTCAGGCAAGAGGCGCCAGAAGAAAAGGCAATGTTCCACAGAACATTGCCTTTTTTGTTTGTCCCATACTACACCCTTTTTCTGTACAGCCATGCAGTCGTGTTTCTCCTCTGTTTTTTGGGCTTCTCTGTCCAAAAAGCACAGCATTCATGCGAAAAAAGCATCAAGCATAATGATTTCTTAAAATTTGACTACTTGAAGAAGATGTCACATTGTGGTATACTGCTTATAAGCTTTGGGAATTTGTATCTGTTTTTCCAAAGTCCGGCACACAGATCAAAGGGTAGGTGCTCCCTTCTTTTGATAGCAGCCGACCGGTGTTTTGTCATGGTTCTCCGCAGGACAGGACAAAGCACCGGTCTCTGTGCTGTTGTTTCAGGCTCCGGCTCTTTTCACGTTGTCAGATCTGCGGCAGGCCGCTTCTTCAAAACGCCTGCCGCTGTTTGAATAAATTTGTATATGATCAAAGGAAGCATCTATGCGTTATACCTATGTCCGGCAGCACGACACCACTGACTGTGCGGCTGCCTGCCTCGCAATGGTGTGCCTCCATTACAAAAAGGAAGTTACCATCACCCGCCTGCGCGATATGATGGGTACCGACCTGAAAGGCACGAACCTTGTTGGTTTGCAGAAAGCCGCTAATGAGTTGGGTTTCACCACTGCAGCGGTTCGCGTAGACCGTGAAAATTTCCTCAGCGATTTCTCGCTGCCCTGCATTGCGCAGGTCATCACCGATCAGGGTCTGGCCCACTTTGTGGTCGTCTTTAAAAAGACCACCATCAAAGATGACGGTGAGCGTCGTCGGCACATGCTGAAAGAAGCCGAAGCCGCCAAGGAAGATGAGAAGAACGGCAAAAAACACAAGTGCAAGGATTATGTCGTGATCGGCGACCCCGGCAGTGAGCTGAAAAAGATCTCTCTGGATGAGTTCTACAAGAACTTTACCGGTGTTCTGCTGCTAATGAACCCCACCTCGGAGTTCAAGGGCGGTAAGATCGAAAAGGGCGGCATGTTCAAGCGTTACGTCGACCTGTTGCTGCCCCAGAAAAAGCTTTTCGCCTATGCGATCCTGAGTTCTCTGATCGTTACGATCCTGGGCATTGCCTCCTCCATGTTCAACAAGATCCTGATGGACGAGGTCTTGCCATATGGTCTAGACAATCTGCTGGTTACGCTGATCCTTGTGTTCAGCATGGTCAGCATCACCAATACGCTGGTGGGCTTTGTCCGGCAGTGGGTTCTGATCCACCTATCCATCAAGATCGATATTCCGCTGATGCTGGGTTACTTCGGGCATATCTTCCGTCTGCCCATGAAGTTCTTTGCCACCCGCAAGACTGGTGATATCACCACCCGTTATTCGGATGCAAACACCATCAAATCCATCTTCACCAGCATTGCGCTGAGCCTGATCATGGATATCTCGATGGCCATTATTACCGGTATCATTCTGTTCCGCATGAATGCGATGCTCTTCTCGATCTCGCTGTTCATGGCTCTGGTCAGCATTCTGCTGGTGCTGATCTACAAGCAGCCTTACAAAAAGATCAACGAAGAGACCATGGTGCAGTCCGCTGCACTGAACAGCCAGATGATCGAAAGCCTGCGCGGCATTGAGACGGTCAAGTGCAACGCCAACGAGGATACCGAAATGGAGAACCTCGAGCGTGAGTACATCAAGAGCCTGAAGATCAGCCTGCGCTCCAGCAAGATCAGCACCACGCAGGGCCTGATTTCCTCCTTCATTTCCACCGGTTTCAGCATGCTGACCACCTATGTGGGTATCAGTCAGGTTCTGAAGGGGGAGATGACACTGGGCGGATTCATGGCCTTCAGCACGCTGTCCTCTTACTTTACTTCTCCGCTGAGCAACCTGATTGGTCTGCAGATGCAGATTCAGGAGGCCAGCATTTCCATGAAGCGTCTGGGCGAGATCATGGATTATCCCTCCGAGACGGTCGGCGACGAAGACCGCACCGATCTGGACAAGGTGGAGGGCGATATCGAGTTCAAGGATGTCACTTTCCGTTATGGCAACCGTGCCCCTGCACTGGATCACATCAGCTTTACCATTCCGGCCGGTAAAAAGGTCGCGCTGGTGGGCAGCAGCGGCAGCGGCAAATCCACGATCACCAAGCTTCTGCTCAAGTATTATGAGCCGGAAGATGGCGAGATTGACTTGAACGGTGTGAATCTGGCTGAATACACCAATGACTCTGTCCGCCGCGCAATTTCTTATGTGCCGCAGAACGTTGAGCTGTTCAGCAAGACCATTTATGATAACATCCGCGTTTCCCGTATGGACGCTACGATGGACGAAGTTAAGGAAGCTGCCAAGAAGGCAGATGCTCACGACTTTATCCGTCATTTGCCCTTGCAGTATAACACCTATCTGGAAGAAGCAGGCAACGGCCTGTCCGGCGGTGAAAAGCAGCGCATTGCGCTGGCACGCGCTTTCCTAAAAGATTCCAACCTCTACATTCTGGATGAATCCACCAGTAATCTGGACTTTGCTACGGAAAATCTGATCTTCAACATGATCTACGATCAGCTTGCAGATCGTTCCATGCTGATCGTAGCTCACCGCCTGTCCACCGTTCGTGACTGTGATCTGATCCTTGTGATGGATCACGGCAAGATCGTGGAACGCGGCACGCACGATGAGCTGCTTGCCAAGGAAGGCAAGTACTACGAGCTGTGGAACATGCAGCAGGGTATCTACCGCAGCAAAAAGGCAGAGCCCAAGCAGTCTGTCATGCAGGCCGTGGTGGAAGAGGATGACGACGGTGAGTCGATCACCTATTGATGTGTTGCAGCCGGGTGCGTACCCGGTTACATATGAAAGGGAGTCATTCATGATGGATAGCTTGATTTGACATAGTTTTACTGTGTCAGATAAAAAAGAGCTAGAAAGACTTTCTGTTTAGTAGAAGTAGATGGTGTTATCCTGAACAGGCCCCGCCTGCTCAGGTAACTATGCCTCACTATGGTGTGCCCGGAGGCAAAATGCCTCCGGGCACATTTTATTTGCAAGATCCCTATTACTTTTATAAGTAGTAGGCGATCGGGAGCGGAGAGGAAGCTGCTCTCTGCAGCGGTTTTCTCCCCTTTCTCGATTGCCTATTACTGCCTCTTCTGAGGTAAATCTGAAAAGGAACCGAGGTATTCAACATGAAAGAGATCAAAGTAGCCGAGAACAAGACCCTGAAGCTCACCAATGTGCTCTCCCGTGAGATTCATCCGGAAGAGATGGCCAGTCTGCCCGTGGTGCTGACCCAGATGCACAACTTTATCAAGAGCAACAACGCACAGCCCATTGGCCCCATTGTGCAGGCCATGGTGGTTGGTGAGGACCGTCAGATGCACCTGTACATGATGCAGCAGGCTACCCAGTTCATCGGCCAGATGGAGCAGGACTACCATATGGATGCTGTTCTGCGCGTGAAGAACTGCCTGTATGCCCACTACACCGGCCCCATGCCCGAAAGCCAGCTGGCTTCCTACAAGCTGCAGGTCCACGCTTTTGAGAATGAGCAGAAACTGACCGGCACCTCCTATACCATCTATGTCAATCAGGACGAGGATGATGCCGTGGTCGATGTCTTTATGGAGACCAAGTAATTATGACGATTAAAGTTCAGAACCTTTCGGATCTGCAGGACCGCCGCATCATGATGGAAAAAAAGCTGCCACCTTATGGCTACGCTTTTGTCATTCTGGTGGGCATCTTCATGCTGTTTCTGGTGGTGTGGAGCACCCATACCAACCGCATTTATGTCAGCCAGAACGCAGGCACCGTGCAGGCCAGCAATAAAACCTATATCATGTCCAGTTATTCCGGCTCCATTACCGAGATGTATATTTCGGAGGGCAGCTATGTGAACGAGGGCGACCTCGTGGCCCACATCAAGAGCACGGATATCGACATGCAGCAGGATAACCTGGAAAGCCAGCTCAAGATCTACCAGACCCAGCTGGACCAGTACAACAAGCTGCTGCAGTGCGTGCAGGATGATACCAACTACTTCAGCGAGACAAACCCCGAAGATCAGCCCTACTACTATCAGTACGAGACCTACAAGAGCCAGGTCTCTCAGAAGACCTTTGATGCCACGGCCTATCAGGCTGCCGGTTACTCCGATGCTCAGATCAAGACCATGATGGAGCAGAGCCAGAGCGAAGTAGAAGCTCTGTACTACTCCACCATGCAGTCCATCTCCCAGAGCATTACCAGCGCACAGAGCAACGTGGACAACGTTCAGGCTCAGCTCGATGCCTTGAACACCGGTGCCAACGATTACTACATCTACGCCCCCACCTCCGGTGTGATCCACATGGATACTCCTTACAAAGAGGGCATGGTGCTGAGCGCAGGCTCCCCGCTGGCCACTGTTGCCAGCGAGAACGACGATCTGGAGATCGTTGCCATGGTCACCGTGAATGACCGCCCGCTGCTTCATGTGGGTGACCCGTGCAAGATCGCCATTACCGGCCTTTCGGAGTATTCCTATGGCACCCTGACCGGCACTGTAACGGCCATTGACAGTGACGTGACGGCCAGCTCCAACGCTTCCTACTATAAGATGACCATTAAGCCCGATGCCACTTATGTGGTGAGCCGCAGCGGCGACAAGGTGGATCTTTCCAACGGCATGAGCGTTACTGCCCGCGTGGAGTACGATCAGGTCACCTATTTCGAGTACGCAATGGAAGCCCTGGGCGTTCTGTTCCGCTAAACCGGAGCTGTGCTGACTGCCAGCCGCCGTTATATCACCCAAAGAGGTACACTTACTATGAAATCAACCGCAAAAAAACTGGCCGTCTGTGCGGCAGCGCTCTGCCTGCTGGCCTGCGGCACAGCTGTGTCTGCGGCCGCAGCAAGCCCTGTCTCCGGCCTTGCCCTGAGCGGCGTTGCCATGCCGTGGGATCAGGACGTGCCTGCCGAAAGCATTGAGGCCGGCAGCTATACCGCCAACATGCTGCTGGGTTCCTCTCAGCAGCTGTCTCCTGTGGTGCGTCCGCGCAACTCTACCGACTCGGTTGTCTTTATCTCGGACGATACTTCCATTCTGACTGTGAGCAACTCCGGTGTCGTGCAGGCTGTGGGCGTAGGCACCACCCGCATCACCGCTGCCGCAGGCAACCAGATCTGTGCCTACACCATCGTTGTCTCCATGGATTCTTCCATGATCGTTACCGAGATGGACCTTTCCCTTTCCTCCAACACCATCTATGTTGGCAACTCGGTCTCGGCACAGCTGCAGGTGCGGCCTACTTCGGCTTCCAACTATGCCACCGTCGCCCTGACCTCTTCCAATGAGAAGGTCGCCACGGTGAACAATTTCGGCCGTGTTACCGGCATTGCCCCCGGCACCGCCACCATTACCGCTACCTGCGGTTCGGTGACTGCTACCACCACTGTCACGGTCATGAGTATTCCCAACTCCGGCACCAGCACCGCCAGCACTGGTTCTTCCAACAGCGGTCAGGTCGTCACGGTGAATCCTTCCTACGTTGTGCTCAAGCCCGGTGCCACCCGCACCCTGACCGCCAGTGTCAAGCCTTCTTCCGCTTCCCAGAAGTTCACCTATAAGTCCGCCAACAGCAACATTGCCACGGTCAGCCCCAGCGGCGTGATCACGGCTGTGGGCACCGGCGCTACTTCCATTACCGTTTCCAACGGCACTGCATCCGCCATGGTCACGGTCATCGTCAACCGTTCGGCTGCATCTTCTTCCGATAATTCTTCGGACAGCAGCTCCACCGAACCGGATAACGATGCTCCCATCGAGATCGATCCCGTTGTGCAGGCCATTCAGGACAGTGAGGACAACGAGATCGTTTTCACACAGGCCGAGGTGCCTACCGTGACCGGTGATATCCTCAATGCGTTGCGCACCACCGGCAAGACCCTGTGCGTGGTGGGCGATGGCTACACCATGCAGATTGCAGGCAGCGGTGTCAAGAGCACCACCAGTGAGCTGGACACCATGCTCACCCTGACTGAGTCCGATCAGGGCATCGAGTTTGAGCTGGACAAGGGCAAGGCTCTTCCCTGCTCGGTGCGCATCGATCTGGATGTGAGCACCTATACCCGCCTGTATCTGTACAACGCCGTCTCCAACAAGTGGCAGTACCTGAACAGCTACACCGACGGCATCATCACTGCCGATACTGCAGGCCGTTATCTGCTGACCAACCAGAACCTGAAATTTGCCAATATCAACTGGACCTTCTTCATTGCCGGTGGTGTTGTAGTGGTTCTGATCGGCATTGCATATGTTGTGCTGAAAAAGCGCTACTGGTTCTGGTAATTTTCAAAACCACTCTTTCATGAAACAGTAAGACCCTCTCTGAGTGTGATATGCTCCCCCTAGAGTAGACAGAGTAAAACAAAAACTCTGCGTACTCTGGGGGTATTTTTATATCAAGAAAGAACAATCATTTTTGCACAAAAAATTCGCCGTTTCCTTGTGGAAACGGCGAACAAAAACTTATATTATTTCTCTGTCTACTTGACGGAGCGCACTTCAATGGAACGCCTGGGCTTTGTTTGCATTATGATGTCTGCCTTCGTTACTTTTCAATGGGCTGCGAGGGCTTCCAGTCCTTGTAGTTCTCGTAGCGGCTCTCGCGGATCTTGGTGTGGGACCAGATCTCGTCCGCCGTGGGCTGCCAGTTGGCCGCATAGTTCTTGCACTTCTCGCACAGGTGCTCCACGCTCTCCGGCGACTGCAGGTCGGTGCTGTGGGCACCGGTCTCGTGCACCATCTTCTGCAGCAGTTCGGGGTTTTCCAGCATCGGGCAGGGACGCAGATGGTTCTTGTTGAAGGGCTGGCCGTTGTGATAAGCCATGAACAGCGGGCTGTGCAGAATTTCCAGAATGCTCTGGTCGTGGATATTGGCATTGGAGTAGTGGATGAACACGCACGGCTCTGCGTCACCGGCAGAGTTGATGTGGAAGTAGTTGCGTCCGCCGGCAATGCAGCCGCCCACGAACTCGCCATCGTTCTGGAAATCCATCGGGTAGAACGGGATATCGCACTCTTCCGAGCGCAGATAGCGGATGCGGTCGATCATATATTTGCGCTGCTCCGGGGTAGGCATCAGTTCCGGTGCTGCCTCGTTGCCCACGGGCATGTAGTGGAAGTAGAAGCCGAAGTGTGCACCCTTCTCGCACAGGAAACGCATGAACTCATCGTTGGTAACAGCTTCGATGTTATCGCGGGTGTAGCAGATGGACGTGCCGAACACGATGCCGTGCTCCTTGAGCAGATCCATAGCATGCATAACAGCGGCATAGTGCCCCTCACCGCGGCGGGCATCGTTGGTCTCCGGGGTGCCCTCGATGGACAGCATGAAGGCAATGTTGCCCAGACGCACCACCTCTTTGCAGAACGGCTCATCGATGAGGGTGGAGTTGGTGTAGATGGCAAACTGCACATCGTTGTGCTTCTCGGCCAGCTTCAGGATATCAGCCTTACGCACCAGCGGCTCGCCGCCGGTCAGCATGTACAGGTACACGCCCAGCTCCTTGCCCTCGGTAACGATCTTGTCCATATCCTCAAAGCTGAGGTTATTCTTGTGACCGTATTCACCGGCCCAGCAGCCCACGCAGTGCATATTGCAGGCGGAAGTGGGGTCGAACAGGATCAGCCAGGGGATGTTGCACTGATACTTCACGCGGTTCTCGCGGATGGTCTTGGTGCCGCGGAAGAAAGCCTCGTAGCCCAGATTCAGCGCCATGGTGCGGGCCACGTTGGGGTCGGTCTGATCCAGCACACAGTTGATGAGCTTGGACCACTTGCTGTCGGGGTCGGTCAGGGTCTGTCTGGCGTGCTCGTAGGCTTCAGCGCTGAACGAACTGCCATAGAACTGCTTTGCAACATCCACCAGCTGTCCCACGGTTTTCTGACGGTCTTTATCGGCATGAGAAAGCACCACGTCCACCATTTTACCAACGGCAGCACGCTGCATTTTATGAGTCAGGCTCTCAACAGAAGTATTCATTATCCTTTTCCTCCAAACGGTATTTTTCGGAAATCTCTTTTTCTATTTCTATGCCATTACTCTACCATTCTATCCCACAAGTTACCATAAACAGAAAAAGCGCCGTGATAGAAAACCCATCACGGCGCGGATTATGATAAAATTTTGTCGTTCTTCCGGTTCAACCGTCCTGTTCCAGATGGATCTTATTGCTGGCAAGGCGGCATAACGCGCGGCGCAGATCGCCCTGCAGCATCCGTCCCATACGTTCTACCATCACAGCGGGCTCGGTCTTCATATCCCGGCGGATCCATTCCAGCACCACGCCCACCAGCGCATATTTGTAAAAATCCACCACAAACTGCTTGTCATCGTCCTGCACGGTGATGTCGCGGCATTCGCGATCCGCAAATTCCTTCAGCATGGGGTCCAGAAGCTTGTACAGATACTGCTCCACCTGTTCACGACCCACAGAGCGGTATACGTTCAGTACCAGTGTTTTGTTATCCCGGATCTGGTGCAGGATTTCCAGAAATGCTTCGGTCCATGTATCAAAGCTCTGGCGGCCTTCCATCGCCTTGACCGCATCTTCCGTCAGGATCCAATCCACCAGATCGTAAATATCCTTGAAGTGGTAGTAGAAAGTCATGCGGTTCACGCCGCAGTCCTCGGTGATATCGTTGATCGTGATCTTATTGAGGGGCTTTTCCAGCAGCAGCTTTTTCAGCGATGCTTCCAGTGCCCGCTTCGTTGTTTGTGACACAAAGACCTTCCTTTCCCGACCGTAGAAATTTTTCCTGCTGCGTACGGCGATTGGCAGCTTCGTACATTATAATACCGCAAAAGCCATCCCGATTGCAAGCATTGATTCTGTCCATTTTGTAAACAAAGAACGACTTCCTGCGTTTTCACTCCGGCAGTTTCTCGTTTCAAAAGCCGTTTCTCAGCCCCCCAAACCCCTTCCGGCGGTGCGCAATGCCTGCAAAAGCGGCTTCTTCCGGCAAAAAAGCGGAAAAGGCCCTTGATTTTATATTCCTCTACGCTTAGAATGGGAGCAGACGGCTGTGATTGAAGTGCCGTTTTGAGGGAGGGTACAAACTATGATGGATACCATTGGTTTTCTGGGCTGCGGCAACATGGGTGGAGCCATCGCCCGTGCCGTTTGCAAAGCTGTTGACCCTAAGAAAGTTTTTCTGGCAAACCGCACTGTGGCCAAGGCACAGGCACTGGCCAAAGAACTGGGCTGCAAAACAGCCACCAATGCCGAGGTGGCCGGTGACTGCGACCTGATCTTTCTGGCGGTAAAGCCCCAGATGATGGAAGCTCTGCTCCAGCCGCTCAAGTTCACCTTTGACGAGCGCCCCAGCCGTTTTGTGCTGTGCAGCATGGCGGCGGGCCTTTCGATCGCCCGCATTCAGGAGATGGCCGGTGAGGACTTTCCTGTGATCCGCATCATGCCCAACACCCCGGCTTCTGTGGGCGAGGGTATGATCCAGTACTGTTCCAGCAATGTCACCGCTGAGGAAGAAGAAGCCTTCCTCAGGATCATGGCTCCTGCGGGCCGTCTGGACGCCGTGCCGGAAAGTCTGATCGATGCCGCCAGCTGCGTTTCCGGCTGCGGCCCGGCATGGGTGTACCAGTTTATTGAGGCTCTGGCTGATGGCGGCGTGGCCTGCGGCCTGCCCCGCGCCAAAGCGCAGGAATATGCCGCGCAGATGGTTCTGGGCAGCGCAAAGCTGGTGCTGGAAAGCGGAAAGCATCCCGGCGAACTCAAGGATGCTGTGTGCAGCCCCGGCGGCAGCACCATTCAGGGCGTGCGCGTGCTGGAAGAGCACGGCCTGCGCGGTGCGGTGATGGATGCCGTGATCGCCTCGTACAATAAGACAAAGGAAATGGGAAAGGGTTAAGGATATCATGCGCATCGTTGTAAAAGTAGGCACTTCTACTCTGGCATACGCCACCGGACGGCTGAACATCCGCCACACGGAACAGCTGGTCAAGGTGCTCAGCGACCTGAAAAACGAGGGCCATGAGGTCATTCTAGTGTCCTCCGGTGCCATTGGCATGGGCGTGGGCAAGCTCTCACTGCCAACCCGCCCAAAGGACACCACCACCAAGCAGGCCTGCGCCGCTGTGGGCCAGTGTGAGCTGATGTACACCTACGACCGGCTGTTCAACGCCTACAATCACACCGTGGCGCAGATCCTGCTCACCGGCGTGGACGTGGAGCACACCGAACGCCGCGTGAACTTTCAGAACACCCTGTCCCGCCTGCTGGAGCTGGGTGCCCTGCCCATCATCAACGAAAACGACACCGTTGCCACCGATGAGATCACCTCCATTGGCGACAACGACACGCTGGCGGCCATCGTGGCCTGCTGCGCCAAGGCTGACCTGTTGGTGCTGCTGAGTGACATCGACGGCCTGTACACCGCCAATCCCCACACCCACCCGGATGCAAAGCTCATCCCGCTGGTGGAGGAGATCACCCCCGAGGTGATGGCGCTGGCCGATGGTGCCGGTTCGGCCCTTGGCACCGGCGGCATGGCCACCAAGCTGCGCGCTGCCCGCATGGTAACGGGCAGCGGTGCCGATATGGTCATTGCCAACGGCGCACACCCGGAGCTTTTGTACGACATTGCCGCAGGCAGATCCGCAGGCACCCGCTTTGCGGCCCGCAAGGAGGACTGAACACATGACCACACAGGAAATTCTGGAAGCCGCCCGCAGCGCCAAAAGTGCCCTTGCGCTGGCCGATAACACCGCCCGCAATGCGGCCCTGCTGGGCATGGCAGATGCGCTGTGCAGCGCAGACAATCAGGCGGCCATCCTTGCTGCCAACGCTGAGGATATGGCTGCGGCCAAGGGGCACATCAGCGATGTGATGCTGGACCGTTTGGCCCTGACCGCACCGCGCATTGAAGCCATGGCGCAGGGCATCCGGGAGGTATCTTCCCTGCCCGACCCGGTGGGCCGGGTGCTGAACCGGGTGGAGCGCCCCAACGGGCTTGTCATTGAAAAGACGGCTGTGCCCATGGGCGTGATCGCCATTATCTACGAGAGCCGCCCCAATGTAACCAGCGATGCCGCTGCCCTTGCCATCAAGAGCGGCAATGCCTGCATCCTGCGCTGCGGCAAGGAAGCATGGCGCAGTGCTCATGCCATCGTCACAGCCCTGCGGCAGGGCCTGAAAAAAGCCGGTCTGCCCGAGACAGCGGTCTGCCTGATCGAGGACACCACCCACGCTTCTGCCAATGCTCTGATGACCGCTGTAGGCTATGTGGAT
>QWCK01012266.1_pt1 | contig 13315 bp, 9 predicted proteins | sample 1972571 | NCBI WGS metagenome assembly QWCK01 (sample SAMN09866710, study PRJNA288562) | Human gut metagenome isolate term2_stool, whole genome shotgun sequencing... | isolation source: gut | host: Homo sapiens | place: USA: California
GACCGCCAATGACTCGATCGTCAAGTCGACCGTCCTCACCGGCTCCATCGAGCCGCGCGACGAGATCCTCGTGAAGCCCAATATGAACGGCATCATCGCCGAGCTCAATCACCTCCCCGGCGACTTCGTCCAGGAGGGCGAGCTAATCGCCAAGATCCAGATGGTCCCCGACGTCGCTATGGTCCAGAGCGCCGCCTCTCGCGTCGATGCCGCCCGCGTCGATCTGAAGCGCACCGAGGAGGTCTACAACCGCGACAAGTCCCTCTACGACCAAAAGATCCTCGCCAAGGAGGCCTACGAGACCTCCCTCGCCAACTACCGCCGCGCTAAGATCGAGTACAGCTCCGCCGTCGAGCAGCTCGACATCACCCGCACCGGCTCCTCCGCCTCCACCTCCAAGCGGAATAACACCCTCGTCTTTGCTACCGTCACCGGTACTATCCTCGAGCAGCCGGTCAAGGTCGGCTCACGCGTCACGATGGCGAATAACTTCAACGAAGGTACCACCGTCGTCAGCATCGCCGACCTCACCGATCTCCTCTTCATCGGTAATGTCAATGAGAGCGACGTCAATAACGTCACCGTCGGCTCCCCCGTCACGATCCACGTCGGGGCGCTTAAGGACAAGACCTACCACGCTGTCGTGGAGTACGTCTCGCCCAAGGGGAAGGACACCAGCGGGACGATCCTCTTCGAGGTGAAGGCGGCGATCTGATCTCTCGGCACTTAAGGCTGGTTTCTCCAGCAATGCCGAGGTAGAGATGGCGCACAAGACCGGCGTCCTCACGATCCCCGAGGCGACCGTCACCTACGAGGGCGACAAGAGCTTCGTCTTCGTCAAGGGCAGCAAGGGAGAGTACGAGAAGAAGGAGGTGACCCTTGGTCTCTCCGACGGCATCAAGGTGGAGGTACTCTCCGGACTCACCGGCGACGAGACCCTCCGCGGTAATCTTATGAAGCAAAAGAAGTAACCCACCATGATCGCTCACAGACTTTTCATCCCCACCCTTCTCTTTCCGCTCCTCGCCCTCACGGCTACGGCGCAGGTGCCGGAGGCGGAGCCTACCCTCAGCGGCGAGATGACCCTCTCTCAGTGCATCACCTACGCACAGAGGCACAGCCCCGACCTGATCCCCGCCCGGGTGCAGATGGAGCAGCTCGAGGTGCAGGAGGAGTCCGCAAGGATGAACTTTCTCCCCGACCTCAATGCCGGTGTGGGGCAAAACTTCTCCTTTGGCTACACCCAGGGACACGATAAGGTGTTGAGGAAGAATAACGGCTCCTCCACCGGACTCAATGTCTCCACTTCGCTCTCCCTCTTTGAGGGCGGTGCCCGCTGGTGGGCACTCAAGAGCAGCCAAGAGGCGCTCGAGAGCAAGGACTACATCCTCGACGAGGTGGAGGACCGGATCGCCCTTACCGTCGCCTCCAGCTACGTCGGCGTCCTCCTCGCTCAGCAGATCGTCGAAGTGGCGGAGGAGAATCTCTCCCTCTCCCTTATGCAGCAGAAGCGGGTTGATGCTCAGGTGGCAGCCGGCAAGCTTGCCCCCTCGGAGCAGCTCAAGATGCGCACTCAGGTGGGGCAGGATCGACTGGCTCTCAATGAGGCAAAGTCCGACCTCGACCGTGCCATGCGCGTCCTCCGACTCGATATGGGGATCACGGAGGAGGGCGAGACATTTACCGTACCTCAGGAGGATCCCGAGAGCGTTATCGCCCGGCTGGAGCGGGAGTCACCCTATCGTGCGGCACCGGAGTGGACCAATCCCTCCCTCCGTCTCGCTCAGCTACGGTACGACCTCTCCTCTTACGATGTCAAGCGCGCCAAGGCTGGCTACCTGCCCCGCCTAAGCCTCTCCGGCGGCTACTCCAATGGCTACTTCCACTACTTCGGTGACGAGGTCATCAATCAGTCCTTCGGCGACCAGCTCAAGTCAAATGGTCAGTACACCATCGGTCTCTCCCTCTCCATCCCGATCTTCAATCGCGGTCAGGTCCGCGCCTCCGTCCGTCAGGCAGAGCTGCAGCGGGAGAGCGCCCTCGGACAGCTCATCCAGCAGCAGTTTAGCGAGCAGCGAAATATCACTCTCGCCACCGCTGATCTCCGCAAGGCGGAGGAGTCCTACCGGCTCTCCAAGGACAATGTCGAGGTGGCGCAGCAGTCCCTCGATATGACCGAGAAGGAGTACAACGCCGGTCGCATCACCGCCTACGAGTGGGAGCAGTCCAAGAATAAGCTCATCGGAGCGAAGTCGCAGTATCTCCAGAGCGTCTACACCCGACTCCTCCGCTCGATCAACCTCACCTACTACCTCACCGGGACACTGCCCAGATAACCCTTTTATTTCACACCACTCGCTATGCATACCCTCAGATACCTACTTGCCTCCATCGCCCTACTCGCCGGCTTTGTCGCCGCAGAGGCTCAGGAGCCCGGCCGGCTGCCGGATAAGACCATCACCCTCGACTACTGCCCCACCGACATAACCGCCTCTACAGGCTTCGAGGTGGTGCTCCGTCCCGGCACGGAGAATAAGGTGGACCTCTACGTCGACAATATTGACAAGGTCAAGTGCTCCACCGATGCCTCGAAGAAGTCGCTCCGGATCTCGATGAAGCCCTCCTTTGGGACCATCAAAGACGACGACCACACCTATCTCGCCGTCGTCACCCTCACTGATCTCAATGGTCTCACAGTCCTGAAGGCGGAGACCGGCGCCGAGCTGCATATCGACAAGAACTACCGCCCCACCAAGATCGCCCGGCTGGAGCTGAAGTGCTTCACCGGCGGCGAACTGCTCTTCACCGGTGATGCACGAGAAGTGATCGCCACTGCCGCCACCGGGGGCGAGCTCTACCTCTCCGGTAAGCATAGGACACTGAAGCTCAAGTCCAAGACCGGGAGCGGGATCGAGTACACCGGCTCCTTCCACCTTGCAGACATGCATGTCGGCACCGGGGGCGAGATCACCCTAACCGGCACCGGCGACACCGTCAGCATCTCCGCCTCCTCAGGTGGCGAGGTGGATGGGAGTGATCTCACAGTGAAGGGCGGCACCCTCGATGCCGATCTCTCCTCCGAGATCACCATCCGCTGCACCGACCGCCGCAACATCACCTGCGACGGCAAGGGCGACATCGAGATCATCAGCGCCAAGTAATAGCCCCGACCTCTGACATAGCTAATGGCGGGCGGGTGTGCCAAGAGTCCTCTCACGGCACACCCGCCCGCCATTAGCTATGTCCTGGGAAGTTCACTCTTATGGATAAGCGTCGGCTCATCCATTACCGGAAAAAGAATTTACTCCCAAGACGGATGGTGATGGGCGAGCCGACTGACGCTCTTTTGCGGAGCTTCGGATCCCGATCTCTTGCCCCGTATGCAGCCCCTCACCATTACCGTTGCTCCATAAAGCGATCCTCACGCAGCTGCTCCAGCCGCTTGCGGGCATAGAGGACCCTCGGGGAGGGCTTTCGGCCCGGGTCACTGCGGAGCTCAAGGTACGTCTCCAGAGCCTTCATCTCGGCAGCGGTATCGCCCAGCTCCCTGTAGGTCAGAGCCTGCCTGTAGGGGATGTCCGGCAGGTCGGGGGCAAGGCGACCGAGATCTCTGAGGTGGCGGAGCGAGGAGCGATATGCCCCTCGGAGGAAGTCCGTCTCTGCCATCAGGTCGTGGTAGCTCTTGAGTACCTGGATCCGCAGCGGGGTCCGCTCCATGAGGGAGTCCACCTTGGCGTCCATGAGGGAGTCCACCTTGGCGAGGTAGAGTGCTGACTCGGTCGGTTCCTTCTGCTGTACATAAATTGTAGCGAGGTCGATCATCGGGAAGGGATTGGCCTCCTCGGAGATCTTTATTGCCTCCTTCAGAACCGGGATCGCCTGCGTGAGGGAGTCCTGCTGCATAAGGGACTGACCATGGTAGTAGACCGTATTCATACTCCGGTCTCCGGCGTGGTAGAGGAGGTCAACTGACCGTGGTAGTAGACCGTATTCATACTCCTATCCCCGGCATGGTAGAGGATGTCGAAGTCAGCATAAGCATCCCGGTAATAGCCTGCAGCGTAATTCACCGCCGCACGACGCTGCCTCACGGGGCGATTGTCGGGATACTCGTAGAGGAAGCTATTCATCATCGTCAGACCGAGGAAACCGACTCCCTGCTGCTCGTAGAGGTCGGAGAGGCGGAGGACATTGACGATATTATACGGGGAGAGCTGCTTGATCTCCTCACGGACAGTGATGGCGGAGTCCGGCTGCTGCATGCTCTCGTAGATCCCCGCCAGCAGTTGCTTGTCGATCACGGAGCCCTCCTCCGTCGCCAGCGGCAGGATCAGTGCCTTCGCCTCCTCGTATCGTGCAAAGGAGGTGAGGACGCGGGTCTCCTGCCGGAGCATCACGGGGTTCTTGAGGCTGTCGGGGCAGCTCTCCAGCAGCTCCAGAGCGCGGTAGTACAGCCCCTCATCGATTAGTCGCTGCACCTCCGACTCGGTTACGTCAGACTGGGCGACCAAGCCGAGAGGAGAGAGCAGCAGACCGAGGAGTAAGGCAAGGCGGTATCGGCTCATCTCTCGATCGGATTATATGGCAGATCCAGCATCGGATCACCTCCAAACTTTGCAGACACGCCGAGCGCCTTCATCGTCGCCTCAGTATTGGCATAGAGTGAGCGAACCAGCTTCTGCAGCTGCTCCTTAGTGGTCTCCTTCTGATCCCACTTCCACTCGAGCATTTTCGGCTCTCCATCCATACGAAATCCGATGCAGGTGTAGTGGTAGTCGATCTCTCCATCGTACAGCTCCAGGATCAGACCCGGGAGTCCTCCCAGCTTGTAGGGACCATAGGGATAGGGCAGGTCCGGAGCAAACCATGCCGTCCAGTGCCGGCCGCCGAAGTCACAGGTGGCCACCTGACACTCCTTCCCTGCGATCTCCCGCTTCTCCTCCCCGAGCTGCCAGTCGAGGCGGGGACGCTTCTCAGTATAGCGCATCACAGGTGCCCTCAATGGGAGGCGGTAGTCGACTGTGACCTCATCAGCGGAGGGCAGACCGGTGTATACGACGATCGGGAGGACGTGCTCATTTGTATTCAGGATCCCTCCTCCTTCCTCGCTCTTGAGATCCAGGTCGCACATGATCCGCGAGTACTGCTTGCTCATCTTCTTCCCTATCTCGAGCCACACCTCATCGGTCACGAGGGTCGCGGTGTCTGAGGGGTCAAAGTGGTAGGTCATCCTGTACACTGCCGTCAGCTGCACCCTGTCGATGCTGTCACCATCCGAGACAGGACGGCAAAAGGTGGCAATCTGTCCCGATGCCGGCAGGACGATGCCTAAGGCGAGGGTAAGGGACGAAAAGAGGGTAAGTAATGGTTTCATATCGTATGTGTGGTGGTAAAGTAAAAGCTCAGAAGGAGAAGCGAGTCCGCACCATAATGGTACGGGGTCGCAGTGGGTAGCGTGAGATCAACTGACCGAAGTCGGTGTAGGTGATGGCGGAGTAGTCTGTCGCTCCGAGGAGGTTTTGCCCCACGAGAGCGATGCGCCACTTCTCCGATGGGAGGTAGGCAAGCTCTCCCCCGAGGAGCAGGCTCTCGCCCCGTCCGGAGTCGTGTCGGAGGAGAGAGTGCTGCCCATCCGCACTGAGATAGAGACCGGGGACGATGGTCCAGCCGACCTTCAGCTGCTGACGGAGGCGGAGGGATCTAAAGGCTGAGGACTCCCCATAGTCGGTCTGAGAGAGCTGTGGGCTGACTCCATACTCCAGCGTTAGACCCTTAGCCGGCGCTATGCTTACACGGAGGTTCGCTTGCAGCAACCGGCTATCGTAGGGCATCCGCTCGCCACGGGTCATCACCTCCGTGCTCATCCGGTCCAGCGACAGGTCGAGGATGGCAGCAAGACTCTTCCACCCAAAGCCCTTGGAGATCTGCAGGTCTGCACCCAGGTCACTCCACCGGTGAGGAGCAAGGCAGGGGCGGATAAGGGTAGTCTGGTCGGTCACCCGGACATCATCGAGGTAGTCAGACCATACCGTCGCCTGCCTTCCCCTCACAAAAATGGAGAGCAGACGGAAGACATCCGAGTAGGTGACCCGCACATGTGAGGAGAGTGTATGATCCACGTAGGGAGAGACATCCTCCGTGTCACGGATCGTGCGGTAGTCCATATACAGCGTGCCGGGGAAGAGGTACTCCGATCTCGAGGGACGATGGCTGTAGGTCGATCCTCCGTCTATGGTCCACCGATAGTTAGGCTTCCACTCCATATACCCCGAGGGGAGGACAAACCAGCGTCCCGAGCCTCTCTGCCCTAGGTAACCTACCGGCAGAGAGAGGCGTGCGAAGAGCTTCCGCCCCTTGTACTCCAGTCGCTGACCTAAGCTGATCTCCGTCGTGGGGAGGTCGAGTAGGAGAGGCACACGGAACCTGTCCAGCCTATAGTCGATGGAAAGCTCAGGACGATATCGCCAGTGGTCTGCGGGCTTGATGTCTACGAGAGCGAAGCCGAGATACCCGCTCAGCTGCTGTCTCTCCAGTCGCTGAGTAATAGGCTCGACAGCTGAGGTCATCGCCTCATACTTATCCTGGGACTGACGATACCCAAGGTCAAGCCGTAGCTCGTAGGGCAGCCGCACCTGTGATCGGACGAGGCGGAGGCGATTGCTGACGGCACCGACTCTAAAGCGAGACACCCGCTCCGTGGTCTGCTCGTCAGCCGCCACGATGCTGCCAGGCTCATACAGATCCATGAGCGAGAGCTCCAGATGATCACTTAGGTAGGTGGAGTGCTTATTGAGCTCATAGTCGCCTGCGACCATCGCCTCGTGACGTCGCTCCCGAAGCTGCGTTATCTCGGATAGAACGAGCGGAGGATCGACATACGAGGTTACCCGATCGCTCCGCTTGCGGAGGAGGTTGTAGGTATAGTGAGATCGGATCTTCAGCTCCACACTATCCCGGGGGATGATAGCACTGCTCTGCGAGAGGTAGGCTGTATTATTATCAAGGTAGCTCTCCTCGGGGAGATCCCCGGGAGGTGAGTAGGTGCCGGATACTATGGGATATGCCACATCAGACTGCCGCGTACCGAAGACGAGAGGATCCGCATCCGGGTGACCGGTGTTGTCGAAGTATCCGAGGAGTAGGTGCTGTCGCTTCTTAGTGAAGTGGTGGGCCGTCAGCTTGTCCTGACTGCGGAGCCCCTTACCATAACCGCCGGCAAGATCCACAGCGGAACTCCATACGCCCTTGGCGTGACCGGATAGCTTTAGATTGACTGCCACCTCCTCTGAGTGCTGCTTATCCTGAAGCGCACGGATCTTCTCGAAGGACTGAAGGATCTCGATGGCAGAGATATCCCTTGGTTTCACATTCTCCGTGATCAGACCATATCCTCCCTGCGTCAGATCCACGCCCTCGATCATTACCGTGGTGATCGATTTGCCGAGATACTCCAGCATACCGCCTTTCTTGACCCTCATCCCAGGTACTCTAGCGAGGACATCCGCTATCACCTCATCGTGATCTCCGGCAAGCTTAGAGACCACATAGCTGAGCGTATCACCCTGACGGTAGACCGTGGGGGCGGTCACCAGCACTTCGCGGAGATTCGTGGCTCTTGGCCTGAGTCGGAAGTTTTCCCGGTGAGACCTATTGTCCACAAGCCTCACCTGACGCTCAGTGTCCATCCGGTAAGCTGCAAGAAGGAGCTGAGGCAGGGAGGACTGCAGCCTCAGCTCGTAGTGACCGTCCGAGCTGGTCATCGAAAAGGCAATGACGGTGCTGTCTCGAGGACTCATCGCCACCACCGTCACTCCGTCTGCATCCGGGTCGCCCTCCACCTCCACCCGACCGCCGATGACAGACTGAGACCATAGTGGCAGTGCAAGGAGGGACAGCACCACCGTCATACAGAGACTCTTGGCTTTAGGTAGCAGGATCATGGGACAATGTTACAAAAAAAAAACCACTACCAAGTCTCTCGACTCGATAGCGGTACGATGGTGGACCCTGTAGGATTCGAACCTACGACCCTCTGTTTGTAAGACAGACGCTCTAAACCAACTGAGCTAAGGATCCGGTAATGGAATATTTATGAAAAGCAGTGGACCCTGTAGGATTCGAACCTACGACCCTCTGTTTGTAAGACAGACGCTCTAAACCAACTGAGCTAAGGATCCGAGTGCACCCGACCCCACCCTATATCTCCTTGCGTCTCGACCTGTCTCCTAAGTGCAACTCGAGGCACAATTGGTCAGCAGGGTGAGCGTAAGAGACACTTCAGCTATTCTCCCGGCACAGTCTTAAGGCACTTGGTGAGCTCGCACTCTCTTAAGATCACCGTCACCCGAGAGCGCCTCGTCGTCTCCCTCGCCACGTCATCCATTACCGCCTTATGAGAGAGAGAGTGTGTGTACATTCCATACAGAATGGAGAAAAGTGGTACATTAGCAGGCAGATAGCTTTTGACCAATACAGAAGTACCCCTTATCATATCACTTACGATCATGAAGAAATCACTTATCCTCGTGCTCTCGGTGGCTCTTCTCGCCTCCCTGTCAGCCCTCTCCTTCGCCTGCACCACAGCAGTCTTCTCCGGCAAGTCGACCCTGACCGGTCGCCCGATGCTCTGGAAGGTGCGAGACACCGACTACTACCACAACTATGTCTCCCGCCACCAGTCCCCCAAGGGCTGGTGGTACATCGGCATCTCCAATGTCGAGGACAAGGAGGGCGAGCAGATCTGGAGCGGTCACAACGAGCGGGGCTTCGGGATCATGAATAGTGCTTCCTTCAATGTCAATAAGGGCGACCCCGCCTCCATCGCCGACCGGGAGGGCTACGTGATGCGCCGGGCCTTGGAGGAGTGCGAGACGCTCAAGGACTTCGAGCAGCTCCTCGACGCTATGGTGAAGCCGATGGGTCTGGCGGCACACTTCGGCGTCATCGATGCCAAGGGCGGTGCGGCGATCTATGAGGTGAATAACTACACCTGGACGAAGGAGGATGCCAATACCGCTCCCGGAGGATACATCGTCCGCTCCAATTACTCCGAGACGGGCGAGAAGGATCGCGGTCTGGGCTACGTGCGCGCTTGCGCTGCTCGTGAGCTGCTCTCCGAGCTAGACGGCCCGGTGACGATCGGCTACATCACCAACTCACTCTCCCGCTCCCTCTATAACGCTCAGCTGGGGATCGACTATGGAACCGAGTATCTGAAGAGAAACAGCTTCGCCAAGGGCTTCATCCTGACCGATGACCTGATGGCCCGCTACGACTCCGCCTCCGTTACCATCACTGAGGGCGTCGCTCCCGGCGAGGATCCTGCCGATGCCACCTCCTGGATACAGGTGGCACAGCCCTACATCTGCCCGCTGGTACCGATCTGGGCGTGGGCTGAAGTGCCTGCCGAGCTTGCCCTCCCGCAGAAGGATGCGCCCGGGGCTACGATCGCGGAGCTGGTGCTGGAGATCAAGGGGGAGCTCTTCCCCCTCCATACTGTGGAGCAGACCCGATACCTCTACCTTCCGGTGATCATCAGCAAGGATGGCACCGGACTGATGCAGCGGATCCAGGCCCTGGAGCAAGAGGCTCTGCCCACCATCCACGACGCTCGGAGCCGTGAGCAGCGCAAGGCACTCACCTCAGCCTACATAGAGCGCTGTATGGTCCTCCTTCGCTCCGCCGCCAGTACCCAGGGCAGCACCGCCACCCACTACCACGAACCCTAAAAAGCAACTAGTTGTATGTCATTTGAATATCCAAACTTAACATACAAGAGAACTTGTACAGCTACACACCCTAATATCCATATTATGAGTTGTGTAGTTCTCCATTAAAGGTAGAACATCTAAAAGATGAAATTCTAGAGAGTTACTATCATCATAAACTTGAACAAAAATCATAATATTGAAATGATGATAAAGAAAACCATATTATTTGCAACAGCAATAATTATAAGCACCATATCTTCTGTAGCACAACAAACCTTTTCTGGAAAAGTCGTTTCGTCAACAGGTCAACCCTTGGATTGTGCCTCAGTAGTATTGCTTGAAAATAACAATGGAGCAGCACTTAATTATACCTTATCTAAAGAGGACGGATCTTTTATAATATTACTGCCTGATTATTTAGATCCAGATAAAGCCGTAGTGGTAATTTCATCCATAGGCTATAAGACATTAAGAATAGCTCCTGTACCTCTTGAATACAAAGAATATGAATTGACAGAAGAATTTGCAGTACTTCCCGATGTGGTAGTGAAGGCAGATAGACCGTTAGTAAAGACAATAGCGGGTGGCATTGAACTGAATATTGGTCTTCTTGACTTGACCGAAATAGGAACACTTCAGTCATTATTATCTCGCCTGCCTACTGTAGCACAGACTTCTACAGGTGAACTCACAGTAATAGGTAGAGGTATTCCTGAGATTTACATCAATGGAAGAAAGGCATCTCCTCATCAGCTGCAGTCCGTCCATAGCTCAGATGTCTCATCTGTGAGAGTTATTAATAGTCCCGGTGCCAAGTATTCTACGGAGGCACTTGCGGTGATAGAAGTGATTACAAAAAGTACCCAAGATCACTTCTCTGGTCATCTTTATACAGATTTGGAAAAGCATATAAATTTTTATTCCGGGCAATCCCTAACCCTTTCATACCAAAGAGGGAAACTTGGGACGGAACTCTTTCTTAGCAATCGTTTCAATAATCACGTAGAGCGTGATGATATTGGGATAAATCTTCCCTCTGAGGCAAAAAAGAGTGGTAAGATGTATATGGATGGTAATTGGCGTGGTCTATCACATAGAGGGTCTCTTAGCTTTAATTATGCAATTTCTCCCAAGCATCAGTTAGGTCTGATGTATAGCCCTACTTGGATCAGACCTTTTTTGGGAGGACACTTGATAAAATCTGAAACGGAGATTACAGAGAATGGTGTCGTCTCCAATGAAGTACAAGAAAGCTTGATCAAAGATAGGCAATCAAACCATGCCGTAAATGGTTATTATTTGGGTGAAATGAGTAACTTGTATACGTTGAGGCTGGACTATGATTTTTATTACAGTAACAGAGACGAGGATAGAGAAAGCAAAGTAGAGGGTGATAATCTTACCGTACAATCAAGATACGATAGTTATAGCAAGGTCAGGTCTCGGCTACTTTCTGCACGCTTACAAAATATACTTAATACATCTATAGGTGAGTGGGTATTGGGAGGTAGCTATGCAAGAACAAGTAATAGTCAGAAGTTTAGTAGCTCTTTGGATTTCCTCAAATCGAAGGATAGTCAGATTTTGAATCAACAAGGAGCAGCTTTTCTAAGCTATAATAACAAATGGGGAAAGTTCAACATAAACTTAGGAGTAAGATATGAGCATAATGCTCAGGAGTACATAGAGAGTAATGTTGTTAATAAGGAGCAATCAAGATACTATCACGATGTGGTACCATCTTTCAATTTGGGCTACAGAGGTACTGTCAGTGGAAATATATCCTATAGAAGAAGAGTATCGAAGCCTTCGTACCTTATCTTGAATAACCCTATCTCCTATATGAATCCGCTCCAAATGGAGGGCGGAAATCCTTATGTTTTGCCGACTTATACTGATGAGTTTTCTCTTAATATAGTAAAGGATGGGTTCTCTTTTAATATCGCATACAACATACACAATCAAGATAGACTCTATATCGCATCGTATCTTCCGGAACTTAACACTTCCTTTGCTACAACAGAGAATATAGGAACAACGAGAAATCTGATGTTATACACTTCTTACAACAAGCGTATTGGGGTGTGGCGCCCACTTATTGAATTGTCTTACAATCAGCCTTTCTTTGAATATCAGGGCGAGAAATACAACAAGCCGATGTTTAGAACTTCATTGAGAAATAGTTTCTTTTTTCCGAGGCATCTGTATATGTATTTGGATGCAACTACTGTAAGTGCAAGAAATAGTGGTATAACAGAAATGGGTAGTAGCTACCGAATTGATTTCTCAGTATGGAAACATTTCTTTGATGATAGAAGGATCAGAGTAGGCTTATTGGTCAAGGACATATTTGCGTCTGATAGGTCTTGGTCGAGAAAAACTTCTAATAGTGTGGTCAATACAAATGATAGGTATAACGACTCCAGAGGTATGGCCATTGTATTTAACTACTACTTTAAAAATAGTGATAAGAGCTATAAATATAAGGGTTCCCAGTCTTCTGATGAGATAAGAAGATTATGAGGCGGCAACGGCTTTTTCTATTTAAGCAGCGAGATGTATCTTAGACAACCTCAATCTCACCATTCCCAATGGAAAAGTAACAGCTATTGTTGGTGCTAGTGGAAGCGGAAAGACCACTTTGATTAAGCGACTGCTTGGTTACTATTCACCACTAGAAGGCGAGATAAAAGTCTCAGGAACAGAGCTAGAGGAGTACAACCTAAGTTGGTAGAGAAATCATTGTGGAGCAGTGATGCAGGAGGGGGTATCTATTTAGTGATACGATTGCTCGGAATATCGCTATAAGTGATGACACTTCTGATATAGAGCGAATAAGGGCTGCAGCTAGCATTGCCAATATTGCAGACCATATAGAGAGCCTTCCACTTGCTTACAACACGATGATTGGGCAAGATGGTCAAGGGATTAGTCAAGGGCAAAGACAACGAATACTGATTACTAGAATGGTTTATAAAGACCCTACATTTGTCTTCCTCAACGAGGCTACGAATGCTCTTGATGCCAATTAATGAACGTGCAATCACAGAGAAACTAGAGAACTTCTACAAAGGCAAAACCGTAGTAGTAGTCGCCCATCGCCTATCTACTGTCAGAAATGCGGCTAATTCGCATTTTGATGTGCTGGGACGGGGAGTAAAAAGAGATTACCTTTGTTGAGGAGACAATAGATAGTAGATAAGGAAGTAGTTAGAGCATATGGAAACAGCAGAGATAAGGGAGTTGATTTCGGCCTTTGTCCCGGAGGAGATCCTTCGGGACTTCGAGCTCAAGGAGGTGAAAAAGGAGTGCGGGGTATACCGGCTCTATATGGACGAGAAGGACGACGAGAGCCATTATCCCCCTGAGCTGGCGGAGGCGAAAGAGGTGGTCCGGTGCGGCTACATGAATCCCTGCGAGATCCAGACCTTCCCCATAGCCGGTCGCGAGGCATTCATCTACATACGTCGTCGGAGGTGGAAGGAAAAGGGCGGTCGAGAGTCCTATTTCAACACCTATAAATACACGATCGAAGGGATCAAATGCACACCGAAGTTCGGTGCTTTTTTAAAAGAAATTGGTCGAGGGGAAGCCGATAAGCATTG
>QWCK01004647.1_pt1 | contig 13293 bp, 10 predicted proteins | sample 1972571 | NCBI WGS metagenome assembly QWCK01 (sample SAMN09866710, study PRJNA288562) | Human gut metagenome isolate term2_stool, whole genome shotgun sequencing... | isolation source: gut | host: Homo sapiens | place: USA: California
ATAACCCAGATCTGTCTGCCCGCCTCATCTGTCGCATCCTCTTTACAAAGCCGTACATTATTCACTGTACCGTCTGCTGCAAGGATCTGTGCTTCCCCTGTTCCGTGAAGCTGCAAAAAACGGTCCTGATCCAGTATCTCTATACCATCTCCATAAAAGAAGTTTTTCAATGAACCTTTCGTCTGCTTCATAAAAGAATCAAAGGTATACCCTGTACTATGTAACAGCAGATTGCTCACAGACAAAATAGACAGGTTTTGGTCATAATATCCTGTCATTATACCTACTCCGCCATTATTTTCCAGTGTTTTCTGTACTACCTGTGACATAGCCCGTGTTTGTCCCGATACAGTCTCACTTAAAGAATATATTTTATCTTCATAATTTCTCATTTTATAAAAATCCTCACTTCGTTTTATACCTTTTTCATCCTGCTTCAATCTGCCTATTGAAAATTTTCTTGCTGTCTAATGATTTCTGATAATGTCGACAGCAACTTATCAACTTGGATTGGCTTTGCTATATGACCATTCATTCCAGCCGCAAGAGCCGCTTTCTTATCTTCTTCAAATGCATTTGCCGTCATTGCAATGATTGGTATACACGTTTTAGCTTTATCTGGCAGATGTCTAATTTCCTGTGTTGCTTTATAACCGTCCATTTTGGGCATCTGAATATCCATAAGCACCATATCGTACGTACCCACCGGCATTTCCATTATCCTGTTTATACACTGAATGCCATTCTCCACACGTTCTGTTTTAAGACCGGCACGCTCCAGTATTATTTCTGCAATCTCCGCATTCAAATCATTATCCTCTGCTAAAAGGACATTCCTGCCTTTCAGGATCTCACTACCTGTTTCCTGGTTTTCAACATATTTTTTTACGATTGACATTCCCAGTCCGGTTCCTGTGATTCTGCTCTTTGTGGTGTTCTGTTCCCGTGTGAACGGCTCAAAAATCTTTGTCAGATAATCCTGACTCATACCGATTCCTGTATCGCTCACCCGAGTTCTTACTATTATGTACCCTGACTCATCGCATGGTAATTCCTCTACGTTTACCGTAACAAAACCGCCGGATAAAGTATATTTCATGGCATTGCTCATGATATTAACAAATATTTCCTCTATCTTGGTAACGTCTGTCAATATGTGCTTATGCTCTACATCCACCTTGTAATGAAATACAATATTCTTCTTCTTTGCTTCATCCTCAAATAGTTCAAACAAATTCTGCCAGATAGCTTCAATCTGGGCATAGTTCTCATCAATCTCCATCCTTCCGCTCTCAATCCGAGCCATATCAAGTACATTGTTTATGATTGACAAAAGGATTCTGCCGGACTGTTGCAGTTTTTCCAGATGTTTTGAAGTTTCGGTCAGTTCTTTTCCTTTTAGTTCATCCTCCATAAGCTGTGCATAGCCCAGAATTGCATTCATAGGAGTACGGATGTCATGCGACATATTGTTAAGAAAATTTGTCTTTGCAAGGCTGGCATTTTCTGCTTTTTTCAGAGCAATTTCCAGCTTATCATTGAGTTTTTGTGTATTATTTGCCGCAAGCTTTGCGACAGTTTCTGCTTTTTTTGCCTTTCTTAAAAGTACGAGAATAATGCCAATTATACTAAAGGAAGAAAAACCTAGGGTGACAAAAACAACAAGCAGATTGTCTTTTACAAAGTCAGAAAATGTCACCTTACCTGCCGTACTGTCATAAATAGCAATTGCACTTGTAAGCATATCAGACGGCATGGCCTTTAAAGTTTTATTCAGTATCGACAAAAGAGCTGCCTCTCCACTTCTTACCGCAAAGCATGCCTCCATTGTTTTTGTAAGTGGAACACTTTTGAAACTCCGGCTGTTATCATATATCATTGCCTGACTTGCTCCCATGAGGAAACAGTCTGCTTTTTCACCGGAAACCATATTTGCAGCATCCTCAAGCGACTCACACTCTACAAGCTTCCATTGTGGATAACTGAACGCAATATGCTGTTTTAAAGCATCTTTTTCCTTTGGCACAGCTACCGTATACACATCATTCTCATCAAACTTTTTCTCATCGGTTACTGCCATCAGACTGTAAGTCCACGCTGTATTTGTAAGTGCATATCCTTTTTCTTCTGCAAAATCAGGATTTCTGCTGGTATAAAAAATAATATCAATTTCATGATCCTGTAACGCCTGAGTCATTTCGTCATAATCATCATATGCCTTCATATTAAACTCCAGCGTCTGATCATTCAGGCAATCTTTGGCATAAGAGATATATTCTGGCAACATACCGGTAAGTTTTCCAGTCTCTTCATCCATAGAAAAGATTGCCGGATCATTGTTTAAAAATCCTACCCAGATATCACCATGTTCTTCCAGACAGGACTTTTCTTCACCTGTAAGAATCTGATTATACTCAAGCGTAAAATACTTCTTATACAGATCTGCCTGAAAAAAAGGGCTATCTTGCTCCAACTGACGCATAGCCCAGTCCAGCTCTGTCTTGACATCGCTGCGCTCTTTGTTTATTACAAAATATATGCCCGATTTACCAATATTGGTAACGGACGATATTTCCTGTTCAGACCAGATGGATTCCTCCAAAGATACAAAACAGTCTATTTCATGATTTGCTAATTTCTTTTCAACATCATCATTATTATACACATTTATATGTTCTGTATTTATGCCATTCTTATTCTCCCACTCTGTCAGCATGTTTTCAGGTTCTGTACCCATGAGCACACCTACACGTTTCCCATCCAGAGACTTAAAATCAGAAGTCACAATATCCGTATTTGACAAATCAGCATAAAGAATATATTTTTCCTCCCCCATCGGTTTCTCGGAAAAAAGCATCTTTTCTGTGCGTTCATCGGTGTAAGAGACATCGCCCATAATATCAATCTCACCCTTTTCAAGCATGTCAAAACAGTTTGACCAGTCACATTTCACATACTCAAATTTCCATCCGGTATAGCCTGCCAAAGCCTGCATGAGTTCATAGCCAAATCCTCGTCTGACACCGTTTTTATCCATATAATTAAAGGTATCCTCAAACGAACCGACGCGGATGATCTTCTGCTCTTTTGCCTGCGTGTCTGATTTTTTTGTTTCCTGCTGCGTTGACTTATCTTGCATTGCCATCTGCGACTGCTTTTTATCATTATCTGTTTCAGCAGCCCGGCAACGTACTGATACCATCATCCACATTCCCAAAACCACAAGTATACCTATGCATAATACAACTAATCTTTTTCTACTTTTGTACATTGCTCTTTTCTCCACAACTTACCCGGTTATTACCCGGCACTGATTTTCTATTTACCGTTTTCCCTACTTTTTTTCATCATTATATCTTGTATTGTTAACTTCGGTCAACAATGCACGCTTATTTTTGTCTTTTTTGTGGATATCATTAAATTTAATTTAACTTCAACAGATTCATTATCAATTTTACCATTACATCTTTTTCTTCCGCTTTTGATTCAGCAACCATCAGTGTGATTGCTACTAACGTTCCATCACTGAGTCTCTTTCTCCCATCCTGAAACAGCGCATTGTTCTTGTCTAAAAATTCCAGAAACAGTGATGCGGCAATTCTTTTACATCCATCTGCGTATGGATGATCCTTTATCATAAAATATAACAGATTAGCCGCTTTCTCTTCCAAAGACGGATACGCATCTTGTCCAAATACACTTTGGTAAACTGCGGCAATAATTCCTTCTACCTTGCCGCTCTCTTTTTCTACACCAAATACATCTGTCTCAAAAGAATCCTTCATCTGTCCAACCATCTGAACACAATCTTCATAAGTAATGCGGTATATCGGAGTACTTCCCTCTGGCTTACTTAATGCCTGGTGGTCATATTGATCCAGAAGAATCAATGCATCCGTGTATTCATTTATAGCTCTGAGCACATTTTTTTCTTCTATGTCAAGTGCATCCACAAGCATCCTTGACTGAATATCAACTGTTTTCCTAAGTGCCTGAAGATGATTTTCATTGAGCGCATAGCCTTTCAAAATAAACTGTTTAAGAACACTATTTGCCCATTTTCTGAAAGCGATACCTCTTTTGGAATGAACTCGATACCCTACAGACAAAATCATATCCAAATTATAAATCTTAGGTTTTCTTCCCCCCGTACTTCTGTCGGAAAAGCCGACAGAAGTCTCATCCAATTCTCCTGAAGCAAGAATATTTGAGATATGTTTGCTTACTGTAGTGCGCTTAACCTCAAACAACGCTTCCATTTGTTTTTGAGTCAGCCAGACAGTCTCTTGCTCAGGATTAATTTGAACTTCTATATTAACATCACCATCTGTAAATAATACAATTTCACTCTTCATCTTTTTGTTCCTTTCCATGAATATTTCACGCTGACTTTTCCAAACCCCATTTTCAGTCAGACTACTTTTTATCCTTTGATTTATAAATGAGTAGTGAAAACCCATAGGCAAACCTATGGGTTTTCACTACTCATTTATCTTTTTTTCATTCTTTCACTCCGCCCGTTTTTAAGTATTCATCCGCATTTTTACATATTTTATTAAATACTTCTGTACATATGCGCCTTTCTTCTTGGGTTAGTCCCTGCAAGACCGTTTTTGCAAACTCATTCTGCACTTTAATTCCATCTTCTATGATCGGAATAGCTGCCTCCAATAAAACAATCTCGATATGCTTCTTATTGTCAGTGCTTTGGACTCGCTTTACCAGGCCTCTGCTTTCAAGATTTTTCAAGGAAGAGGACACATGAGATTTTGTGGATTTGCGGATTTTGACAATCTCCGCTGCCGTATTATGCCGTGGATTGTTATGCAAAAATATCAGTATGTCATATTCCATCTGTGTTAACTGGTATTTCTCACATACTTTTCTTGAAAGCATTTCATAACAACTTGTGATTGTCTTATGTTGATCCCCAAAAAACATAGCGTTTCTCCTTTCTTTCACTTCGTTCTATTTAGAACGATTATATAGTGTCTATATCCCCTTATCAACCCTTACTTATAATTTTTTCCACGATTTTCTGAGTGCTACATAGGAAATCAGAAAATTTGCAAACCAGCCAGCTGGTACAGCAAGCCAGACAAATGAGATGCCAAAACGAGGTGCACAGAGCAAAGCAACTGACAGACGGATTGCCAGGTTTACCATATTCGCAATGAGAAAAGGCTGCATGATTCCAAGTCCGCGAAGAACTCCATCCGTTGCCATCTTGATACCCATAAAAATAAAAAAGCAGCCGAGCCATCTCATATAATCTCCGGACACCTGATATGCCAAAGCGGTTCCATCCTTACCCAGAAATAACGAGGAAATTTGAGTATGCAGTGTTTCAATGATTATAAAAGCAAGAACTGCAAAACACAGATCCAATACCAGTGCGGCATGATACCCTTTTTTGATACGCTTGGGTTTCTTTGCGCCAAGATTCTGGGATACATACGGTGAGACTGCATTTCCAATAGATACAAAAATCAATGAAAAAACATTTTCCACCCGCATCGTTGCTGAATAACCAGCGAGTGCCTGTGTACCAAATGGATTTACAACTGCCTGTACGATCATCATACCAATTGATACTGTGGACTGTTGGAGAATTGATGGCACGGCGATTTGAAGCATAGAATACAACTCCTGCCCATTAAACCAGGCAAAATGACTTTTATATCGGCGCATCCGACTAAAGAAAATCAAAAGCGAAAACACTGCGGAAATCCCCTGTGCAATGAGAGTTGCAAGGGCTGCGCCGAACACACCCAGACCAAGTCCGGCCACCATCCAAAGATCCATAAATATATTCAAAACAGAAGAGAATATCAAAAGACCCAATGGAATTTTTGACTCTCCGATAGATGTGAACATCGTTGAAAGGATATTGTACATAAACAAAAACGGAAAGCCCACAAAATAAACCCGAAGATACAGTACTGCTTCATCCAGTATATCAGCTGGCGTCTGTAATAAGTTCATCATTGAACGGGAAAAGCAAAAACCAAAAACCCCCAGAAGTATACTTAGAATCAGAAAGCTAATCAATGATGTTGACACGATTGTTTTCATTTTACTATAATCTCTGGCTCCAAAATAACGGCTCACAAGCACCCCTGCGCCCACACCGGCACCCAAGGCTATACAAATGAAGACATTCGTAAGTGCAGCACAAGCACCAACTGCCGCAAGTGCAGAAGAGCCGACAAACTGACCAACGATAATAGAATCAGCCATATTATATACTTGTTGAAAAAAGCTGCCTAAAATCATAGGCATTGCAAAAACAGTCAATGCTTTCAGAGGCGCATCTGTGATCAAATATTCATCCTTTGACATTATCTTATTTTCTCCTCCATCAGAAATTATTTTGTATTGTAAAGCGGACATTCGCAATCCGCTTCGCTACTTGCTCATGAACGCAGTCGCTTTGCGATCTGTATTCAAAATGTAAGTTATAACTTTCGTTATGTAATAATTATATGTAGTCACAGTAACTAAGTCAAGCTATCGTTTACTTTTTGTAATATAAATGGTATGATATTTGATATGCAATGGATATTATTTTACAGGAGGGACAATTATGTATCTAGACGGTTTAGATGAACTGGATCAGAAGATTATCCAGTTGCTTATAGAAAATGCACGTATCTCTTACTCTGATATTGGTGAAAAAACCGGTATTTCCAGAGTAGCAGTAAAAGCCCGAATTCAAAGCTTGGAGAAAAAAGGTATAATCGAAGAATATACAACAATAATAAACCCTCAAAAAATTAGTGGTGCTGTATCATGCTATTTTGAAATTGAAATAAAGCCGGACCATCTATCGCAAGTAACAGATATATTGTATAAAAATGATACAGTTACACAGATTTACCGTGTTACAGGAAGAGACAAACTTCATATACATGCAGTTGCTTCGTCAAGTGATGAAATGGAATACTTCCTGTACAATGTCATTGACACACTGCCTGGCATTATCAACTGCAGCTGCAATACCATCTTATCACGCATTAAAGATATTAAAGGATTACGGCTATGAATTATATCCAATTTAGACATTGTATAGGTTAATCCCGACATTCTCATGGGATAGTAAATTTAAAGAAGTTTCTGTGGGAGTACTAAACGAATTTACAAGGCTCCTCACACCTCCAAAGGAAGTGGAAAGAGCCTATGACAAACGAAAGGATTTTATTTATGAAATAAACAGCCGTTCCTGATATCCTGCTGTTTTGTACTTCTTTATCTGGTCAACCACCGGAATTAATCGTGCATCTGTAATTTTATCCAAGCTTTTCATCCGCCTATCCGAAATTACTTCACTTGATCTGCATTGCTCATAATCTTCGCTCTCCATATTCCAGAAATAAAACGTCCCTTTATAGTAATCTGCCAGTTTCTGTGCAATCAAAAGCCCTTCTGGATCCAAATCTCCAGAATAATAAACAGTCGTACCTGACTCTGCCAACAAGTCAAGCAGCATCAAGCTGGCAAGTCTTGGCTGTCCATTCATACACATACAGGAATATTCCTCTTTACCACACAACATTGCAAAAACAGATGGATTTTCCACAATTAAAATTTTCTGCTGCAAGCATCTTACTTCTTTCCAATCCGTAATCACACCTAGTGGAATCTGGAGGATATCCTGCTCTTTTTGAAATCCCGCCACTCCACTAGCATAGCCAGATCCTGCTGGCATTGTTCAGGCTTATACTCTACAAAATAAGGATCTTTTATCATTTCTTCATAAATATCTTCCTGATACAGCCAGTACTTCAATTTTTCATAATTTTCAAAAAAAATGCGCATAATACAGCGATATCTGCTGACATTATCCGCATTTAAATATTTTATTTCTGTTAAGGGTTTGATTAACTTATCTGATACCTGCACGGTAGATCTCCTTTATTCATGAACTCCTATAACTATTAACTATAGCTTGATAAATTTAATCATATCATGCAGGTAACTGTTATTCAATGTGCGATTTTATTTTTTTGCAAAGCGCACTATTAGTAAAGCGGTTAAAAAATCATCTACAACAAAATATATCCATCATCTCCGTAAACCATTTCAATTCGCTGGTAAAACGCTGGCACAGCTGTGCCGGATTTTCACGCCCCTTGCCAAGATCAAAAAAACCGCGTCCGCTGTGCACTGCAATATACAGCCTGCCATCGGAATTGAGGTTCATAGAAAATCTACCAAAGGCAGAGTCTGCCAACGTCAAAATCTGCGCTATGCGACTAGAAGACAGGATATGAAGGGCTGCCTGCACATCATCACTACTCAGATTGAAGCGCTTGTCAAAGGCCTCGTTGTTTGTCTTAATTGTCTGGGCGTTGAAGAGTTTATCCATCCTGTCTCGAGGCCAGATTGTCAGCCATGTAGAAAATTCCTGATTCAGCTCGCACAGCATCCACTGTCCCGTGTAGACCTTCTGTTCCGTCTTTTCCCACAGACCGGTCTCCTCCCGCTGAACTTCACTGACACTTGTTAACTCAATTGTACACAATTCCGTAGTCAAGCCACGATATATGCCTCGGACATATCCGCTGCCACTGCAATAGCTGTGATTTGGCAATGGAATATTTGTATCTTTCACATCTAAAAGATGAGGAGCAGGATTTATCTGTACGTCTTCAAAAATCATGCTCATCATATCCGGCACAATGGTATCAAATACCTGCTGGCTTGTCTCTCCCCTGGACTTACCCTGTACCATTTGCCCCAAACCGATAAGCACACCGCCAATGATTACCAGCACAATTTTGCCGCCCAGAACCACTCCTGCTATACCAATTACTGCGCCCAACAGTGAAAGCATTTTACCACCTAACTTGCCACTCTTACTTTTGTTCAGTTCCTGCGCTAACTGTTCCTCTATCATGGTCGTTTTCTGTTCTATTGTATTTTTCATAGCTCCCCTTCCTCCATTCCTTCTAAAGTTTTTCGGCATGTTTAAAAGAATGCACGATATGCTTCTATTGTGAATCTAAAACAATCCGTCAAAAGCACATTTATTCCATTTTATAATAAACACCCTCATCTCCCCAAGCCAGAGAATTCTCGTCAATTTCAAAAACTCGGTACGACACACTGTCATACAAAGTGGAATTGGCATAATAGGTGCTCACCTCATCCGTGGAATAAGAAAACGTACCATAGTCCATTTCCGCAGGCTCAGCGCCGGGAGCACGCTGGTAATAGCTCCAATTGCCATTACTGTCAATAACAATATAGATTTCCGCTGACAAATCACCATCATAGTACCAAATACCCTTGAATTCCGAAACATTTCGTTGACAAAGCTCGGAATCCCAGCTCCAGTAGATGTCTGACTCTCCACTCAAGCGTCCGTTCCACTCTGGCACTTCGTCTCTCGATGAATCAGATTCGTCGTCCTCGGTAAGACGGCTCCCGTCCTCATACAAAAGATTTTCCATCCCTTCTCCATAGTTAAAGTAACCATAAGCTGCACTGTAAAGCTGACCGTCCTCTATGGCAATACGGCTACCGGAATCATCCAGGTTACTATATGCATAGATAGCTTCCCACTCCGGCTCATAGCAGAGATAGCCGCTATCCACCACTTCACCACTGAGAAAAAGCGTCCAATTGCCCTCTGAGTCAATCTCCATAGAATCATACTCATTGTTCGCTTCACCCAACCAAATCCCCTCAAATTCACTGAAATCATTGACCGCATCTTCGTTTAAGCCACCTCCTAAGCCTTCATTTGGATTGTCCTGTGCTGCGATCTGCTCTGAATCCTTAACCCTCCCCTCGAAGGAATCCGAATCATCAGAAAAATTGTCGTCGCTTTTACCATCGCTACCGCAAGCGATAAAGCTCATACATAGTGCCAGTACTAAAGTAAGCGACAGAGATTTTTTTAAGCGTTTCAGCATGTTCTTCCCCTCCTTCTTCAAATAATAAACTATATCTCAAAGCCGCCTTGGATTCTTAAAGAAACTAAAAATCCACTGTACAAATATTGTACAGTGGATTTGATAAAATAACCATTAACCAAAGGTTAGTTCTTTTGCCCAAGCAACTCAGCAAGCTGCTTTCGCTTAGTCTGGGTATCGCCCTCAATATGAAGTTTAGAATAAAGTTGATTTACATACTGCTTTACGCTACCCTCAGAGAGAAACAGCTTTTCTGCGATTTCACGATTTGACAGACGTTGCACTTTCAAACAAGCGAGCTCATACTCCCTTTCAGTCAATGTGACAAATACCGCTGGTCGGACATTTTCACCTCTTCGACGTTTTGCTGCTTCGCCCAGTTTAATAATCTGTGCAATAAAGTCGGTCCGAATTTCCAATGCCAGCACCGGCTTCAAAAAATCATAGTTTTCCACAAATGGCATCACAAGATTATCCGGTTCAGCATCCGAAAGTGCTTTTTTCAGCCATATACGGGCTTCCTCAAGTTTACCCAACTTTTCATAAGCTGCTGCCGTCTGAATCTGAATATGCAGAGCTACCAGCACATAATGCATGGTCTCACACACAGCTAACAGCTGTGTGCTACGTCCTACCACCTTGGCATAAGCGCCCTCTGCAAGATACACCTGATTTTCAATCATCTCCATCATGGGCTTGCCCGGTGCAAGCATATTAACGTCCGAAAGCCGATGTTTTAAAAAAACTTCCGGAATTTTGTCAATTTTGCCACACAATGCATGGTAATAAGCGCTGGTAGCGCACCAAAGGTTAATCCACGAAGCATCATGATAACGCAACAACATCGCATATCGTTCCTCAAAAGTATAACGTTGCTCTACCTCAACATACAGCGAGAGCCTGCGTAAAAGAAAATCACAGCAAAGTGCCATGTTAATCTGCCCATTTTCTTTGACCTGTGTATAGGCGCGTTCCAACTCAATGTGCGCATCAGTGAAATCTCCCTGACAAAACAACGCCTCTGCGCGCATAATGGTCTCCGCTCCCTGTCCGTGATGACTGGTGACCTTATAATAATGAGGCATGCACTCATCCATTTCAGCAAGTTCATTTTTCAAGTCTCCCGGCATACGGTAAAACATCATCAGAACGGAAGGCGAGCCAAAAGTCCAACCACCGCTCGATTGGATACTAATAGCTGAGTGCGACATCCGGCTGCTGGCGCTACGGTGCAGGCGGCTCATGGCGCCGATGTCATTGTAGCAAAGAAAACTTAAAATAAGATCACATTCTCCCAGTAAATTGCCACGTTCTTCTTCGGGCATCTCCGGATGTTCCTCAATTGCTGTCATCAATAACTCTTTCAGTTCCATCATTTTCGGGATCTGTCGCCATGTGAACATTCGACGCATTAGCACCAAAATTGCAAAAGGATGTGCTTTCAACATTTCGGCAGGACATTTATCCAGCGCTTTCCGTACATCCTCAGCCTTCAACGACGCCAACAGAATACCTGCGTCGCTGCGAATGACCCTCAGCAGTGCATCATAATTTTCGCTCTTTTCATAAGCAGCGATCGCGTGAAGATACTGCCAATGTTCTTCATACCACAAGCCAAAGCGCTCCCAATAAAGTTGCTGCACTTCTGCTTTCATTTTCAGGAAACTGCGCTCGGCACATTCTTTCATCATGTGGTGGAAACGATACGTCGTACCGTCCGGCAGGCGCGTAACAAAAGCATTTTGCTCGGTCAGCACAGAAAGCATTTGCCCCGCATCCGCATCACCTGTGATATACTGTGCCATTTCGACCGTAAATTCGTCGGCAAGCCCCATAACCGCCAAAAACTTCTGTTGCGGTCTGGGCAGCGGATCAATCATAGCAGCGGTAAATGTAGCATAAATATCAGAATGACGACCAGGCAACACACCACGCTCAAAAAGTGTATGCAGATTCAGATACACAGCTGAAAACCAGCCCTCGCTGGAATAAAGCAGATTTTTCAGTTGTGTCTCAGAAAGCTCTGTGCCACAGCGATGGGCATAAGTGGCAAGCTCCGTCTGATTCAGGCGTAGCTGTTCTGTGCCAATCTGATACACCTTTCCTCCAAGCCGCAGCGCCTCTGCAGCAGGCAAAAAACGGTCCCGACTTACTACAATCAGATGCATATTTGAAGGTAACCGATTTGCTAACATACAGAGAAATAGCGAAGCTCGTTTATCCGTAAGTAGATGAAAATCATCGATAAAGAGATAGCAGGACACTTCCCCCGCCAGCACATGACAAAGATTATCAACCAACAATCCGCCGCCTGCTGCGTCTACCGGACAAGAATACTCCTGTAGAAAAGAGAAGCCAGCACGAGTAAACGCCTCCTGTACATTTTTCCAAAAAATCGCAAGATTATCGGAGTACACGCTGATGCGAATGATATGCAGCTGCTCTGCCTTGGTACGTTCACTGAGATACCAGTTTACCGCAGTGGTCTTTCCGTATCCCATAGGTGCAACCACCGTGGTCATAGCACAATGAGAAATAGGCTGTAAACTTTCCTGCAATCGCTCAGATATGTAAATCGTATTTAGCTTCCATTTTGCTTTTGTCATAATGTATCCCTCCGATGTATTACAATCTTTCTAATGATTAACACTATTATACGTTCCATCCATCACTTTCAGCAAGTAAGAAAAAAGGAATCTCCAAACAGTCGAACAATCTAATCATTCACGAGTGACTCTCGACAGCTTCTATACTTTTCTGTAAATTCCGGGTGAAACACCATATTTTCTTTTAAAAATACAATTAAAATAAGACAGGCTGTCAAAACCACTGAACCTGCGAGCATCAAAATAGACTCATCGGATGATTTGAGAAGCTTTGCCGCCATTATAAGCCGGTAATTGTTTAAGTATTCCGTAAAATCCATTCCCATGTGAGCTATAAATAATCCAGATATTGTAATAAAAATGTTTGCTACTGTTTCCGATATATTCGGCACAAAAATCAAAAGGAAATAATACAAAAAGGATGTGCCAAGGTAATGGAGAAGTCACCTTGGCACATCCTTTCGTATTATTGTTTTTTGCTATCTTTCCGTTGTATTCCAAACGTAGATTTACCAAATTTAAATTGCAATTGATTCTCTTTCACAGAAATTGAAATCCCACGATTCATTTGTTTGGCTCGAATACAGGGCAATACTCCATATTTAGGTATGCCAACCGGGGAAAAAGGTAAAATCTATAAAATGTTTTTCTTTAGTCGACTGATATGAAAGAAGAACACTGACTGCAAAATCAGTGTCCTTCTTTCTTCCTTTACATATATTTCATAATAGTCGGCAATAATACATTCATATCTATTGGTTTTGCAA
>QWCK01004652.1_pt1 | contig 13278 bp, 10 predicted proteins | sample 1972571 | NCBI WGS metagenome assembly QWCK01 (sample SAMN09866710, study PRJNA288562) | Human gut metagenome isolate term2_stool, whole genome shotgun sequencing... | isolation source: gut | host: Homo sapiens | place: USA: California
CGAACCACTTATTTTAGGTGTCAATGCGATAATAACAGAAATTGATAAAGAAAATAAAATCATAACCACAAAAGATAGCGGAGAAGAAGGTGTTTTAGGGGATGATTGTCTTATTGATTGTTCCAAAATTCCTATGATTTATTGTAATTATGATACACAAGATGTTGTAGGTATAACACTTGATGATTTACAGGTGGGGGACGATATCATTTTGACTATTCGGAGTTCGGAAATAGAAAATCTTCAAAAGGAAGATGACAATAAAGCAAAAATAGCAGTTGAACAATTACAATTAGGTACACAAAGAATTAAATAATTTCCAGGTTGTCGTACTCGTTCCTAGCAGTGTTTGGGGCAGGCACGCCCCAACAAGAAGCAGTCCCCAAGAGGCAGGAAATTTTCAAGAATTGAAAATTTTTGGCCACGGGATGATTCTTGCTCTTACGAACAGCAGAAAACCCAGAACTGCACAGCTGATTCAGCTAGCAGTCCTGGGTTTTCTGTTATCAGATTAGAATATGTTTTACGAAGTCCCTGCATAAAAACGGCAGTCCGTTTTCATATAGAAGCACGATGGAGAAGGGGAGAGGCTCACTGCTTTTTCGCCGGGCTCCCGTCCTCGTTGAAGTTGTCTTTCAGCAGGCCGTCCACCAGAAAGGCGGACAGGCACAGAAAGATCATCTGCCCCCCGATGAGCCACAGAAACAGCGTCCCCAGCAGGCTCCGGCCAAAATACGCCGCCCCGGCGGACACCACCGCCAGGGCCAGGCCCAGCCGGACCCACAGTTTGGACAGGTGGGCGTGGGCAAAGCGCCAGGTATCCTCGTTTTGCTCCGACAGGGCGGTGCGGTAGGCCAGCCCGTTCCCTTCCCGACGGGGCGGATGCTTCCGCCAGCGCAGGCCCACCGCCAGCATGGCCACGGGGGTGAGCATGGTCAAAATCACTTGAAACCACATCATTTTCACTCTTTTCTATTATCGTTGTTTTCCCCTGAGTCCAAAACTTTTCGGCGTTTTTTAACACCTGCCAGGGGATTGGCCCGGGCGGCGGCTCGGAGATCATCGTTGTCCACGTGGGTGTAGATCTGGGTGGTGTTCAGGTGGTCGTGGCCCAGAACTTCCTGCAATGTGCGCACGTCCACGCCGTTTTGCAGCATCAGAGTGGCCGCCGTGTGGCGCAGCTTGTGGGCGGAATACTGGGTGCTGTCCAGCCCCGCGTCTGCCAGGTGCTTCTTCACCAGCTTGTGGACCGCCGCCACCGAGATGCGCCGCCGGTTCTGCAGGGTGACGAACAGGGCGTTCTGGTCGATGAGGGTCAGGGCGTTCCGGTCGATCATCCAGTCCTGGATGGCCTTGACACAGGCGTCATTCAGGAACAGGATGCGCTCTTTGTTGCCCTTGCCCAGCACCCGCAGCTGGTTGTCTCGAACATCCGTTACATTCAGATTCACCAGCTCAGAGATCCGCAGGCCGCAGTTTAAAAACAGGGTGAGGATGCAGAAATCCCGGGTGGCGTTTTTGCCGTCCACGGACTCCAGCAGATCGATGCTCTCGTCCAGGCTGAGATATTTGGGCAGGGCTTTTTTCTGCCGGGGCGAGTCCAGGTCCTGGACCGGGTTTTTGGTCAGCAGCTTGGCCTTGTTGGTGAGGTATTTATAAAAGGAACGGATGGTGGCAACTTTCCGAGCCCGGGACGCGGCGTTCAGACCTTTGTCCCGGGTGAGAAAGTTCATGTAGGAATAGACATCCGTCAGCGTGACCGACTGAAATAGCTCCAGGGACACGTCGTCCAGCGGGATGTGATCCATGGGTACAGACCGCAGGGACGGATCACGCGCCTGTTTTAAGTAACGCGCAAAACTGCGCAGGTCTAAATAGTATTCATCCACCGTTTGCCGGGAATGGCCCTGGATGGTCTCGTGATAGACCAGAAAGTCCCGGATCAGGGGTGGAGCCTCGGTTCGATAGTCCATTTCGCGTTTTAGCCTCCACTCAGGTCAACAAAATCTTTATTTTGTTGACCTGATATAATCTCTTTTTGAGGGCCATACGGCCCTCCTTCTGCTCTAGTATATCACAGGTCACCGATGCCGTCCATACTCTGCAATCAGTGCAGCACCCCTCGTATTTAATCGTTAATCGTTTCGGCCGCAGCGCTTGCGGTGTCTGCATGAACTGTTTTGCAGGATAAGTTCCAGGCTATGTATAAACCGACACTGCCGTTGTTGACGAAAACTCGGTTCAGCCACGCCTGGCAGCTTGATCATAAATGGACCAATCGAACGTATGTGCCCTGTCACGAATCAATGTGTCCTCAATATGCGGTGTCCCCCTCCGCCGTCATGGCCTTGGTATCCACATCCAGCTTGCTTCATGGCCTCATGTACACAAAGCATCTATGCAAATATTGCATTAGTAAACTATCAAAGTAACGTACAAACTTATGTAGCTACCTATCAGCATACCGCGCCTGTTTTATGGGCGGTATAAATGTTTTTGATAAAAATGATGAAAAGCTTTGATGAAAATGCTCAAAAATACGGTTGATTTCCCCACATTAAAATGTTAAAATGACGATACAAGTTCAACGGCAAGCAGCATTTGGTAATTCAAAGTGACCGAATATTTATGTGAAATAATAGGACCATTCCACACAACAGTAGTTTTTGCTTTTTTAATAAAGCAAAATACGCATGTTTGCTTTTGTTGTTCTTGAGGGTGTCGCACCGGAGAGCAGAGGGGAGCTTTTCGGCCGGTGCCTGCACTGTTTGCCCGCCGGGGGAGATCTCACACTCCTCCCCTCCGTTCCCACCGGGCGTCCCCCCTGACGATCGGTTCGCCGGAGCGTGACGGGCCACAGCTTTCTTATCACTTGCGCCTACTGAAGCACGATCCGAGAAGAATCAAAGATTCCTATTGCAATGTAACAGTAAAACAAGTTTACAGAAAGGAACCTACCACCATGAAAATGAAACGATTGACCAGTCTGCTCCTTGCCTCTGCTATGGCTCTGTCTCTGGCGGCGTGCGGAAACGCCGACCAGGGCGGTGACAAGTCCACTGCACAGAAGGTCTCTGCAACCACTTTGAAGGATATCGAAGCTCCGGGCGAGCCCGAAAATATCCCGGAAGCCCTGCAGGTCGACTTTAACAAGCGCTTCCATTACGCAGAACTGGAAGATGTCTACGCCGCCCTGCATGAGCAGGCTCCCGACATTACAGAGTTCTACGCCATCGGCTCCACCTGGCAGGAGAGAAGCATGTGGTGCCTTGAGATCACCAACAAGTCCATCCCCGAGGATCAGAAGATCGGCATTGGCGTGTTCGGCCCCATTCACGGCGAGGAGCCCGAGGCCGCCATCAGCGCCATGTACACCGCCTGGTGGATGATCCTCAACCGCGACACGGATTACATGAAGGCCATGCTGGATCAGTACATCATCTATGTGGTCCCCGCCATCAACCCCGACGGCTATGAGCAGTCCTTCGTGTACCCCAACCGCTCCAACCTGCGTCCCATGGACCGCAACGGTGACGGCGTTCCCTTCAGCGATCCCTATGCTGATATCGACGGTGACGGCTTCATCGCCGACATCTATTCCGGGACTGCGGACAAGATCCCCACTGAGAAGCTCAGCACCGACTGGACCAAGCCCGAGCTCAACCGCTTCGGTATGGAGAGCCCCGACTGGGACGGCAACCACATTCTCGGCGACGATCCCCGCGGCAGCGGCATCGACATGAACCGCACCTTCAACTATCAGTGGAACCGCTTCGATGCGGAGACCTACGCCGAAGGCGCTACCCAGCCCAAGGTGGGCGCCGTCTCCTGGCACGTTGCCGGCTCTGATGCCGCCACCGAGCCCGAGGTCCGTGCGATGCAGAACTTCCTGGCTCAGAAGAGCATCAATGCCAGCGTCAACCTGCACACCGGTATGCAGGCCGTGTTCTATCCCTGGTGCTACAAGGCCTACGACCCCAATGACCCCGCGGATGCCGAGCTGGGCTTTATGGAAGGTGTTGCGGAGCAGATGCGCTCCAAAATGGAAGAGGTCACCGGCCGCGGCTTCTATCAGCTGCACTCCTACGACGATTATCCCACCAGCGCTGAGATGATCGACTACGCTTACGGTACCTTCAACATCCACGCCTACACCATCGAGGTCTATGAGGGCGGCAAGACCGGCGACCCCGCCGACTGCCGGTGGGAGAACGATCTGCCCGAGGAGAAGTGGGTGTTCTACTCTCAGGATGACATCCGTGAGAAGCTGGGTCTGGATCCCACCACTCTGGTGAGCGCATGGGACGGCTCTCACCTGGCTGCGAACGAAGGCCTGTGGTTCCACACGACCACCAGCGCCCAGTGCGTCCGCGAGGCCCCCGAAGAGCAGGACATCATGGTCAAGGCCGCCAAGGACGCCATCCTGATCATGATCGAGAACGAGCCCCACGGCGAGGGTTATCAGCGCCCCTTCTTCGTGAAGTAAGCGCCCCGTTCAAACACAAAGAGTTCCGGGCGTTGCCCCGGTGTCTCGGACAACTTCGTTCAACCGCCAAGGGCGTGCTGTCTGTCATTGCAGACGGCACGCCCTCTCGCTTTGCCCTCCGCCATTTCTCAGAACGCTATCTTGTCCGAAGAAACGCGAAAACCGGCCGCATAATCCAAGCTTTGTGCCTCCAAACTAAGGACATCTCATTTTAAGGAGGTCCCCTTCCATGAAACGTCCCCTTTTCCCAGGCTTTTTCTCGGCCCGGGCGTTGGCACTGCTGCTGGTGCTGGCCCTGCTGTGGCCCCTCAGTGTCCCCGTTTCCGGTTTCTTCTGGAACAAAAAGTCCGACGGGCCGAAGCTGAAGGATTTCTCCAAAAACGGCCTCATCGGCAGCGTCATCGTCTTTGAGCCGGAGGACTTTGTGGTCCAGTCCGGCAGCCAAGCCGTGTTGGACAGCATCACCATTCTCAGCCTGCCCGACCCGGGCTCCGGTGTGCTGACCATGGGCGGGCAGCCTTTGGAGGAAGGCGCCACCGTGGAACGCAGCGCCCTGGGCGGGCTGCGGTTCCAGTCGGCCCAGGCCCCCACCGAGACCACGGTCAGCTTCACCTTCTCCCCTATTTTCTCCGGCTCCGGCTCTGCCGACCAGGACCCGGTCACCGTCACTCTGTATCTGCTGACCCAGGCCAACCGGGCCCCGGAGGCCCGGAATATGGACCTGTCCACCTATAAAAATGTGGCCATCACCGGCTATTTCGACGCGGCGGACCCGGAAGGCGACCCTCTCACCTTTCAGATCTCCGACTCCCCCGCCCGGGGCGGCGTGACCTTGGCCGAGGACGGCTCCGGCCGGTTTGTCTACACCCCCTATGAGAACAAGACGGGCCGGGACTCCTTCACCTATGTGGCCCTGGACCAGGCGGGCAACGCCTCTGCACCTGCCACCGTCACCCTGCGCATCGAAAAGGCCGGGACCAAAGTGCGTTACGCCGACATGGACGGAGACCCGGCCCATAAGGCGGCCCTGCGGCTGGCGGAGACCGGCGTCTATGTGGGCCAGCAGGTGGACAGCCGCTACTTCTTCCAGCCCGATGCCACGGTGAGCCGGGCCCAGTTCCTCACCATGGCCATGGCTGCCGTGGGACTGGAACCCCTGGATCAGGTCTCCCTCACCGGCTTTGCCGACGATCAGGCCATCCCCACCTGGGCCAAGGGCTCCGTATCCGCCGCATTGAAGGCGGGCGCGATTCAGGGCGAGCGGGATGCCTCCGGCGCACCGGTGTTCCAGGCGGGGGCAGCTGTCACTATGGCGGAGGCCACCGTGATCTTAGACCGCCTGCTGGATGTGGCTGATGCCCCGGTGGAGACCTTCTCCACCGATGCGCCGGAGCACTGGGCGGCCCAGTCCGCCGCCAATCTGGCTGCCTGCGGAGTGATTCCATCCGTGGATACCGATCCCCAGGCCCTATCTGCCCCCCTCACCCGAGGAGAAGCGGCGGAGCTATTGGACGGCACTCTGGATGTGCTGGCCGAGCAGGACAGCGGCAGCTGGTTTCCCTGGTAAGCGCGCCGTGAGACAGCAAAAGCGGCCCCGGAGCAAAACACGCTCCGGGGCCGCTTTGATATGCGCTATGGGTTTGGATCAGTCCTCGTCCGCCGCCGCATCGTACATGGGCCGTCCGCCGGCGGCACCGGCGGCAGGGGCGGCTCCGCCCACGCCGGACAGGGCGCGGAAGCGAGCCCGGGACTTCTTGATCTCGTCATAGGCCTCGGCCACCGCCTCTTCCGTGCGGCGCAGGGCATCCTCGCAGTATTCGTTGGCAGAGCGCTTCAGCTCCCGGCTGCGTTCCTCCACCTGCTGCATCAGCTCGTTGGCCCGCTGACGGGCCTGGAGGGAGATGGTGTTCTCCTCCAGCAGCTGGCGGGCCTTGTCCTCCGCCGCCTTGCGGATGGTATCCGCCTCCCGCTTGGCCGCCGCCAGCGTCTCGGCCCGGCTGGCCATGACCTTTCGGGCCTCGCCCAGTTCCATGGGGAACTGGCTGCGAATGTCGTCGATCAGGTCCAGCGCCCGGTCACGCTCGATCACACATTTATCGCTGGACAGCGGGGCGTTTTTCGCCTCGTCGATCATTTCAAATAACATGTCCAGCAGTTCTTCCACACCGCTTGCCATGGTTATCCTTCCTTTCCTTCGGTTCCTTCCAATTCCCGCATCCGCTGGTTCACTGCGTCCACGATCTCCCGGGGGACAAAGTCCGCCAGATTGGCCCCATAGCGGGCCATCTCCTTGACGATGGTAGAGCTGAGATAGGTGTACTTCTCGCTGGAGGCCAGGAACATGGTCTCCAGGCGGGGGTTCAGCTTGCGGTTGATCACCGCCATCTGGACCTCCTGCTCAAAGTCAGACACCGCCCGCAGGCCCTTTACCACCACATGTGCCCGCCGACGCTTGGCATAGGCGGCCAGCAGCTCGTTGGAGAAGTCTACTTCTACATTCTGAAACCGGGCCGTGGACCGGCGCAGCAGCTCCACCCGCTCCTCCGGGGTGAACATGCCGTGCTTTTTAGAGTTGACCATCACGCAGACGATCAGCTTGTCAAAGCAGGCGCTGGCCCGCTTGATGATGTTCAGGTGGCCCAGAGTCACCGGGTCAAAGCTGCCCGGATAGATGGCAATACTCATTGGCGTTCTCTCCCCGCCCGGTGGAACAGCGTCAGCTTGATCTTGCCGTACCGATACTCCCGGCCCCGCTCATAGGGGGCTTCCAGTTGAGGGATGGTCCGTTCCGCCGCAGATTCGCATACTATTATACCATGTTCCCGAAGAATGTCAAACCTTGCAATGGTCTCCAATGCCCGGTCCAGCAGGTCGCTCTGATAGGGCGGGTCCAGGAAGATCAGGTCGAATTTTTCCCGGCAGCCGGACAGGAACGAGATGGCATCCCCCTGGACCACATGGGTCCGATCCTGAAAACCGCAGGCTTTGATATTCTCCCGGATGAGGGCGGCGGCCTCCCGCCGCTGCTCGGTAAAGGTGCAGTGTTCTGCCCCACGGGACAGGGCCTCCAGTCCCAGCTGGCCCGTGCCGCCAAACAGGTCCAGCACCCGGCGGCCTTCGATCTCAAACTGGATGATATTGAACAGGGCCTCCTTCACCTTGTCGGTGGTGGGACGGGTGTCCATGCCCTGGAGTTCCTTTAACCGTCTGCCCCGGGCAGAGCCGGAAATGATGCGCATATACGTTCCTCGTTTCTCTGATTATTTCGTGTGAAAGTGCTGATACACAGCTTGAGCCGCATTTTTGGGCAGCGCCTTCTGGAGGTCCTCCAGGGATGCGGCTCGGATGGCCTTGATGCTTTTAAACTGCCGCAGCAGCTGGGAGCGGCGCTTCTCCCCCACCCCCGGGATATCGTCCAGGGCGGAGGCGCGCATGTGGCCCGCCTGCAGCTGGCGGTGGTACTCGATGGCAAAGCGGTGGGTCTCCTCCTGGATCTGCCCCACCAGGGCGAACACCGCCGGGATAGCCTGGATGCCGATCTCCCGCCCGTCCGGGTGGACCAGGGCGCGGGTGCGGTGCCGGTCGTCCTTCACCATCCCGAAGGCGGGAATGGACAGGTTCAGGGTCTCCAGCACCCGGGCGGCCACCTTCACATGTTCCTGTCCGCCGTCGATGAGCAGCAGGTCGGGCTTGTCCGAGAACTTCTCGTCCCCGTCCAGATACCGGCGGAACCGGCGGGTGAGCACCTGCTCCATGGAGGCGTAGTCATCCGGCCCGGTCATGTTTTTCAGCTTGAAGCGGCGGTAGTCGCTCTTTTTAGGCCGCCCGTCCACATAGACCACCATGGAGGCCACGATGTCGCTGGCACCGGTGTTGGAGATGTCATAGGACTCCATCCGCCGGGGGGACTGGGTCAGGCTGAGCATCTTGCCCAGCACCTCCAGCAGCTTGTTCTGCCGCTCCTCCCGGGTGGTGGCCCGGGCCACCTCTTCCCTGGCGTTCTCGTTGGCCAGGCGGATGAGGTCAGTCTTGGCCCCCCGCTGGGGGCTGACCAGCTCCACCCGCCGTCCGATCTGCTCTGACAGCATCCGGGTCAGGGGCACCTGGTCGGGCAGCTCCCAGGGCAGCAATATCTGCTTGGGCAGCCGGTCCCGGCCCACGTAATAGGCCCGGACCAGGGCGGACAGGGCGGCGGCGGGGTCCTCCTCCATGGGGGTCTCGAACAGCTCGAAGTCCTTGGCCGCCAACTCCCCCTCCATATAGTGCAGCACCACAAAGCAGCTCTTGGCCGTGCCCCGGTAATAGCCGGTGACGTCGGTATCGGCCAGGGAGCCGGCCACCACCTTCTGCCGCTTGCTCAGCAGCTCGATGGCCCGCAGCCGGTCCCGAATCTCCGCCGCGTGTTCAAAGCGCAGCTCCTCCGCCGCCTGCTCCATCTCCGCCGTCAGGTCGGCCTGGACCTCTTTAAACCGCCCCTCCAGCAGGGAGACGGCCTGGGCGATGGCCTGGTCGTGGGCGGGCTTCAATTCGTCTCCCCGGCAATAGCCGTCGCATTTGTTCATGTGGAAGTTCAGGCAGGGCCGCTCCTTGCCGATGTCCCGGGGGAACTTCTTTCGGCAGGAGGGCAGGCGCAGGGCAGTACGCAGGGCATCGATGATGGCCTGGGTGTTTTTCCGGCTGGCATAGGGGCCGAAGTACCGGGCCCCGTCCTCCGCCACCTTGCTTGCCAGGGAGAACCGGGGATAGGCCTCGTTGGACAGGCGGATATAGGGATAGCCCTTGTCGTCCTTGAGCAGGATGTTATACCGGGGCTGGTGCCGCTTGATGAGGGCGCACTCCAGCACCAGGGCCTCGAACTCGCTGTCGGCGATGATCACGTCGAAGTGGTCGATCTGGCTGACCATGGCCCGGGTCTTCTCGGTATGGGCGGCGGAGTCCTGAAAATATTGGGAGACCCGATTTTTCAGCGCCTTGGCTTTGCCCACATAGATGACGGTGTTCTTGGCATCCTGCATGATATATACGCCCGGCTTCAGGGGCAGACTGTGTGCTTTTTCTTTCAGTTCATCAAAGGTCACGGCCGCCGCTCCCCCTTTCCCCACATTTTCCGGTCTGATACGTCAAAAAAGGCGCCGCAGCGCGGCGCCTTTTTGCTTGACAGTTGGCTTACTCAGAGAAATCGGAAGAGATCATCTTATACAGAGCCTCGACCGCTTCCTTCTCGTCGGGGCCGTCCGCGATCAGCTTAATGGGGGTGCCCTTCACGATACCCAGGGACAACACACCCAGCAGGCTCTTGGCGTTGACCTTCCGCTCCTCCTTCTCTACCCAGATGGAGCTCTTGAACTCGTTGGCCTTCTGAATGAAATAGGTAGCGGGTCTGGCGTGCAGACCGACCTGATTATTCACGACTGCTTCCTGACTATACATAAGCTGTACCTCCGCCTCGTCGTTTTAGTTTGTGTAGCTTTAGCATACCAGATTTAGACCGTTGCCGTCAATGACAATTTTCACAAATATCGCATGGTTTTCACCAGAAACGGGAAGCAAAATCTGTCATTTTGCGCAAACCAACAAAAAATCAATCCCGTTTTCTAAAAAAATTAACAAATCCCAAACAAAATTTCTGTGTGTGGGAGACGGATAGCCCGCATTATCGCAGCTCTGCCACGGTCACGCCGTCCTCCCCCTCGCCGTAGCGGCCGGGTCGAAAGGCTTTGATATAGCGGCTGCGCTTGAGATAGGTGCGCACGGCCTTGCGCACCGCGCCGGTGCCCTTGCCGTGGATGATGGTCACCGTCTCCAGCTTGCCCATCATGGCCGTATCCAAAAAGCGCTCCAGCACGGAGATGGCCTCGTCGGTCATCATGCCCCGCAGGTCGATCTGGCTGGGGACGGCGGCGGTGCGCAGGGTGTGCTGGGCCCGGGCCACGATCTTTCGGGCCTCCCGCTGGGTGTGGGTCTCCCCCTCCACCACCCGGACCTCCTCCTGCTTGGCGGAGATCTTCAGAATACCCGCCTGCAGCTGCAGGGAGCCGTCCTTGTTCACCGACAGCACCGTGGCTTTTGTCCCCATGGACACCAGCTCCACCGTGTCCCCCGCCACGGCGGGACGGGTGGGCGGCGGGGCCTCGGTCTGGGGAGCGGAGCCGCCCAGGTTCCGCTCCGCCTCGTTGAGCATCCGGCGGGCCTCCGCCCGGCTGTCGTTCACCTGCTGCCAATCCAGGCGGTCCTGGCGCTTCTGCATCTCCTTCAGCTGGGACAGGGCCAGGTCGCTGGCCGCCCGGGCCTCCTCGATGATGCCCCGGGCCTCGGCCTGGGCCTTCTCCACCACTTTGGAGCGCTCCTCCTCCAGCTTCTTCCGATACTCCCGGGCCTTGGCGGCGGACTGCTCCATCTCCAGCTTCAGGCGGCGGGCCTCCGCCCGTTCCTTCTCCATCTCCTGGCGCTGCTGGTCCAGGCGGGTGAGCACGTCCTCAAAGCGCACGTTCTCCGCATCCAGCCGGGCGGCGGCCTTGTCGATGATATACTCGGGCAGCCCCAGACGGCGGGAGATGGCAAAGGCGTTGGACTTGCCCGGAATGCCCAGCACCAGGCGATAGGTGGGGGCCAGAGTGTCCACATTGAACTCGCAGGAGGCATTCTCCACCCCGGGGGTGGTCATGGCGTATACCTTTAACTCGGCGTAGTGGGTGGTGGCGCACACCTGGGCCCCCATGCCGCGCACCGATTCGATGACGGCGGCGGCCAGGGCTGCGCCCTCCACCGGGTCGGTGCCCGCCCCCAGCTCGTCGAAGAGGATCAGGCTCTCGTCGTCCGCCTCCTTTAAAATGCCCACGATGTTGACCATGTGGGAGGAGAAGGTGGACAGGGACTGGGCGATGGACTGCTCGTCGCCGATGTCGGCCAGCACCCGGCGGAACACCCGCACCGTGGAGTCGGACCCGGCGGGAATATGCAGGCCGCACTGGGCCATCAGGGTGATGAGGCCGATGGTCTTCAGGGTCACCGTCTTGCCGCCGGTGTTGGGGCCGGTGATGACCAGGGTGTCGAACCGCTCCCCCAGCTCCAGGTCGTTGGGCACGGCCTTCTTCTTGTCGATGAGGGGGTGCCGGGCCCGGCGCAGGCGCAGGAACTTGTCAGACAGTTTGGGCTCGCTGCACTCCAGCTTTAAGGACAGCTGTGCCCGGGCGAAAATGGTATCCAGCCAGACGATGAGCTGATAGTCCTCCAGAATGTCCTCCTTGTGAGCGGCGCAGTCGGCGGACAGCTCGGCCAGGATGCGCTCGATCTCCTTCTTCTCCTTGGCGGCCAGCTCCCGCAGCTCGTTGTTGGCCTTCACCACGCCCATGGGCTCGATAAAGAAGGTGGAGCCGGAGGAGGACACGTCGTGGACCAGGCCGGGGATGGCGTTCTTGTACTCGGACTTCACGGGCACCACATAGCGGTCAGACCGGATGGTGATGATGGACTCCTGCAGATACTTGGACTGGTTAGAGGAGATGAGCCGCTGCAGGATATCCCGGACCTTCGCCTCGGCGGCCCGCATGTGTCGGCGGATGGAGGCCAGCTCCGGGCTGGCGGAGTCGGCGATCTCGTCCTCCCCCAGGATGGAGTTGGTGATGCGCTCCTCCAAAAAGCGGTTGGGGGTGAGGGCCTGGAACAGGTGGGAGATGGGGCTTTTCTCCTGGCTGGCGCCATAGTCCCCGGCGGTGCGGGCCGCCCGCAGCACGGCGGCCACGTCGGTGAGCTCCCGGGTGGACAGGCTGCCCCCCATGTCCGCCCGCTGGAGGGATGCGGCCACGGGCTTTACCCCGGAGAAACCGGGGCTGCCCCGCAGTATGAGCATCTTCACGGCGGCGGATGTCTCGTCCTGGGCCCGCTGGATGTCGTCAATATCCGTCATAGGGCGGAGTGTAAGGGATTTTTCCTTGCCCTCCTCCGTCACGGCGCAGCCCGCCAGCATGGTCAATACCTGGGGCAGTTCAAGGATCTGAATGGACTTTTCTGATAATTCACTCATAGATGAAACTCCTGTATCCGGCCAGTGCCGGATGATTTATCTTTGCCTATTTTCCCACAAATCATGCTATTTTGCAAGGGGGCGGTCAGCCCACCCCCGCCGCCGGGCCGAAATAGGTGACCAGCAGGTCCACGCAGGCCCCATAGGACCGGATGCCCAGGCTCTGGCCGTTGCCCTTTAAAAAGGAATCGTACACCTGCTCCGCCCGGTCCTCCACCGGGGAGCGCATGGCCGCCCAATATTGGTTGTTGTCCTGCCAGTCCTGGGACAGCTCCGCCGTGAACGTGCTCCGGGCGATGGCCTGCCAGGTCTGGGGGGCCACATCGTACAGGGCATTGCACAGCTGGATCAGGCCCATAAGATAACCGGAATACTGATAGGTCACGTCCTCCCCGGTGACGCAGGCGGCGATGCCCACAAAATTGGCCTCCAGCTCGGAGGCGACCATGCGCTGGTGGGACATCTCGTGGGCGATGGTCGCCGGAACAAGGCAGGCCGGGGCGTCCACGTTTACGTTGGCCTCCCCGGTGAAGGGGAAGTACATCCCGGTAAAGCCCAGGCGGCTCTGGAGCCGGGAGAAGAAAATGGGCTTGGCCCTTACGGAATCCATAGAAAGACAAGGGAATTCCCTTGTCAGGTTTTCATAGACCTCCGGGCCGGTCTGGAACACGGTCTCCTGGTCTGCGGCAAAGTGCCCCGCCCCGTCCCGGGGGACCTGGCCGGCCAGCCGGGCGGCGTTTTGGGCGAAGTAACGGGTCACGGCAGCCAG
>QWCK01005516.1_pt1 | contig 13277 bp, 7 predicted proteins | sample 1972571 | NCBI WGS metagenome assembly QWCK01 (sample SAMN09866710, study PRJNA288562) | Human gut metagenome isolate term2_stool, whole genome shotgun sequencing... | isolation source: gut | host: Homo sapiens | place: USA: California
TAAACAGAGCGGGGAGAAGGCTCTTTTTTAGTCGCTCTTTACGCTCTTCGATTATTTTCTCCGGAGCTCCGGGCGCTACAAAGTATCCCATGCCGCGTTTGTTGTATATCAGTTCATCGCGCTGCAGTAGTTCAAACGCTCTCATCACTGTATTGGGATTTACTTCTACATCCACGGCGATGTCCCGTACCGAGGGAATTCGCTCGTCTACGTTGTATTCGGCAGAGAGTATTTTATCCTTCAGTGATTCCGCTATTTGGATGAATATGGATTGTGATTCTCTCATGATCTTTGCTGAAGTTTTTTAAGCCGGAAGTAGCAGATTACGTAATTTCCGATGGTGATTAGGTAGAAAAGACTCTTACTGATAGCTAAAACCGCGTTGTAGGGATCTACATTAGTGATATAAAAATCGGGAGAGTACCATCCGAATGCGTCCAAAAGTAGGGAAATCAGTCTGGCGATAATGAAAAACGAAACAGCCAACGCTACAATGAATGTAACGGACTGCACCATATTTTTAAAGCGAATAACGCTGTACAGGCCTATGGAACAGGCAAAGAGTATGTTCATTATTATGCTGAGAATCACGCTGGAGGTGTTATCCATAATCCTAGGATCTCCCCAAATGAACCATAGGTTGCCCGGACTGGTCCGAATGTATGCCGGATAAAGCAATGCCTCAACGAATAGAGAGCATTGTATGATGATATATCCCATTATGACCATCAGGACACCCAAAATGAGCAAGTGGGCATATCGCTCTCCGTTGGTTGCGGGGATGGTACTATACGATACGGAGGACATAGCGTGCAGCCTTCTGCTCACATACATGAAGTAGAAGAGGCTCAGTAGTACCACATAGGGTTCACTCATAAAATAGACAAAGCCGGTATAGTGTGGATAATCCCCTAAGAAGAGCGTGCGCAAAAGGAGCGGCACTAAGAATAGTGCGAAGGAGCCTGCGATCAAGCTGAACAGCTGAAGTCTGTTGAGCTTCAGGTCCATAAGGAGCAGTTGCCCCACACGTTTTATGGAAAAACTGTTTTTAATCTGTTTCATAGTGATATAGTGCAATGATTAGGTTGTTTTATTGTTGCAGTGTGCGGAGTATCGCTTCTTTGTTACAGGTAAGCGCATTGAAGAGTAATTCAGTAGAGAAAACGCTCTCCGGCTCATCCTTTTCCTTGGCGAATACGCCAAATCGCCCGGCAGGGGTCACTTCCTCATATAGAGGCGTATCTCCCTGCTGTACAGGGCGGAACGTAAATTTGTCGGATAGCTCGCTGATACTACGGGTCAAGGTGATTTGGTTCTCTTGCATAACTACCAAGTAGTCAATAATTTGCTCCAAATCGCGCACTTGATGAGTGCTGATCATGATGATGCGATCCTCACATAGATATTTGGCGAGCAAGCGACGAAACAGACTCTTGGACGGAATGTCCAATCCGTTGGTGGGTTCGTCCAAAAGGAGGAGATGCGTGCCGAGTGAGAGGGCAAGGGCGATAGCTGCCTTTTTTTGTTGGCCTTGCGACATTTTGTCCATACGCATCTTGTAATCCAGCTCAAACTCTTGCATCAGGCTATCGGCCTCACTTTGGGAAAAGTTGGGGTAGAAAGGGGCTACTGCCGCAAAGTAGTTCCCTACGGAACACCCTTTTAGTGTAGGGTTATTCTCGGCAAGGTAGTACACATCGCCAAGGAAGCTCACTTTCCTGCGTGCCGGCTCCTCGCCGAGTACCTTCATTTCTCCTTTTGTGGGGAACATTTGTCCCGCAATTAGCTTCATGAGCGAGGTTTTCCCCTCACCATTCTTTCCTAAAAGCCCGATGATATGCCCGGGTTCAACCGACATGCTTAGCCCCTTGAATAGGAGCGACTTGCGCGGGTACTTGAACTGTAAATCATTAATAGCAATCATACGCTGTGTTTTCCAATGGTTATTCTTCTATTTCTGTTCTATCTTTCTTTTCTTCATTAGTGTATTACTATCCTAACACACCGCAAAGGTGACCCCTGCCACGCGCTCAATTTTCCACCCGTCATGCGCTCCTGCAGCCATAGGGTTTTATAAATCGGATTCAATCCGAACCAATCAGAGCTAATCGGATTAATTCCGATAAACTCTGATAAGTTCAGATAAGTTCCGATAACCCCAGCCTACGATACACTATAATACAGTTTAATACGTTTCGATACACTTCGATACGTTAGGATACGTTACGATACAGTTTAATACACTTCGATACACTTTAATACACTTGGGGGTTGCGTCGCGTTGTACCTTTGCATCGTTCCTCCGGGAATAGACTCTGGAGGAATGATTAACCAGTGTGACAGAGCGGAAAGAAGCCCTGTCCACGCTAGAAGTATACGTAAATACGTCGTTCGTAATTATTTATGGATATATTTGCAAACAGAAGATAAGTATAATTTGGTGGAAGGAATATTATTATGAAGCTAAAACGGATTTTATATTGCATACTGTCACTCGTTGTAGTGCTGAGCTTCCTACCAGGATGCGAACTGTTCCTAAAGGAACCGAAGAAAACCAAGAAGCCAAAGAAGGAGTGGCCCTGCGATGTAGTTCCCAAGGAGCCACCTACGGAGTACGGCAACTTTGTCGCATTCAGAGTTGATGGCGTTCCCTATGTGTATGCTTATTGTCCCATATGTTCCATAATTGGACCAGGAATTAAACTTCCTCATATCCAGAGCTTTGATGGAAAATTTAGTTTTCAAGCGTTTAGCTTAGAACAATGTGACACTACTACCCTTATCCGCCGAAATGTGACGTTTGGATTTATGGTCCCGGAAGATTACACGCTGGGGGAATCGATAGAGCTTGACTACTTCGGTATAACTTATGCGCCCCATATGGTTGAAACGGCTCCCCATGAGGTAAGATTGGTGGCATATGACAAAAAAGAGGGGACTTGTCGAGGTTATTTTTCCGCTTCTGCAACATATGAACAAGAGGATGGAATACTATCGGACACAATTTCTATTACGGATGGTGTATTTAGCATAATGGTCTCATACTAAAAGGAAATAGGTTATGAAAAAGTTTTTATTTGCAGTTTGGGCTATCTTCCTTGGAATTGTTACAGGAAACGCTCAAGGGAATAAGGAGTTAACCGGAGAAATTAGGGAAGCAATTGGAGCTAATCAGAACTAATCAGAGCCAATCGGAATCAATCAGAACCAATCGGAACCAATCGGAACTAATCGGAGCTAATCAGAATCAATTAGAATCAATCGGAACCAATCGGAACCAATCGGATTAATTCCGATAAACTCCGATAAACTCCGATAAGTACGGATAAACCCAGCCTACGATACACTATAATACAGTTTAATACGTTTCGATACACTTTAATACACTTCGATACACTTTAATACGTTAGGATACGTTACGATACAGTTTAATACGTTTCGATACACTTTAATACATTTGGGGGGTATGCCGTGTGGTACCTTTGCATCGTTCCTCAGGGAATAGGCGTTAGCCGCGCGGAGCAAGCGAGCTCCGGCAGCGTGTTATCGCCTCGGGGCAAAAGCACCGACGGGCATTACCACCGGCTGATTATTACATCAGCGGATGGGTATCCTCCGCGAATGAGTAGCAACGATTGATTATTACATCAACAGGCAGTTAGCGTCAGCGGATGAGTACCCTCCGCGAATGGTTAGCACCGGTTGATTATTAGCATCTACAAGTCGTTAGCGGCAGTGGATGGTTATCCTCAGCGGATAGTTAGCATCAGTTGGTTATTACATCAACAGGCAGATAGCGTCAGCGGATGGGTATCCTCCGCGAATGAGTAGCACCGGCGGGACGGATGCACCACCCGGAGGAACAGCGTTCTTTGACATATGTAACACGCTCAACCCCCATAGCGCCCCCCACGAGAGGAGGGTTATTGGGTGAGGTTGATGCGGAGGGCGACGCCGAAGTTGGTGTTGCGCGTTGGGAAGGAGGCGCTGCTGACCAGTGGATGGTTGATGTTCCAATCGAAGAAGGCACGCAGAGTAAGCATACGGCTAAGCGCATAATCGGCACTCAGCTTGAGCGTTTGGGCAATATTGCCGTTCGTAGCCTGCGTGAAGTTATCCTGAATCTTGCGGATCAGCATACTGCTGCGGTTATAGGTATAGTCGGCGCGAAGCGTCATACTACCACCGGAAGCGAACAACTGTTGGTTGTTATTGCCGGAAGTGGATTTGCCGTTGGTCCGGGGGCGTGTGGTGCGGTTACGCTTTTTAATGCCGAACAGCTTGGCGGCATCGTCCACTTTGTAGCTCAGCGAGGCGGTCAGTTCGTTGGCGTTATTCTCCATCAGCTGAACGGCGGTCAGGTTAAGCGTTACGGCTCTGCGCCTGTTCCATCGCGCCGAAGCGGTTATTCCGTTTGTGAGTGTTACTTCAACGCCTATAAGCGGATTGAACCCTTCCTGGAACGTAACCGAGGGAATATCGTAAGGCATGGAGGGGATCAGCTCCTGTGTGCCGGACGCATTCGGATCGGTAGGGGCAACGCGTTGCACAAATCCCAGCTCATTGCCCTCGCTGAGGGGTTTCCAGCCGAGGAACGAGCTATAGCCGCCCACGGAATAGGTGGCGGTATAGTTATGGCTCAGGGAGAAATTACGGAACACTTTGTCGAAGCCGGGAATAAGGTTCAGACCGGTGTAGTTAATGGTCCAGTTGGGCAATAGCGCGGAAAAGGCGGGGAATGGCGTTAGCGCCACCCGCTCGGGCGACGCAGAGGTGTAGGCGGCAAGGAAAGCGGGGATCAGCACATCGGCTCCATTCTCGCGAACGGCAGTTACGTTGGTGGCACCGGCTTGACGGTAGGCATCGGCAATTCGGGCCCGCATAATGCTTCGATATGCCAAAAGGTTATCGAAGTTGGGCGATGAATAGCCGCTGTTGCCGTTGGGCGTGAAGAAAAAGTGCTTAAACCCTACGGTAGTCATGGTAAAACTACCTCCAAAGGTGCGCGGCATGCCGGAGAAAACGTATTGCGTTTCCTCGCGGCGTGTATCGTTCCGCAGCGCGTTTAGTGTGATGCGCAGCTCCTTTATCGGCTCTAAGGATACGCGGAGGGAGAAGTTCTCGCTTTGTGTATAGGCGGAGGGGCGCACATTATCCTGAGCGGTGGTTAGCCAACCACGTTCGGAAGCTCGCTCGATCCAATTGTGATCCACAAAGCCGAAAGCAAAATCCAAGCCCGGGGCTAATCCGGGCGATGCAGCCGCTTGTCCGCCGGCGGCACGTACGGCAGGGAGGAATCCGGGCAGATTGAAGCCCTGGTTCCTACTATAACTAACCTGTACATCCTTAAGCATCATCAGCGGATAGACCAAAAAATCGGTAAAGCGGGCAGTTTCGTTGCCGGCGGCATTGCGTTTGGTCGCATCGGCGATAGTCAACTTGAGCTTAGCACTATCCCGATTGGTGATTTGGATGGTTTGGGCGTCCTTAACCTTATACTTGATCGTGTAGCGCCTGCCGAGCGAGTCGGTGGCGGAAATACGTATCTTTTTGCTGCCGAGGCCGTGCCGAATAGTGGTAACGCTATCGGTGGAAAGGGTAACGGTTTGCTCAAACCGACGAGGCTTAGTGGGGTTTTGCATCCGGGCGGAATAGCTGTTTTCGGTGCCTTGTGCCCTATTGAAGCGGCTTCGGCGCGAGCTTGTTTGGTAGGATTGCCCTATTGCGGAAATGCGCTTATCCACGTTAGCCAGATAAGGAATAAGGGCATAGAGCGAATTGAACGCAAGGGTTGCATTGCCCTCTAAGCGAAGATCGTTGCGGATGAGGTTGCCCATCTGGTTATCGTCGGACAAAATGGCGCCGCGATCCCAATTGTAGGTACCGGTATAATTGACGTTAGCGGTAACCCAACTCATATAGGGAATGAGCGAAATGGGTAGCTTCCAGTTGAGGGAGGCGCGCTGATCGTACTTCATCGGTAGGCCAAGTTGGCGAATGCTCTGATTAACGGAATCGCGCCATACGCCCCACGCATCGGGGTTGAGCCGTCGGTTCACCTGTACGTTGGGTTCTTCAATTCGGGCATTGGTTCCGCTTTGGAATGAAAATTGTATATCATCAGTTAGGTTCCAGTTCAGGGTGAGGGCGCGGTTCCAAACGAAATCGCGCACAAAGGTGGCGGGCATGGGCGCCGCATCGCCTATTCCGGGAATATAGTTGCGTACCTGCTGCTCGTTGTAGTTACGGAGCAGAGAGCTCGAAAGGTTGATTTTGGAGGGAAGCCAATTGATACGGTAGGATTGAAGTGCCTTCAGTTGAGGATCCTTAGCCTTAATCCACCCGAACGGCTTGAGCGGCGGCACCACGGGCTGGTAGTCGTACGTAGCGGAGAACTGCCAATCGCGCCGATTGTCGTAGGTCAGTTCGGGCGTATGATGGTCTGTTTTGTTCAGGGCATAGGATACGCTGAAGTTGGCGGGGTCGTAAGGCATCGGCGTTTTGCTCTTTATCCCGACGTGTACGTTGGAAAGAGAGATGCTGTGCACCCGGGTCCGCGTAACGGAATGTACCAAAATGGAATCGCGCTGCTGCTTGGAGGGTGCTCCCTTTAGTGCATCCTTCAGGAGGAGGTCCTCGTCCAAAGGATTGTATTGAGGCGTGATTTGCTCATCGTTGTAGGCATAGTAGAAAGGTATGCTTACGGCAGCCTTTTCGGGGAAGAACCGTCCCAATTCCAAACGTGTGGAGAGGTTTACCTGGCGTAAATCCTCCAGACGGCGTTGGGAGAGAGTCTGGTCCAAAGCACCGAAGCCGGCGGTTTGGACTACGCCACGAGCGTTAAAGCTGCCCCAGTCGCTCAGTTGCACTTGTACATCGGTGTTGGCCGCCCATCCGCCGTGCTCCTGGTAATCGCTCAGCCTCAGTTCGTTGACCCATACTTCGGCACTTTTCACCTTACCCGAGTTATTGCGTACGCCAATCATTATGGTTTTTACGTTGGAGAGGGACGGATTGCCCACAATAGAAATGGTGTTGGCGGGATTTCCCTCATCGGGCGCCGAGTAGCGTTTGTAATAATCGGCACCACCGGTGGAAACATGGCTGTTGCGGGCTATCTTCAGATCGGTCAGCTGCTTAAAGGGAAATTGGATTTTGTTTGCAGCGGGCCATACGGCGGCGCGATCCTGAGCCAAGTCGCTACTATACACTCCGTAGGGCGTAAGGGATAGCGGAACGGCATATTCGTAATAATTGTTGCGGTAATCACTACCGAGGCGGATAAATACGGATAGGTCACCGTTCTCGGTTTGCGTATCGTCATCCAAAAGAGCTTCGCCGTGCACAAAAAGCTCCAAACGCTTATATCGCCTCAGGTCGAGCCCCATATTGCGGTATATGGCACGGGCATCGGCGGGCGAAAGGCTACGGATGCGCAAACTGAGGGATTGTTCGTTTTGTTGTGTGGCTTGAGCCTGTGCGGGATCAAGACTGCGCGTAACGGTAGGCGGAAGTACATAGTTAATCGGTTGGCGATCGCCGTTTTCCTCAATATTGACCGTACTTACTTCAAGGGTTCCCTTGGAGATGGGCGTTACATTGGGATCGTGCAGCTCACGATCGTAGGAGCGCCATTCGCCCCGTACCAACTTAAACGTACCGAAGCGAAGATGCGTTGCTTCCTTAAACCCGGTGAGGAAAAGGCGCATAAAGCGAATACTTTTGAAATCCGCTATACCTCCGATGGCAGCTTCGTATTCCTTGAGCGGAATTTTGAATTGATACCAATTGACCGATTCCTTCTTTCCGTTAGCAAGGGTAACCGCGGTGGAGCGTACATCGGTGATGTAATTCTGCCCCACGGCGAGGCGGTCCGGCCGAAGTACAATATGGTATTGAAAATAGCTTTCGTTTTCGTTCAGCGTATTATCCTGATTGACGTCTTCCACATCAGGCATTACGCGTGAGGCTATACTGTACGCTTCGGCGGCATCCTTAGCCTCGGCACTATTTCCCTGCACGCCGTTAAAATATCGGTAGCGATCGAGGATGGGGGCGCGCTCTTCGTCCCAATCCTTATTACGGTAATGCTTGAAGTTATCACCGGCGGGATCGGTAAAGGGGCTCATCGGATTGCTCTTCCATCGTTCTGCCGTTTCGGCGGAAATCTTACTGCGCAATCCTTGTAAATATTCAACGTAAGCGGGGAAGGCGGATTCTTCCTCATCATTTAAGCCGTTAAGCCCCACATCTTGCTTGGCGCGTGCTCCGGGCGAGTTATCAAACGCGTAACCGGATGCTTGCCGCGTGGGCACTTTTCCCCAAACGGTAGTGCGCGTTGCCTTGGCATCGTCGTTGAGGGGCATACCGTTTTCGAAGTACTTTAGCCCGTCTTTGAGGATATCTTCGCTGATTTCCCCCAAATTGAGGTACATTTCGCCGCCGGAAGTGGTTTCCCTGTTGTAGATAAAGGGATCCATCAGCCAAAACTCAATATACTCGATGTTGGCGGCTTCGAAGTCGCTCTGATCAATTTTGCGCATTATGCCGCCCCAGTTCCGGTCGGGATTGGCAAATGTGCCATCCGGAAGCAGATCCGTATAGTTAAGATTGTACGGCCCGCGTTCGGCGGGGTAGTAACTTACGTTGAATGTTTGCAGATAGCTGAGCTGAGCCTGATTGTAATCCCTATAGGGAAACAACTCCAGCATACTCACTTCGCGCGAATAGTGATTGCTCAGATAATCCGGATCATTGCGAATATAGGAGGGCAACATGGAGGAGCGGCTCCGGTTGAGTATCGGATCGATGTAAAACCAAGCCAAAAGGGCGCGATGCTCTCCGTAACGTACATCGTTAGTGAACGAAGCTTCCGGGAAAAGCGGATTAGGCGTATCCTGAAAAGGAGTAGAGGCGAGCGTCCAGGCATAGGGATTTTTTAGATCAATTTGCCCTTGTGACGATTCGAAGTCATCGATATAACTATACCCTTTGGCATATCTGCCTTCATAATGCCCCGGTATCAGGTGGGCAAACTCAGCATTAATTGCAATTTCGCTCGGTTTGGTTAGATTAAGGAAAGGTATTTTGTCCAGCAGATTGGTCAATCCCTGCCACTTGGCTCGATAGCTCAGATTGGCGCCCCAAAGGAAGTTTCGCATCGATTCGTCGCCGATAGTCGTTTTGGTCGTTAGCGGCATTTCGCTAAGATACATAGCGGTGGCTCCGAGCGTAAAATCTTTGGTAAAGTGGTAGTTTAGATCCGCTCCGAGCATCGTTTTGCGTTGCAAATTGAGGAATCCCTTATTCTCTAACGACACATCCACGCGGGTACCGCTCGAAAGGATGGATTCGTTGATAATGGTTACCGTACCCATTGCGTAGTTAACGGTATAGTCCACATTTTCGGTCAATACGGCACCGCCGGCGGTTACACGTACCGATCCGGGCGTAACCCCCATTGCACCGAGCGAAATCTGTCCGCTTTGCGACGCTTTGTACTCGCCTTTCAGCAAAAACTTATCTTTTTCGGCAACTTCCCTTGCCGCATTAGCCGTTGTGTCGTATATGGCTCGGTATACATACTTATCCGCCAGAGCCGGGTCGCCTATCTTATCGGCAAGCGTTTTCCCGAAAGGCTCTACGGTAGAGAAGTAGATCCATCCACGACGGCTATTGACCGTATAACCTTCCACATAGTCAAAAACGCCATCGGGATAACGTTCGTTTCGGCTATCTAAGCGGTCCATCTCGAGCGATTTGACCAGTAGTTGTCCCTTTATGGGGCTTTCGGTTATGTAAGGCAGTGCTATGCCGGTGCTGTCGCTTCGGTACAGAATGTCCAAACGGAAGCGTTCTTTTGTCAATCCCTGTACATTTGCGCCCAAAGCATATACGTTACGCATCATCAGTCGCCAGTAGGGCGATGCCGGTGTCATCTTGGTTCCTTTAATCAATTTAACAAAGAGCGTTTCGCTACCGTTATCGGGGCGATCCGTACTAAATTCCCCCACCTGATAGACCTTCCCCCGATAGGTATATTCAAATGCTACCGCGAGCACCTCGTCGCCGTTCAGTTTGGCGTTGAGCGAAATATAGCCCAATGAGGCGTTCAGCGTATATTCGGATGGAGCGAGCAGGCGTGCGCTTTCCAGCTTTTCGTATTCCGTACCGCCCTCAAGTATAGGCGAAAGCGTTTGCGTTACCTGTTCGATACGCCTAAGCGCAGGCATACCGATCATCGTTTGGTATAGCGAGTTGGCATCGTTTGCCGGCATATCACCGGTTCGCGTCCAGCGCGAATTATACGTTTTGCCTGCTTCGGCAAGGTCGCTGAATGCCACTATGTTGCGCGCGTCGTCAAATCGTCCGCGTTTATTAGTTACCCACACTTCCACGCGGTTAATAACCACGCCACCGGATATGTAGGGAAGCGTTTTCAGCGCTTCGTCGTAATGATCGTAGAACCATTTGGAGAGGAAAAAGTGCCGTCCCTCATCATATTGATTGGCGGAAAACTCAAACGGCGTTGTTTGTACCCCACCCTGCGACGAAACGCGCTTAGTTTCCGCTTCCTGCTGGCTAACGACCAAACTCAAATCCAACTTGCCAATTTGTAACTTCGTATGGATTCCGAACAGCGAAGCACCCCCCTGAATGAGCGAATTCTGCGGATGTAGTGCCACACTGCCCGCCTCTACCAATTTAACAATATCGTCCTCTTCGCCCTCGTAGGCAAGTTTTAGCTTGCGCGCATCGAAATCGAACGTCGTTTCCGTGTTGTAGTTCAGGTTGAAGTTGAGCTTACTGCCCACCGATGCCTGTACGTTGGCTTGTATTTTTTCGTCAAAGTCAAAATAGGTATGCTTACGGGCATGCTCAGGAAGCGAGGGATTATCCGTGGCATTCGTTTTGGCGCTGAAGAGTAGCTCGGCGGAGCCTTGTGTGCGTACCTTTACGCCTCCGGGCCCGAAAACACGCTCTGCCGGTCCCAATTCGAAGCCAAAGTCGAACGGGTTAAACTGCTTTTTGCCCTCTTGGGCGGCTTCCTCTCGCTCTTTATCCCTAAAGTAGTGTACATTTTCGTTCCGTTTAAGGTAAGCGAGGTACTCTTCTTGTGTATATGCAATAGGCGTGCCAATCCGTTTTCCGTTTAGCGTAGTGACAAAAAGGTACTTACCGGTGGCGGCATCGTATATAAAGCCGCTTTTGAGCTGCGTGGGGAGCTTGAGGTCGATGAGCGGTTGCGCCTCCACTTCCTCTTTATTGCGAGGCGGCACTACACGGCCTTGAATTGAGTCGCTCTGCGCTTTTGCCGGCAAAAAGGAGAGCAACACTGCCCCCAAGAAGCAGAGTAAACTGATATACCTTTTGACTCCCTTTTGCCTCAAATGCATCCCGAAAAGATTCCTTACGACAAATGCCTTAATGCCTCTTTGATAACCTGTTCCACCGGTAGAGCGGCATTGGCATCCAAAACTTTCCGTACCGCCTTTCGGACGGCTGTATCCGGGAAGCCGAGCGTTTTAAGCGCACCGCACGCCTCTTCGTACATTTTTGCCGTTTGACCGGATGCCGAAGCGCCGGAGCCATCCATCTCTTCCGAAAGCACAATCTTTCCTTTCAGATCGACCACTATGCGCTGTGCCGTTTTCAATCCTATTCCCTTGACCGTTTGCAGCACTTCAACCGCGCCGCCGTTAATGGCTGCCGCCAGCTCGGCAGGCGAAAAGCTGCTCAGTATCAACCGCGCCGTAGCAGGGCCAACCCCCGACACGCTGCGCAACTTATCAAAGAAAAGCTGCGCCTCCTCGCTCAGGAAGCCGAACAGGCGGTAAGCATCATCAGTTATAATCTCGGTGATCCAAAGCCGGCACCTCTTTTCTTCGCGAAGCAAGCTGTAATCAGGCAACGTAATGGCTATATCGTAGCCCACGCCTCCTGCCAACACAATTACCCCGGTGGGGGTGAGTCGGGCTATTTCTCCCTCAATAAAAGCGATCATTCCTTATAATGCGTCCTTCTCCTCTACGCTCTATAACGCACATACCTCTCGGTTTGTTGCCTTACCGCCTTATAAGCAGTCATAAAAAACCTATATAAGTTTCCCTTCAAAGGTATATACCTTTCACCCGAAACCTATATACCTTTCACCCGAAACCTATATACTTTTCGGAAACTACTGCCCTTCCGATGGTGCAAATGTGCGGAGGGATAGCTCGGAGCCGTCCCATACGGCAAAGGAGTTGTAGCGGATCCAATCCCCCAAAAGAAGCACGCGCTTGCCGTTACCGAGGGGATAATCAATGAGACGGTGCCGGTGCCCAAAGAGCCAAAAGTCCGTATCGGGATGGCGCAAGGCATCACGCGCTGCCCACTTCACAAGCCATTCCTCCTCGGGAGGTGCGGCGGTAACGGCGTAATCTTGGGCAATATGCCGCTTGCGGCTGCTTGCGGACGAGCGGTTGGCTATGACGGTTGACCAGCGCGGATGCAAGCCGGCGTAGAGCTTTTGCAGTACGGGATTGCGAAAGGTATCGTACAAAAGCGCCTCCTTACGCGAATGAGCTCTGTATTCCTCATCTCCGTGCGCCAAACGGAACGTTTTCCCCCGATCGGTCAGCAGCAACGCTTTGTGATGCACCATTGCTCCCAACTCCCCCTCAAAGTAGCCTTTCATCCACACATCGTGGTTACCGGTGAAGAAATGTACGGCAACGCCGCTATCCGCTACGCGGGCCACGGCTCCGAGAAAGCGTGTAAACCCCTTCGGGACCACATACTTCCACTCGTGCCAGTAGTCAAACATATCTCCGAGGAAATAGATCGCCTCGGCGCTATCCGCTACCGATTCCACCCAAGCGGTTAAGCGTTGCTCCGCGGCGCGCCGATCCGTATGGATGGCGGCACCGAGATGCGCATCGGCAGTGAAGAAGAGCTTCTTCATCCAAATGCCCGGCTACATAAAGCCCAATTCCAACTTTGCCTCGTCGCTCATCATCGATTGATCCCACGGCGGCGTAAAGCTCAGCACGATATCGGCACGGGTAACGCCCTTTACACTCTCCGTTTTCAGGCGTACATCCTCCACAATGAAATCGGTGGCAGGGCAGTTGGGCGCGGTAAGTGTCATCGTGATGGTTACTACGCCCTTATCGCTTATATCCACGTCATAGATCAAGCCCAAATCATATACGTTGACCGGTATTTCCGGATCGTATACGGTGCGGAGCATCTTAACGATATCTTCCTCCATACGGAGCAAATCGTTTCCCTTT
>QWCK01004654.1_pt1 | contig 13271 bp, 16 predicted proteins | sample 1972571 | NCBI WGS metagenome assembly QWCK01 (sample SAMN09866710, study PRJNA288562) | Human gut metagenome isolate term2_stool, whole genome shotgun sequencing... | isolation source: gut | host: Homo sapiens | place: USA: California
TCGCCATTTCAATTCTCCTCTTTCTCTATTGAATATTTAAGTAAATAATCTACTACTTAAAATATAACACTCCTATTTTTTTTGTCAACAAAATAACAGCATTTTAGCATATGTTTTCTGTTTTTTTCGCAAATATTTTGTTCATAATGGGTCTTCGGTTGTATATGAGTTTAATGGCTAAATTTAAAGGGGAGTAATTTGAGTGTGCGGTTGTAATGGTGGATAAAAAAATGTATAATTAAAGATAATACTAAGCGAGGAGGAATGTGCTGTTGAATCATAATAATTCATATGATTTTGAAACAATTAGAGAAGAGACATTACAGAATATTTTGGAACTCCTCGATGATAAGATGTATTTTAAAGCTAGGGACGAGATTCTGAAACTCAACGCACCTGATATAGCCGATATTTTGGATGAAATTGAGCAGGAAGAAGGCGAGCAAGCAGTTATTTTGTTCAGGCTTTTGCCTAAGGATATAAGTGTAGATGTTTTTGCGGAGCTTTCAAGCGATGACCAGATTAAGATTGTAAATATCATAACTGATAAGGAACTTGATTATATAATTAAGGAACTCGACTTTGACGATAAGATTGACATTTTGGAGGAACTTCCTGCAAATGTTGTCGACAAGATTTTAGAGAAGACTCCCAAAAATGAGAGGAAGATGATAAATACCTTCCTTAATTATCCTGATACCAGTGCAGGCAGCCTTATGACGCCGGATTATATAAGCCTTCAGAAGGATTGGACGGTCGAGAGAGCTATGCGCCACATCAAAGAAGTCGGTATGGATGCGGAAACGATATACACATGCTATGTCAAAGATGCAGGACGAAAATTAATTGGAATTGTATCACTTTCAACACTTGTGGTCAGCGATGACAATACGAAAATTAAAGATATAATGCGCACAGAATACGTGTATGAGAGTGTGTACAACGACCAGGAAGTCGTTGCTTCAGACTTTGTTAAGTATGGATTTCTGGCTTTGCCAATCGTAGACAATGAACATAGGCTCGTTGGGATTGTAACGGTCGACGATATCCTGGATGTAATTGAGGAAGAAACAACTGAGGACTTTGAGAGAATGAATGGTGTCTTAGATTTTGACACGGTTGAGAGGGACTATCTAGATATTTCCGTTCTGAGGCACGTTATGAATAGGTTGCCGTGGCTTGTAATCTTAATGGTATCTTATGTTGTGACAGGTTCAGTAATCTCTAAATATGAAATTTTAATTTCAGATCAGTCAAGCCTTGTTGTATACATGCCGATGCTTATGGGAACTGCTGGAAATACTGGTTCACAAGCTGCCACTCTTGTAATTCGTGGGATTGCTACGGGTGAGATTTTAACAAAAGATGTTTTTCGTGTTTTAAGCAAGGAATTCCGCGTTGGTGCTGTGATAGGAATTGTGCTAAGCGTTCTGAATTTCTTCAGGATCTGGCTTTTGGAAGGTCAGCCAAGTTCAATCGCCTTTACGGTCTGCGTTTCTATGCTTGCCATAGTAATTTTTGCAAAGGTGCTAGGATCCATGATTCCGCTTATTGCGAAAACGTGCAAGATCGACCCAGCACTAATTGCAAATCCAGCGATTTCATCGATATCTGACACTGTAACTTGTATCACATACTTCACTATGGCAGCTATATTTTTGGGCGTTTAGACTAGACTGGACAATATAGACTATAAAATAAATTATGTAAATATAATAGGATGAAAAGTTACACCATAAAGTTACGAAGATAGGGAGAATACTATGAATATTGAGAAAAATTATGTTATGGAAAAACTGCCTATGCACCCTGATCATTACAGCAAGGCAGAGGTCGGCAAAACATTGATCGTTGCGGGCTCAGAGACAATGCTTGGTTCAGCTGTGTTCTCATCTGGTGGTGCAATGAGGGCTGGTGCAGGCATGGTTTACATCTCGACTGATTCGGGACTGCATTTCGCGGTTCAAAACTGGGTTCCTGAAGCTATATATACTACATGGGATGATGTTGAAAAATTCCTTGAAAGTTATAATGCTGTCGCATTTGGACCGGGACTTGGACAGGGGGAGGACACCATTAAAAAACTAGCTTTCCTATGTGACAATTTTAAAAATACTTTAATAATCGATGCTGATGGTCTAAATGTAATAGCAGCCAATGAGGAACTTCAGAGTAAGCTTAAACAGAGAACAAAACGTGGTGATGCAACAATTTTAACTCCTCATTTCCGCGAAGCACAGAGATTAAAGGGCGTAGATGTAAGCGATAGGCTCAAAGAAAGCAGGCGTTTTGGACATGACGTATCAAGAAGGGGATTAGCAAAACAACTGCACGAAAAGTTTGGAGCTACTATAGTGATGAAGGGCGCGGGAACCATTGTGTATGACGGAGGCGACTATTTTGTGAACACAACAGGCAATGTAGGTATGGCAACAGCTGGCTCCGGAGATGTCCTGACGGGAATAATTGCGTCATTTGCTGCTCAGGGAATATCAGCTATAGATGCGGCGATCTGCGGTGTGTATGTGCACGGGCTAGCAGGTGATAGGGCAGCGGAAGAACTGGGAAGCTGTGGTGTTTTGGCACGAGATATTATGAACAAAACAGCATTAGCACTCAAGTCACTTGGAAGATAGAGTTTTGATTAAAGTTTTTCACGCTTTTAATGGTTTTGGAGGTTTCGTACGAAATGAATTACAAAGAATATGAGGACATTGCTTCCCAGATAAGGCAGCATGTTATCAGAGCTATTTACAATGCAAAATCAGGACATCCGGGCGGATCACTCTCTGCTACAGATATTCTGACAGCACTTTTTTTTAAGGAAATGAATATTGATCCTGAAAATCCTGAGAAGGAGGACAGGGATATGTTTGTGCTCTCAAAGGGACATGCGGCTCCTGGGCTTTATGCAACTATGGGGGTTAGAGGATACTATCCGGTAGAAGATATGTATTCGCTGCGCAAGTTAGGCAGTAAGTTTCAGGGACATCCAAGTTCATATAAACTTCCTTGTCTTGAGCATTCTACAGGATCACTAGGACAAGGATTTTCGGCAGCTGTAGGCATGGCAATCGGTGCTAGGCTAAAGTGCCTCGGGCAAAGAGTTTACACCATTCTTGGAGATGGCGAGCTTCAGGAAGGCCTTGTTTGGGAGGCTGCAATGTGTGCCTCTCATTACAAGCTAGATAACATCTGTGCCTTTGTAGACTGGAATGGATTACAAATTGATGGAGCTAATGATGATGTAATGACCGTAAAGCCAATCGACGAAAAATTCAAAGCTTTCGGATGGAATGTTCTGATGATCGATGGTCACAATTTTTCTGAGATCTTCGAAGCACTTGATACAGCAAGGCAATTCAAGGGTAAGCCGACTATGATAGTTGCAAAGACCCACAAAGGACAGGGCGTTTCGTTCATGGCTGATCAGGCAGGTTGGCACGGCAAGGCACCGAATGAAGAACAGGCAAAGGCTGCAATTGAAGAGCTTGGAGGTGAGTGGTAATGGGATTTTTAAAAATTAAAGATACGATTTTGCAGGACAACAAAATAGCAACGCGCCAAGCTTATGGGGAGGTTCTTGTTGAGGTAGGCGCTGAAAATGAGAATTTGATTGTAATGGATGCGGATTTATCAGCCTCGACACAAACCAAAAAATTCGATGCTGAATATCCCGATAGATTTTTTAACGTAGGTATTGCAGAGCAGAATTTGTTCGGGACTGCAGCTGGTATTGCTCACACGGGGAAGGTCGTATGTGCATCGACATTTGCGATGTTTGCGACTGGAAGAGCCTATGAAATTATTAGGAATTCAATTGCTTATCCTGAACTCAACGTTAAGGTATGTGCTACGCATTCTGGAATCACAGTGGGTGAAGATGGCGCTTCACATCAAACCTTCGAGGATTTGGCGCTGATGAGGGCGATACCTGATATGACTGTTGTTTGCCCGTCAGATGCAACGAGTACAAAGGAACTTATGAAGCAAGTAATTGAGCACGATGGTCCAGTTTATGTTAGACTTGGACGATCGGGCGTACCTATTTTGTACGATGAATATGATGGACCAGCTCCATCACAAAATGAAATTGAACAGGAAGATGATGAGTTCTGCCCAGTTGTAGATTTTAAACTTGGGAAATCTGTAATGGTTAGGCCAGGTGATGATGTGACACTCATTGCAACAGGGATTATGGTTGCTGAAGCTCTAAAGGCAGCGGAGTGGCTCGAAAATAGGGGAATTAGCACTAGAGTTATTGATATGCATACGATAAAACCAATTGATGAAGATGCGATAGTGGATGCGGCTCTGGAGACTAAGTTAATCGTATCATGCGAAGAACACTCAGTGATTGGTGGCCTAGGATCTGCAATCGCGGAAGTGCTAGTGAGATGTGCACCTACACAGATGAGATTCATCGGGCAGTGTGACACATTCGGGGAATCAGGTAAGCCTGAGGAATTGCTTAGAAAATACGGCATGACATGGCAGGATATATGCGACGAGGTCTTTGAATATTTTGATAAATAGAAGATTCTTTTTCTGGATTAACGAGATCTTTTGTGTTATACTGCAATAGTTATTAATAGTTGCGGAGAGTTGTCAGAGTGGTCGATCGTGCGGCACTCGAAATGCCGTGCCCTTAAACGGGCCCAGGGTTCGAATCCCTGGCTCTCCGCCAAACACAAAAAGATAAAACGGTTGCAATCACTAGGTTACAGCCGTTTTTATTTTCTCGAATATTCAATTTGACAACAATTTTGACAACAACCAGAATTTAAACAGTTTTTCTAAATCGCAAATATTGTTATATAACTTTGCAGCGGGTATGTGGTTGTTTTGATTTTTGTCTTGCATATTTCATGCCTTGAATGAAGCCTAATAGATAAGTGTCATACATCAATTCATTTGCTGATATGCCTCTTTTGTCATTTGCTGATATGGTATGTGCTGTTAAGACTTGGTCTATCTTATCAAGTCCGTTGTTATAAAAAAGATAGTTAGTGCGTTGCTTGCCTATGAGTCGCATTGTGTCGTTAGCGTTATATATGCTTGTCTTATTCATTTTTTCACCACCTCATTATTCTGTTTTGATAATTCAGTTATTTTGCCTCTAAAGTCATGTAATAACTCATTTAACAGTATAAAAGCGTGTTCATAGGCGGAACATTCAAGATTGCCGCCAAATATAGCCTCGCTTAATGCAACGCTTAAACTCTCGATTTTCTCTATTTGCATTTCTAGTTTATCAAATTCCATTTTGTTAATTGCCATGTTGCACCCCCTTAAGCGATTGTTAGCCTTTTATATTCATTTTCAGTGCTGTAGCGGGCAACTAGGTCGGGCATTTCTGCTTTTAGTGCTTTACTGTCTAGCCTAGTGCTTTTTACTGTCTTATATCTTACCTTGTAATCACCAACTCTTAATTCTTCAACACCACGCTCTAGCATATCGGTTTTAACCTCATCTTCATAATATTTGATTTCCATTTCTAAATCATAAGCCATAGCCTTTAAGCCTTTAAGCTCCTCAATTTTCTTTACCATTAGTTCATTGCTCATCATTTTTAAACACCTCACATTTCTTATCTTGGTTATAGTATAAAACAATCTTTTTATAATGTCAATAGTTTTTTGTAAAAAATATAAAAAATATTTTAAATAATAGCAAAATATATGTTGACAATATAAACCGTTTGTTGTATGATAGTATCATAAAGAGGGAGGCTATTTATGAGTACAGTTGATAAGATACGAATGGCAGCGGCTAAGAAAAATATAAGCCTGTCCGAACTGTCAAGGCGGATAGGACAAACGCCGCAAAATGTTAATTCAAAACTAAAAAGAAACACATTTACAGAATCAGAACTTGAACAGATTGCGGAGGCACTTGGGGCAAAGTATGTGCCTATGAAATTTATATTTGATGATGGAACAGAGATATAAACAATTTGACAAATGAATGCAATTTAAAATTCTTTTAGTGGTTTGCTGTATTATCCGCTGCAATCATTAAATGCACACGAAAAATGAATAGATGGACGCAAAATAAGCCCGTTAGAATGTAATTTAAAGCATTTTAGCGGGCTTTTGCTATATAATTACTGAATTTAGAACATATGAACAAAAACTAAGCCTATTATAAAGCAATGTAAAGCAAGAACAGTATTTAAAATGAGGGGAGGGGGGTCACGCGTGGGGAACGTGCAATTTTTGTTAGTCTTTCATCGGTCTCTATTTCTATAAAATCTAATTATTGAACAGGGGGGATAATATTATAAATTATATTAACTTGTTTTATATTTCCGTTTCTTTAAGGCTCTAATTTTCGATTTAAGCGATTTTATTTTTTAAATGATAAACTAATACATTAAATATATTTAAACTTATCGTGCATAATGTCTAGCATTAAATATCTGATAATATTACGTCAATACTGGACTATATTATTTCGCATTATATTCATATCCGCTGCAGCGGTTCAGTCTATATATCGACTTTTATATATAACCACGTTAAAATTGAAGCGGGGCATAAAAATGAATAATGAAGAACTAGCGAACAATATTCAAAATGGCAATAAAGAATTGATAATTGATTTATGGGAGCAAGTAGAAAAGTTTATAAGATTAAAAGCAGATGAGAGAGCCGCCGCAATAAACAACAAGGATATAGCCGATGACCTTTATCAGTCGGGTTATTTTGCTTTGCTTAATGCTGTCAAGTCATTTGATGATTCAAGGGGAATGAATTTTTTAAGTTATTTAAAATATCACTTGAAAACTGAATTTGATGAATGTTTAGGCATAAGAACATCAAGGACACAAAACGAACCAATGCACCACGCAATCAGCCTTGACGTTAGAGCATACAAAGACGATAAAGACACAACACTAGCAGATACAATAATTGACCCCGCTGCAGCGGATATGTTTAACAGTGTTGATGAAGCAGATTATTGGAATAGTATTAGAATTTTACTTTTGGAGGCTATAAGTAAATTAAATAACGACAATCAGAGAAAACTATTTAATTATATGCTTGCGTGTGATACTAGTATAATTGCAGCGGCTAATCACTTAAATATTAAACATGGCTATCATCATTATAGGCAAGGTATAAGGAATTTAAAAAGATATTTCACAAAAGGCAAAGGGAAAATATTAAAGGAATATGATTTGAACTTTAGATATTATCAAACAGGACTAAAACATTTTCAAAATACATTTACATCATCAGTTGAAAATATCGCGATATACGAGTTAGAAAAATGGCTTAACGATTCATTAAACGAATAATTATTATACATAAGGCTTGAATATACTTTAAGAATAAGCGGCGGTTTGAAATTAAATATATTAAATGGGGGTAGTAAGCCCCCGCGGTATGTCGCTTTGTACTTCACGCCGTCATTGCGAATTTTTTCTCATGAATTAAAAAACTGTTGGCATGTATGGGACGTTATAAAAATAAAATACGTGTGCAGCGGATAAAACGTTTATATTTAAGCCGCTGCATTATTTGATTTAATATAATTAATTTTTTTACCCAAGTTGTAAATGAGTTATTAGATGTTTATGTTTTCCCTTTCCCTTAACAATCCCTTGCCCTTGTTCTTGTCTTTATCCTTATCCTTGTCGTATCATTGTTATTGTCCTTGTAGTTGCTATTGTCCTTGTTATTGATATTGCGATTGTCCTTGTTATTGCCATTGCAATTGTCATTGTCATTACCATTGTCATTGTCCTTGTCATTGTCATTGTCTATGTACAATTTTCTATAATTTCTACAATTCTCTACAATTCTCTACAATTTTTACAATTCTCTACAATTTTTACAATTCTCTACAATTTTACAATTCTCTATAATTAAAGAGGAGCATTATATTTTACTCCTCTTCTTTTCCGTTTCCCTTTTTTTTACTGTTGTCTTTACTGCAGCGTTTGAGATATTGTTCCCTCTTATAATCTAGTTCACGCTTAAATTGTTTAAATATAATAGCGAAACCTTTTTTTCTCAATTCTTCTATAGGTGTTAATTCACCGTATAATTCATATTTGAACACTATTTTCATTAGTTCCCCGAATTCTGTTGTGTCGAATTCTTCTAGTGCCATTGAGACAGTATTATATTCAAGAGCGAATGAATGTTTATTTGTTAGATATTTTTTAACGATTGGGTTATCATCTGAATACTCCATTTGTGCCTCCCTTGTTTGATTTATTTTGATTCATTAACCATTCATCGAACTTATCTATTGGCACAAGCCATCTATTACCAATGTTAAATGATGGGAAACTGTCACATTTCATTAACTCGTAGGCTTTGTTATTGCCTATGCCTAAAAGTTCTTTAATGTCATTTACGTTATACACTTTGCTTTTTATCATCGTTTTTTACCTCATCGAATAAATCCGCTTCATCAATACCTAAATATTTAGCAATGTTTTTTCTCCATTTTGGGAAAAATGGTTGCTTGCCACTAAAACATTTGTAAATGTCGGGCGGTGCAATGTTAGCCCCTTTTGCTAGTTGATACCTAGAAATTTTTCTTTCTTCTAATACTTTCATTAGTTTATTAGAGTTGCTCATTTTAAACATTATCCCCCTTTATTTTTTATTATTTTTGTTGTAATGTACTTATCTATACCCTATAATAGACCATAGGGAATATATAATCAATAGGAAATGTAAGTTTAAAAGTACAAGTTTACGACAAATAACACTATTTGATAATAGGGCGGTGTATCTAATGAACAACATGTATGACTTTGAAAAAATAGCACAAAGAATAAAAGCGGTTAGAATAGACAAAAACATTACGCAAGCATATGTTGCTAAAAAATGCAATGTATCGCGTTCAACTGTCATTAAGTGGGAAAAAGGGGAATCATTTCCCGAACTAAATTCTATGCTTAAACTGTGCAACCTTTATGATTGTGAGTTGGGTTATCTTCTTTGTGAAGCAGGATATGAAAACGGCACAAGAGAAACAACTGATATATGCAATGCAACGGGGCTTTCGCAAGAAGCGGTTGAAACTCTAGTTGAAAATGAAACATATTCACGAGAACGCCCGCTTTTATCGCATGTTATGGGTATAGAAAAACGCTTAATAAATACACTATTAATGAAATCGAATCATAATTTTATTGTTAGTTTAAACGATTATGCAAGTTTTGAATGTCGACGTTTAGCATTATCAAAATTATTTGATTTAAATATTTTAAAAATTGACGGTAAAATTACAAGTAGAACATTTGACGAATGGACAGCAATTTATATAGCAAAACTTCTTATAAATAAAAAAATACCGTTAATTAATAAAGAAATAAGTGACTCATCTTGTTTTGAGACAGGAGAAGAAATATATGACAATATGATATTCCTAATAAATAGCATATATGAGCAACGGGAAAACCGAAAAACAAGCGGTGAAGATATAACTAGTTTTGAATGTTTTAAAGATGTTTTGGGTTATAAGTTTTCTGAAGATGAAAAAATAACATTGTGTTATTTATTTGATAATTATGGAGAGGTTTTAAAAGACCCTAGCGGTAAAATTAATCAATTTGTGATTGTGGAAACCTTTAAAGATTTTTTAAGGGAGAACATCGAAAATATACACGGAGGCTTTACATATGACTAAACGAGCAAATGGAGAGGGCACAATTTGCAAGCGTGCTGATGGCCGTTGGGTTGGTGCTGTAACGCTTGGCATAGATAGAACTACTGGAAAGGCAATCCGCAAATTCATTTATGGCAAGACTCAAAAAGATGTTATGAACAAAATCGGTACACTAAAAAGCGAGGTTGCAGCGGGTGAGTATGTTAAGCCGTCAGATATGACCGTTGAATTATGGCTTAATATATGGCTTGATACATATTGTGTTCATTTAAAGCCGTTAACATTAAGCTCATACAAAACAATAATTGAAAAACATATATTGCGTGAATTAAACAATGTTCCGCTGCAAGCACTAAATACGTATGATATACAGGCGTTTATTAACAGCCTAACTGTTAGCCCCAAGACAATCAAAAACATTTATGGCGTGCTTAATAAAGCCTTAAACAAGGCGGCTGAACTCATGTATATAAAAAAGAATCCTTGCGGTGCTGTGTCGCTTCCTAAAGTCGCAAAACCTAAAATAAGGGCGTTGAGTGATGAGGAATTAAAAATTCTTTTTAATGAACTGAAAAATACTAGATATTATGACTTTTATAAGTTGGCACTATTTACAGGTTTAAGACGTGGTGAGCTTTTAGGATTAACATGGGATTGCTATAAGCGTGAAGCAGGCTACCTTTACGTGTACAGGCAATTACAGATGATTAACGGTGAATATACCTTTATAACTCCAAAGGGTGGAAAAACAAGGAATGTAGCACTCCCAAACGTTGCAATGGAACTAATTGACGGCTTAAAGGTAAATGATGAATCAGAGTTTATTTTTCATAATGAGATAGGGGAGCATTTTAGTATATCAAACATCGGAACAGTATTTAGGGAATGTGTGAAAAAGTCGGGAATTGAAAACGCAACATTGCATGATTTACGCCATACATATGCAGTTAACGCCTTAAGGGCGGGTGATAATTTTAAGAGTGTTCAAAACAATTTAGGACACGCAACGCCCGCTTTTACACTTGACAGATATGCAACAGTTACGTATGATATGCTTAAAGAAACACAAAATAAATTACAAGGGTTCTTTGATACACTTGAAATATAACGGTTACAGGCGTTATTTTTGACAACAATTTTGACAACAACCGCGACAACAACGTCGTTAAAATCGTATAAAACGCATTAAAGGGAAATAATAAATAATCATTAGAATTTCAACGATTGTAGGCGAAATATAACAACGCTTAAAAAGCGTTAAAAAGAGGGTTAAAGGGTTCGAATCCCTGGCTCTCCGCCAAATGCAAAAGGCCGTTGATTTTCCAACGGTCTTTAATTATATTTGAAAAACTTACTTGACTTAGTTATAGAATGGTATTTTGGAGGTGCGAAATGGCACTTGAAAATAAATTAGGACTTACAAGTTCTTCCGACCTTGCACGCGAAGAAGAACGCATCAGTAAGGGAAAAGCTATAAAGTTGTTTGAAAATGGTATGCTTGATTCTCTTCCTGCGGGCAAATTTTCTACCTTACAGAAAATTCATGAGTTTCTATTTGAAGATATATATGATTTTGCTGGGAAGATTCGGGCAGTAAATATGGCAAAGGGGAATTTCCGTTTTGCACCGATAATGTATTTACAAGCGGCACTTAAAAACATTGATGAAATGCCACAGTCAAACTTTGAAGAGATTATTGAGAAATATGTTGAGATGAATATAGCCCATCCGTTTCGTGAGGGAAACGGACGAAGTACTCGAATTTGGCTTGACCATATCTTGAAAAACGAAATCGGCAAAGTGGTAGACTGGAGCAAGGTGGATAAAGAAGACTACTTGCTCGCAATGGAACGTAGCCCGATTAAAGATGTTGAGATTAAAGTATTGCTGAAAGGTGCACTTACCGATGAAATCGATAGCCGAGATATCTATATGAAGGGTATTGATAATAGCTATTATTACGAGGGATATACAACTTTCAAGACTGAAGAACTGTAAACAGACAAGTTCTGTATAGTCATAGCAAGTAGACTGTTATAACTCTCAATTCTTGCTCATAAACAGTTCTTGTCAGGGACACCCTGATACTCGTTGGTGAATTTCATCATCTTAAATTTAGAAAAAGAAACCAATATAGAAACGAGGTGCAAATATGCTGGATAAGAATTGGCAATTTGAACTTGAAGAATATATAAAGCAGGGCGAGCCCGACAGAGCCGAGAAAAGCGAAGCTTGGAAAACTGCGATCGGCTTGCAGGCGGTTGACGGACTCAATACTTCTGCCTATTTGCTGGACACCGCCAAAGAGCATATTGAAGGCAAAATCACTATCGATGAGGCTCAGAAACGTATTTACAGCTATTACGAGCAGAGAACCACTCGCACAGAAATTGAAAACGAAACAAAAGAGGCAGATATTGTATCTGCAAGAATAACGAAGCTTTTGGGAGAAAAGGCTTTTCAGTTCTCACCTGCCGAGTGGCTCATGATTCATCGCAGATTGTTTGAGGGTGTGTTCAGTCATGCAGGTCAGGTCAGGCAGTACAACATCACAAAAAAAGAGTGGGTGTTGAACGGTGATACAGTCATCTATGCGGACTGGAACAGTATTAAAGATACTTTGGATTACGATTTTTCTACCGAAAAGCAGTTTTCTTACGAGGGATTATCCGTAGATGGAGCAGTAAAGCATTTGGCGAAATTCGCTTCCGACATTTGGCAGATTCATCCCTTCGGTGAGGGTAATACAAGAGCTACCGCCGTCTTTATGATTAAGCATATTAAAACGTTCGGCTTTCGTGTTAATAACGATGCGTTCGAGAAAAATTCTTGGTATTTTCGTAATGCACTTGTTCGAGCAAACTATAACAACATTCAAAAAGGCATTCACTCCACAACAAAGTTTTTGGAAATGTTTTTTTTCAATCTTTTGTTAGATACCAATTACGAGTTAAAAAACAGATATATGCACATTGACTATGTGGATGGAAGCAATCTCCAAAGTGTCAACTCTAAAGTTTCAAAGTCTCAATTTGACACTTTGGACTGCACTTTAGAGGAAGTGGCGATTTTAGAATTGATTGCAAAAAATCCGAATGTCAAACAGCAAGAACTTGTTGAAGCTACTGGAAAATCTCTCAGCACCGTAAAGCGAATTATGAAATCCCTGCAGGATAAAAACTATATACGCAGAGAGAGCGGAAAGCGATACGGTAGGTGGGAAATCTTAATTTGAGCAATTCACAAACGGAGGAATTATCATGGCTAAGAATATTGAGCCTAGGCTCAAGAAAATAGGTGACTATTTAAAACTTGAGGAAGATACTGTTTTCACTATACCAGAATATCAACGTGCGTATTCTTGGAGTATTGATAATTGCGATAAATTATGGCAAGACATTAATGATTTTGTTGAAAGTGAAAGTAAGGATAGATACTTTTTTGGAACAATTATAATTAACTGTCAGGACAATGATACAAAGTATGGGCTTATTGATGGTCAGCAAAGAACGACTACTTTCTTGTTATTGTTGAAAGCCTTACTTGTCAGAATTAATGTTGCCATAAATAGAACTGCAGGTGACGAGGATTCCGCCAGTTTGTGTCGTGGCTTACAAGAGCGCAGACGTAGAATTATG
>QWCK01004660.1_pt1 | contig 13264 bp, 9 predicted proteins | sample 1972571 | NCBI WGS metagenome assembly QWCK01 (sample SAMN09866710, study PRJNA288562) | Human gut metagenome isolate term2_stool, whole genome shotgun sequencing... | isolation source: gut | host: Homo sapiens | place: USA: California
CGCGATGAGGTAATCCCCTATTTTTGTATCTGTATAATTGAAAATTAGAATTCATGTACAGCTACAATGATTTTGAACGTCTCTTTGTTCGTTACAAGGCCGAAGTCGTCCCCGTAGGAATCTCTATTCAGAAATTCTGCACCGCAAACAAAGTCCCTTACAACCTATTTGAAAGATGGTACAAGGATACTCGGCACAAGATTGAAAAGTAGTAGTGAAGTCTTGTGGATTGAATTAATTGGTATCTTTGTGGTAGAAAGGAGAACGAGATATGACAACGAATTTAACAATAGAGTTAGACAATAACTTATTGGAAAGTCTTAACCAATACGCAAAAAGTAGAGGAAGAACTGTATCTGAAATATTAGAGGGACAGTTGCGCAAATTGGTGCAGATTCAATCAAAGAGAAAAACAACTCCGGTTTCTTCTAAACTACGTGGAGTTGTAAAGTTACCTAAGGATTTTGACTATAAAAAGGAGATGGAAGAAAGAATCTGATGAAGCGCTATTTTGTAGATACTAATGTTGTGTATTCTGAATTTTCTGATTATGAAGATGCTATACAGCATTATACTGCGTTACAAGATGCTTCAGTTGAAGGTATAATAACACGAAATATTAAAGATTATAAGTATTCAGATATTCCAGTGCTATTGCCAACAGAATATCATACGTTTTTACACCCATAGCCTTAAAAGCTCTTACAATAGTTGAAATGCTTCTTCTATGTTTTGGGCTTTGCTAATTATCACCTTTTGATGTTCCCAAGGTATGTCGAAGATAATTCTATAGTTATCAGCTACTTGTAATTGTCTCTCAACTTGGGGGACAATTACATTATTGGATGAAAAGTGTACTTTCTCTGCGTAGAACTCATAGAAGTTTTTACTGTAGTATAGGTTCTGAATCTGAAAGTACAAGTTATTGAATGATTATTAGGATAATTCAATATTGTAAATTACCTTTGTAGAAAATATATTGAGATATGGGTAAGTCTAAAGTATATAAAGAGCAAGAACCGATACTGCAGAAAGTAAGTGAGTCTATGGCTGTTTATTCAAAGCCGTGTGGATGGTTTTAATCCCGAATATGGTGCTCCTACACTTCCTACGGTAGAAATTCTCCGGGAAATGATGGACGAAAAAGATTTGTGGCCTATTAATAAAGAGGTTTGGGATTATCTGGATGGGAATGGATTCCATCTGATGTCTACCATGTATGCTGACTTGGTTAATAATTATGGGCAATCTTCTTCTATTGACGAGTTTGCACAAAAAGGGCAGTTTGTAGGTGCCATGAATTCAAAAAGCATTTGGGAAGTATGGAATTATAATAAACTTGATTATGGTGACCGTTTCTGTTCCGGTTTACTATTCTGGTATCATAATTGCCCGGTTCGTCAGGTCTGTGCCCGTATGTGGGATTGGTCGTTGGAACCAACGGCTTCACTCTACCATACAGCTAATGCTTTGGAACCTTTGCATGCACAATTTGATTATCTGAAGAATACGGTATCAGTAGTGAATGATTTCTATCAGGAATTCAAAGGTTATACAGTAGTGGCTCAGGTTTATGATATCAACAGTAAAAAGGTATTCGAAGGGTCCGCGAAGGTTGACCTTTCTTCGGATGGTGTGGCAAATGATGTATTGGCCATTCGCTTTCCTGAAGATATTTCACAGGTACATTTTATTAAGTTGAGATTGAAAGATGAGAAAGGCAAGGAAGTTTCATCCAATTTCTACTGGCGTTCCAATGATAAGTATGAAGGTAAGGAAACACTGACCGGGCCTACTTCTTCAGGCTTTGAAACATTGTCTCAATTGAAAAAAGCCAAATTGAAGACTACTTATAAGATAAGAAAGGGCGAAGGCAAGTATTTCGTGGATGTTACAGTGAAAAATGTGTCCGGTTCTATCGCCTTTTTCAACCAGTTGCAATTCCTCAATCAGGATTTGAAACCTATTCGCCCTTCTTTTTATACAGATAATTTCTTTTCTTTGATGCCGGGTGAAAGTAAATCCGTGGTTATCGAAACGAATGCTGAAAAGATAACTGAAACACCGGTATTAGTGGTGAAAGGATGGAATGTAGACCGTAAGCAAATAAATAAAGAAAGAAATGAAGACGAAAGTAAAGAAAAGAACCTGGATAGCCTTATTGAATTTGCTATTTCTTTTTACAGCAGTCAATGCGCAGCCTGTCCGTCAGTACCTGCATGAAGGATGGAGCTTCCGGCAGGCGAGGGGTACTAACTGGTATGAAGCCACTGTTCCGGGAACAGTTCATACAGACCTGATGGATAACAAACTGATAGATGATCCTTTTTACAGGCTCAATGAGCGCGGTGTGCAGTGGGTGGATAAAGAAGACTGGATTTATCGGACGACGTTTGATGTAACCCCTGAGTTGCTGGCAAAGAAGAATATTGTGCTACATTTTGAGGGACTGGATACGTATGCTGATGTAACATTGAACGGAAAGAAGATTCTTTCTGCTGATAATATGTTTTGTGAATGGCAGGCGGATGTCCGTTCTCTCTTAAAAGAGCATGGCAATGAATTGCAGGTTTATTTGCATTCTCCCGTTAAGATAGCTATGCCGAAATGGGAAGCTGTTCCTTTCCAGTATCGCAGTTCGAATGACCAGTCTGAGAATGGAGGTTTGCTCAACCGCAAGATCGGAGTGTTTGTTCGTAAAGCGGGTTATCATTTTGGTTGGGACTGGGGACCTCGTTTGGTTACTTCGGGTATCTGGAGGACCGTTAGTCTGGAAGCATGGGATGAGGCTCGTATAAATGATGTTTTTTATAACCAGCAGTCGGTGACAGCCCAACGGGCCATAGTGAATGTCACGGTGGAAGTATTGGCAGATAAGGAGACAGAAGCAAAGGTAGCTGTGATTAATCGTACGGATAAGCGTACCGAGTGCCGGAAATTGATTCGTTTGAATAAAGGTTTGAATAAAATTCCGGTATCTTTTACCATGAAGAAGCCACGGTTATGGTGGACTAATGGTTTGGGCGAACCTTTTTTATACGACTTTGTAGCAACACTGGAACTGAATGGTAAGCAAGTAGATGTAACAGAGAAAAAACTGGGTATCCGTTCATTGAAAGTGGTAACGGCTCCTGACGAATATGGTGAAAGCTTTTATTTTGAACTAAATGGAAAACCCTTGTTTGCCAAAGGTGCGAATTATATTCCTTGTGATAACTTTCTGACTCGTGTTACCGACTCCATTTATGAAAAAACGATCCGGGATGCAGTCAGTGCAAATATGAATATGCTACGAGTGTGGGGTGGTGGAGTTTATGAGAAAGATATCTTTTATGATTTGTGTGATAAATACGGCATTTTAATCTGGCAGGACTTTATGTTTGCGTGCAGCGTATTTCCTGCTGAAGGCGAATTGCTGGAAAATATTCGCAGGGAAGCCATTGATAATGTACGACGCTTGCGTAACCATAGTTGTATAGCCCTTTGGTGTGGGAATAATGAATGTTTGGATGCTTGGTTCAACTGGAATTGGAAAAAGACATATGACAAACAGAATCCTGCTTATTCGGATATTATATGGAAACAGTTCAAGAATCAGTATTTTGTGACGTTGCCGGCTGTGGTAGAGGAATTCCATCCGGGTGCTTGTTACCGTAAATCATCTCCTTATTCTGATGACAAAGGGACGCGCAATCATACGGTGGGTGATATGCACTATTGGGCAGTTTGGCAAGGGCTGAAACCCCTTTCCGAATTTAATCATGAGCGAAGCCGTTTTTTCAGTGAGTATGGTTTTCAGTCATTCCCGGAATTCGAGTCGATCAAACGGTATGCACCTTTATCAGAGGATTGGAATCTGACTTCGGAGGTAATGATGTCGCATCAGCGAGGGGGAACAGCGGCTAATAAGCGTATCAATGATTTTCTTTTGTCGGAATATCGTCAGCCGAAAGATTTCCGTTCGTTTACCTATATGAGCCAGCTTTTGCAGGCTGATGCTATGAAAATGGCTATGGAGGCACATCGGAGGGATATGCCCTATTGTATGGGATCGTTGGTATGGCAGCATAATGACTGCTGGCCGGTGGCATCCTGGTCTAGTCGAGACTATTACGGACGTTGGAAGGCGCAGCATTATTTTACGGTAAAGTCTTTCGCTGATTTACTGGTATCGCCAATAGAAAAGGAAAACACGTTGCAGATATATATGGTATCAGACAGGCTAAAGAGTACTTCTGGTAAATTAACAGTCTGTGTGCTCAGATTGGATGGTAACGGAGTGGTGAAAGAATTCAAGAAACAGATAACTGTTCCGGCTAATACAAGTACAGTTATATGGAAGGAAGCTGTGGATGGGTTATTGAATGGAGAGAAAAAAGAAGACGTCGTCGTACACGTTCTTTATGAGGATAAAACAGGAAAAAAGTATACTAATAATTATTTTTTGGCGAAGCAAAAAGATATGCGTTATGCGGCAGCTCGGATTAATAAAGACTTTGTACCGACTGAAGGAGGGTATGAGGTAACTCTGTCTTGTGATGTGTTTGCAAGAGGCGTTTTCTTGTCACTCCAAGGGGATATTGACAATTTCATATCCGACAATTATATGGATATTTTGCCTGGTGAAACGGTTACGGTTAAAGTGACTACTGAACTACCTTCGTTGCAGTTTGCCGAAAGGCTACAGGTCGTTTCTTTCTCGGATGCAGTGAAACAATAGAATATAAATTTAAGATATAACCATGAAAAAGAGTACATTATTGTTTGTTACTATTCTAATTAGTTTTTTTCCCTTCGGTGACTTATTCGCCAAGGGTAAGGTAAAAGTTGATAAAGCGTTAGAGCATGCTGCTCGTCAGTATCTCTATATGAGGAGCGAGTTGCAAGGAAGTAACCAGTTTCCTAAAACGTATGACAAACATATGCAACGCCTGAAAACCAGCAACTCGGAATGGTGGTGCAGCGGCTTTTATCCCGGAACTTTGTTCTATTTGTACGAGGATACAGGAGACAAGGAGCTATATGCTGAAGGAGTGCGTATGTTGAAGCTGCTGGAACCGGAACAATACAACGTGAATACGCATGATGTCGGTTTTATGATGTATTGCAGTTATGGCAATGCAAACCGCATTGCTCCGAAACCTGAGTATAAAGATATTATGGTGAACAGCGCCCGTTCGTTGATTTCCCGTTTCAGCCCGGTGGTAGGCTGCATTAAATCCCATAATCGCAAACCGGATGATTATGTTGTTATCATTGATAATATGATGAATCTGGAATTGCTTTTCTGGGCTACTCAGGCCACAGGAGACAGCACATTCTATGATATTGCTGTGAAACATGCCGATACAACTTTGAAGAATCATTTCCGGGCAGACAATAGTCTTTATCATGGACTGAATTATAACCCGGAAACCGGTGAAATAAAGCACTACCAAGGTGGACAGGGCTTTTCCGAAAAGTCAGCTTGGGCTCGTGGACAAGCCTGGGGATTATATGGCTATACACTGATGTACCGTTTTACGAAAGAGCGGAAATACCTTGAGCAAGCCATAAAGATAGCAGAATTTACGCTGAATCATCCTAATATGCCGAAAGACCTGATTCCTTACTGGGACTATAATGCTCCCGGTATACCGGATGCTTTGCGTGATGCTTCTGCAGCAGCTATCAACTGTTCGGGATTATTGGAACTATTTCAGTATGTATCCGAAGAACGGGCTAAGAAATATTATAAGACAGCCGAGAAAATGCTCCAGACATTATCCTCACCGGCATATACGGCAGAGGAAGGAACTAACGGAGGATTTATTCTGAAACATTCGGTAGGTAATATTCCTTCCGGTACAGAAGTAGATATGCCTTTGACCTATGCTGATTATTACTATGTAGAGGCGTTGTGCCGATACAAATCCTTAAATGATAAACCCTAAAATTAATGATGCCATGGTGAATAGATGTAATATCGTTTTGTTTGCAATATCTTTGCTATTTTCCTCTTCCCTTATAGCCGGAACAATTGATGTGACTAAGCGTGGAGCTAAAGGAGATGGGGTAACGGATAATACAATCATTATACAGAAAGCCGTAGATGAATGTTCGAAGAAAGGAGGCGGAACCGTTTTGATACCATCCGGATCTTATTTGATACGTCCCATTGAACTGAAATCAAATGTGAACCTTCATCTGGATTTTGGCACTTTATTGTTGGGAAGTACACGTTTGTCGGATTATGATAATGCCTTTCCCTTCAAGGATGGTAGTATGAATCAGTCTTCCGGACTTTTGTTTGCACGTGGACAAAAGAATATTTCGATTACCGGATTCGGAACGATTGACGGACAAGGTGGAAATAAAACTTTTCAATTTGGCAATGATGCGGACGGCGGACCGAAACGTCCTAAGATAATTTATTTTGTAGAGTGCAAGGGCATTGTTGTGACCGATGTCACTCTCCGTAATTCTGCCTATTGGGTGCAGCATTATGAAAAATGTGAAGATGTCACTATCCGTGGTTTAAAGGTATTCAGCCATTGTAATTATAATAATGACGGGCTCGATATTGATGCCAAGAATGCGACTATATCTGATTGCTACATTGATGTGGAAGATGACGCCATTTGTTTCAAGAGTGACCATCCGGAATTTTGCGAGAACATAACGGTTACGAATTGTGTCACAGCAAGTAATTGTAATGCAATCAAATTCGGTACAGCTTCTCATGGAGGATACCGGAATATTGCGGTTTCCAATTGTGTTGTTCGCCGGGCAGCGGAAGATAATATTCGTCATTGGAGTAAACAGCTTGAACATATTTCGGCCGATGTTACCGTTATTTCGGGTGTTGCCATAGAAATGGTTGATGGAGGCATTATTGATGGCATCACCGTTTCCAATATTTCTATGCGCGATGTCCAGACTCCCATATTCATCCGTTTGGGAGACAGACACCGCACTTACCGGAAAGAGGGTGGTGTATTGAAGAATATAAATATCAACAACATTGTAGCAACCGCAGAAAGCCTGATAGCCTGTTCAATAACTGGTGTGGAGACAAGCTATGTAGAAAATGTTTCGATCAATAACGTGCAAATCAGCTATCCGGGGGGCGGAACCTCGGACATGGTTAGTAAACCTGTTCCGGAAATGACTAAAAGCTATCCTGAGAATCGAATGTTTGGTAATACATTACCGGCCGCCGGTTTCTATGTACGTCATGCCAGAAATGTGAGATTTAATAATGTACGTTTTGATGCGATGAAGCCTGATGTACGTCCGTTATTCTTTTTGGATGATGTTGTCGGGGCAGAACTGAATCAATGTAAAGGTGCCGCTCCTGCTGATGCGAAATTTATTCGTACAGTGCATAGCTCAGGGATAGTAGCTGATGGTAAGTACCTGGATAAATAGGAGTATGTTTATGAAATGCTTGAAACTAATATTCTGTTTGCTTTATTTTTGTTGCTCTTTGGCTGAGGCTAAAGAGGTGCAAGTAGATGCGCAAAAAGAAGTGGACGAAATGACCGGACGACTGGTCGCTTCCTATTTGGAAGCGAAAGTAGATGAGGACATAATAGCGGGTTATGCGAGTGCGTTACGTTCGGATGGAAGTTTTCCGGACCTGGATTATGTAACTGTGCATGAAGGTTCGTCTTATCCGGCCGGCTCTCATTTGAAACGCTTGAAATTAATGGCTATTGCATATCGGAAACCTGGAAATAAGTATTATAATTCAGGAAGACTGTTGAAACAAATAGTTGCAGGTATCGATTATTGGTATAGAGTACGTCCTAAATCCGGAAACTGGTGGTTCGGTGATATTGGTGCTCCCCAAGACTACATGGTTCCGTTGATTCTGCTGAAAGGCAAAATTAGTGATAAGAAGTTATTGCATTATTCTTCTTATCTACAAGATTTGACTGGGAATAAAGGTCATAAAGGCAAAAACCGTACATGGGTATCTGCCGTTACCATTCATAAAGGATGTATTGAAAATAATATTGAGCTGATACGAATCGGAATCAAGTCCATAGCTTCTACTATTAAGATTGTTTCGGAACAAGGTGACGAAGGTATTAAGGTGGATGGTAGTTTCCATCAGCATCGTCCGCAATTATATTCCGGCGGGTATGGTTTATCGTATGTAGATGATATTGCATATTATTTACAATTGGTGAAAGGAACTGCCTTTGAGCCTTATTTTACACAAGAGAAAAAAGATATATTTATCAATCTTCTGATGGGTGGTCATCGGTTGTTGGGCTATCGGGAAACGTTTGATTTTGGTGCAATCGGTCGTAATATATCACGTCCCGAAGGACTTAGCAATATTTCTCCTGTCACGCTGGAATACATGGAGCAGAATGATTCTGATCGTGCTGCTGATTACTCGGCTTGGAAGAAACATCTTTCCGGTGCTCCTTTTCCTGCTCCCGGTAATAAGTATTTCTGGAAATCGGACATTATAGTTCAGCATGGTACCGGCTATTATCTCTCTGCTAAGGTGATTTCTACACGGACTAATGGAACCGAAATGCTTAATAATGAGAACCTCAAAGGTTATAACCTGCCGCTTGGTGCTACGAATATCCTTACTTCCGGGAAAGAATATGAAGGTATCTTCCCTGTATGGAACTGGAATAAAATACCGGGGACTACGGCTGTTCAACATCAGGACTCTACTCGTCTTGAAGGATATCTGTTCGGAAAAAATCGGTTTGGAGGTGGGGTAAGTAACGGCAAGAATGGAGTCATTGCTTATGAGCATTGCTATAAGGGAGTAAAGGCCAGGAAGTCTTACTTTTTTATGAATGATGTACTTTTGTGCTTAGGGACAGATATTGCATCAGATGCTCCCGAGGAAGTGGTTACAACTGTTAATCAGTGCCTTTTTACAGGCGAAATGGTAGTTGGCAAAGAGGAAGGAACTACGTCTGTTTATAGAGAAAATGTATCTGTAAAGAATCCGGCTTGGGTATATCATGATAAAGTTGGTTATTTATTTCCTTTAGGAGGAGACGTAATTGTTAGCAATCCGAAACAAACCGGAGCTTGGAAAGATATTAATATCAGTGGGAGTGGGAAAAAGATTTCTGCTGACATCTTTAATCTCTGGATTAGTCATGGTGTAAAGGCTAAGGAAGGGAAATATGCATATATGGTTGTTCCTGACAAATCTTTAGAGGAGTTCCGGACATTTACGGCTACCCAGAATTATAAGATTATTCAAAATAGTTCTGTGGTGCAGGCTGTTAAGTTGAATCAGCAGTATGCTATTGTTTTTTATCATCCGGGAACAATTGATTTAGGGGAGGGACTTACACTAGCTACTGATAAACAAGTGATTGTCTATCTTGAGCAGAAGGGAACAGGTTACGATATCTGGGTTGCAGATCCGCTTTATAGTCAGAGGGAGGTTTGTCTGGCTCTTAATGGTAGAGAAGTGCAGATCGCTTTTCCGGAGGGTGAACTGACTGGCAGTACGGCTTTCACGAATATTGCCACTCTCCAACCTTTTGATTTGCAATGTGAATATCTTAGTAATCCTTTAGGTGTTGACATACTGCAACCTCGTTTGAGTTGGAAAATGGGAGCTACTACCTCGGCACGCGGGCGGAAGCAGACTGCTTATCAGATTCTTGTAGCAAGCTCCCGGGATTTACTTGATGCAGACCGTGGAGATCTTTGGGATAGCGGTCGTGTTAACTCTGCTGAGTCGGTGAATATTGTTTATGGAGGAGTACCTTTGTCTGCCGGACAAAGATGTTTCTGGAAAGTCCGTTTCTCCGATGAGCATAATTGTTGGTCAGCATGGAGTAATCCGGCAAATTGGCGTATGGGGCTATTTGCTGCTGATTGGGCGGCACAATGGATAGGCAGTGCAGAAATGGAATCTCAGAGTGTGGGAGGTAAGAAGGTTAATAATGTAATGGCAGATCCCTGGTTCCGTAAAACATTTAATATGTCGGATATTCCACAGGATGCTGTTATTTATGTAGCTTCCATAGGTTATCATGAACTGTATGTCAATGGGCGGAAAGTGGGGGATGCTGTCCTTTCACCTTCGGTTACGGATCATAAATCACGTGCCCGTTACATGACATATGATATCAAGGGCTACCTGAAAACAGGTACTAATGTTATAGCTTTGTGGCTGGGTACTTCCTGGGCTGTTTTCCCGGCCTATCAGCAGAAGAATAGACCGGCTATTCCGATGGCATTGGCTCAAGCTGAGATCGCATTATCTTCCGGAAAGAAATTACGAATTGTTTCGGATAATACCTGGAAGACCCATGCAAGTCCCAATACCTTGTTAGGCTACTGGGAGGCACATCACTTTGAGGGAGAATGTTATGATGCTGCTTTGGAAAAAGATGGGTGGAATACTCCGGATTTTGATGATTCCGGTTGGGCTATGGCAAAGGTTTATTCTACCGACGTTATAGTATCATCTGACCGTACAGAACCTAATCGGTTACTTGGTGAAATTAAACCACTTTCTGTTCAGGAAGTTAGTCCCGGAGTCTATAGGGTTGATATGGGAATCAACTATGCCGGCTGGTTTGAGATGCAGCTCCAAGGCCAACCCGGTGATTCAATTGTATTCCAATTTTCTGAAAGGGAAAAGGATGCTTGCAGTTATGGTATACATAGCATTTATAAAGTTGGCTCCAAACGGAAAGGAGTCTTTTGTAACCGTTTTAATTATATGACCGGACGCTGGGTACAAATTACCGGTCTTCGGTATAAACCGGAATTAGACCAGATACGTGGTTGGATGATTCGTCCGGATTATCGCCGGAGCGGTGGATTTGAATGTGATATCCCTCTGTTGAATGATATTTATCGTACTACTTTGTGGACGTTTGAAAATCTCAGCCTGGGTAACTATGTGGTCGATTGTCCTCATCGTGAACGTTGTGGATACGGGGGAGATGCATTGGCCACTACGCGCACAGCTTTGGGAAACTATCAATTGGGGGCTTTCTATAACAAATGGATGGAAGATTGGCGTGATGTGCAAGATCCCGAAGGGAATGTTCCCTATACCGCTCCTACCCGCATTGGCGGGGGTGGACCATCCTGGAGTGGTTTCTGCATTACCTTGCCTTGGGAGCTTTATCGTCAGTATGGAGATGTACGTATTCTTTCGGAGAGTTTTCCCACTATTCAGTGCTGGCTTTCTTTTGTAGAAACGAAGTCGCAGGATGACATGCTGGTACGTTGGGGAGGTAAATGGAGTTTCCTGGGTGACTGGCTCTGGCCGGATGCATGGTCGGAAAGGTCGGCTATGGAGAAACAGGGAAAAGCACTTGGAGATACTCGGGAAACTTTATTCTTCAATAACTGTCACTGGATTTACAGTCTTGAAACTGCTGCACAGATAGCCGATGTGTTGGGTAATGAAAAGGCAGCTTCCACCTATCGGAACCGGGCGTCAAAAGTACGTAAGGCTGTCCATGCTACTTTCTTCAATTCGAAAGATAATAGCTACGTGAATGGCTATCCTTCTTATCAGGCTATTGCATTGATGGTCGATTTACCCCCGAAGCATCTGAAAGCAAAAGTCTGGAAACGTCTTGAACAAGAAATACAGGTAAAGCGCAAAGGACATTTCTGGGGAGGCATTACTGCCGGTTCATTCCTGTTGCATACTTTATTAGATAATCATCGTAATGATTTGATTTTTGAGATGGCTACCAAAGAAGATTTTCCCGGCTGGGGAGATATGCTGAAGCATGGCAACGGTACGTTCTTTGAAGATTGGCAATGTCGTGGCTCGGGTCTGCATAGTTCCTATTTGTATATAGGTAGCTGGTTTATAGAGGCTTTAGGAGGTATCCGCCGTCCGGAGGCCGGCTATAAGGAATTTACCATTGAACCTTGGATTGCAAAAGGCGGTCCCAAACAAGTACGTTCGCACTACAACTCCCTGTACGGGAAAATAGTCTCTGACTGGACGGTGGAATCAGGTGTGTTGACAATGGAAATCACCATACCTGCTAATACTACTGCTGTCCTGAAATTATCCGGCATCCATCCTGACACTTTAAAGGAGGGAGAAACTGCGTGGAAAGAGGCGGAAGGAGTCAGTCTGTATTCACAAAAAAGGAATGCTCTATCACTGGCATTGCAGTCAGGCACTTATAGATTCTCGGTGGTGATGGATGAAGGCAGGTAATTGTACCTGCACTTCATCCTTCAATTTCTGCACTTCGTCGGAAATACATCCTTTCATAACCGGATATGGATGATAATCTGTAAATTTACAGCGGATTCCTATAAATAGAGTGCCGGATGATAAAATACCTGTTAGTAGAAGACGAACGTTTCGCTTACGAAGAGATGAAGCGGATGATGGAGAAGTTGCGCCCCGATTATCAATTGGAGGCATGGACGGCCACTGTGGAGCAGACCGTACAATTTCTGAAACATCATCCGGTAGATCTGATGTTGCTGGATATCCGGTTGACGGATGGAAACAGTTTCGACATATTTGAGCAGATACAGGTCACGACTCCTGTTATTTTTACTACCGCCTATGATGAACATGCCATACAGGCATTCAAGGTAAATAGTGTGGACTATCTGCTGAAGCCTGTGGAGGAAGATGATCTACTGGCGGCATTAAGTAAATTTGAACAGTTCAGGGTTGTGCAATCTCCCGTTACCGATTACAGGAAACTGGAAGAAGCATTGATGAGTAATTGTAAAAAGAACCGTTTCCTTATCCAGAAAGGTGATGCGTATCATTATGTGGAGACTTCAGATATCGCTTTCTTCTACAGTGAAGAAAAAGTAGTCTTTCTGCACACCTTTTCAGATAAACGCTATATTGTGGACTATACTTTGGAACAGATAGAGCAACTGCTGGATGAAAGGACTTTCTTCCGTGTTTCCCGCAATTGCATTGCTAATATCAACTCTATCCGTAAGATATCCAAGTACTTCAACAGTCGGTTGAAGTTGAGCTTCCAGCCTGAATGCCCACACGAGGTTTTAATCAGTCGTGTGCGGGTTCCTGATTTCCTGAAGTGGGTGGATGGTGTGCTTTAAAATACATTTGGGGATGAAGAATAAATGGTATATCCTGCTTTTTATAGTGCTCATTGCAATTTCTTTGTTTGCATTCCAGTATGTGGCGGAGCTTCTTTCTGACGCTCCCCGGAGCTTAAGTTTGGAAACACAGTATCTGCTCAATTTACCTGCCTGCATTTTTGTGGGGATTGTTGACTTTCTCATCATTGTTATTGTCCATAAGAGG
>QWCK01004664.1_pt1 | contig 13249 bp, 9 predicted proteins | sample 1972571 | NCBI WGS metagenome assembly QWCK01 (sample SAMN09866710, study PRJNA288562) | Human gut metagenome isolate term2_stool, whole genome shotgun sequencing... | isolation source: gut | host: Homo sapiens | place: USA: California
TCCACGTCCACCAGCACCGTGGGGGATATCTTCCCCGCCCCGTCGTCCCATCCCCCGCCGATGGCCGCATTTTGTCCGGCCAGCAGCTTCTTTTTCTCCTCAAAGTGCCGCCGGGAGACCATGCGGGCCATCTGATCCAGATTTCCGCCGGGGAAGAAGTCGTCCAGGGCCGCCCGATAGTGGATCAGGAATTGTTCCTGCAGCCCCTGCTCCAGCAGCAGATAGTCCGGGGCCACGCAGGTCTGTCCGGCATTCAAGACCTTGCCGAAGGCGATGCGCCGGGCCGCCATTTTCAGGTCGGCGGTGCGGTCCAGGATCACCGGGCTCTTGCCCCCCAGTTCCAGGGTGACGGGGGTCAGATTTTTTGCCGCCGCCCCCATCACCACCCGGCCCACCGCCTGGGAGCCGGTGAAGAAGATGTGGTCAAAGGGCTGCTCCAGCAGCTTCTCTGTCTCCTCCCGGCCCCCCTGGACCACCGCCGCCTGTTCCCGAGGCAGGGCCCGCTTCAGCACCCGCTCCACCACCTGCGCCGTGGCCGGGGCGTATTCCGACGGCTTGACCACGGCGCAGCACCCCGCCGACAGGGCCCCGATGAGAGGCATGAGGCACAGGTGGAAGGGATAGTTCCACGGACTGATGATGAGGGATACCCCCAGGGGCCGGGACCGGATCTCGCTGCGGGCGGGGAAGTGGAGCCAGGGCACCGGGCCGGGACTGGGGCTCATCCATCGCTTCACATGGGCCAGGTGATATCGGATCTCATGGAGGACCAGCCCCGTCTCGCACAGATAGCTCTCGCAGGGGGCCTTGCCCAGGTCCCGCTCCAGGGCCAGGGCGATATCCCCCTCCATATTCTTTACTGCCTGATACAGGGCCTCCAGCGCTTTTTTCCGGGCCGTTGACCCCAGGGTGGCCCCCGTTCGGAACCAGGCCCGCTGCTGCGTCAGCAGTGCTTCCATTCCCATCGTCCCCTCTCCTCTCTTACGGCTATTTTATCCTCTTTCGCCGGGGAGTACAATGAGAAATCCCCCGGATTGACTTTTTCCCGCTGCGCTACTATACTGGGTTCGACCCAAAAAAGACCGCATTCAAAAGCAAGGGAGCAGAGACCATGACATTACGAGAATTGGGCGTTGGAAAAAGCGCCGTGATCCGGCAGGTGGGGGGCGACGGTGCCCTGCGCCAGCATTTTCTGGATATGGGAATGGTGCCCGGGGCGGAGGTGACGGTGGTCAAGCTGGCCCCCATGGGCGACCCCATGGAGCTGCAGATCCACGGCTATGAGCTGACCCTTCGCCTGTCCGAGGCGGAGCAGATCGCCGTAGAGCCCATCCAGCACCGCACCCGCAGCCACCAGGGGACGGACCGGGCTTCGGACCGGACCCACCCCGGCCTGGGCGAGAACGGCTGGTCCCATGACAAGGCGGAGGAGCACCCCCTGCCCGACGACGTGCCCCTCACCTATGCCCTGGTGGGCAACCAGAACTGCGGCAAGACCACCCTATTTAACCAGCTCACCGGCTCCCGCCAGCATGTGGGCAACTTTCCCGGCGTAACGGTGGACCGAAAGGACGGGGCCATCCTGGGCTATCCCAACACCCTGGTCACCGACCTGCCGGGTATCTACTCCATGTCCCCCTACAGCAGCGAGGAGATCGTCTCCCGGAACTTTGTGCTGGAGGAGAAGCCCCGGGCCATCATCAACATTGTGGATGCCACCAACATCCAGCGCAACCTGTATCTCACCATGCAGCTGCTGGAGATGGACGTGCCCATGGTTCTGGCCCTGAACATGATGGACGAGGTGATCGGGAACCAGGGCTTTATCGACGTAAACGCCATGGAGGAGATGCTGGGCATCCCCGTCATCCCCATCTCGGCGGCTAAGAACGAGGGCGTGGACGAGCTGGTGCAGCACGCCATCCATGTGGCCAAATATCAGGAACAGCCCTTGCAGCAGGACTTCTGCGGCAAGGAGGACCACGGCGGAGCCGTCCACCGGTGCATCCACGCCGTTATCCATCTCATCGAGGACCACGCCCAGGCGGCGGGGCTGCCCGGGCGCTTTGCCGCCACCAAGGCCATCGAGGGTGACCCGCTGATTTTAGAGCAGCTGCATCTGGATCAAAATGAGCTGGATCTGCTGGAGCACATCGTCCAGCAGATGGAGACCGAGCGGGGGCTGGACCGCAGCGCCGCCATCGCCGACATGCGCTTTGCGTTCATCGAGCGCCTGTGCGAGCAGACGGTGGTCAAGCCCAAGGAGAGCCGGGAGCGGCTGCGCAGCGAGCGCATCGACCGGGTGCTCACCGGAAAATACACCGCCATCCCCTGCTTTCTGGGGATCATGGTTTTGGTATTCTATCTCACCTTCAATGTGGTGGGGGCCTGGCTTCAGGATCTGCTGGCAGCGGGCATCGACTATCTGTCCGCAGCGGCGGACAGCTGGCTGACCGCCGTGCATGTAAACCCCGCCATCCACAGTCTGGTCATCGACGGCATCTTCACCGGCGTGGGCAGCGTGCTCAGCTTTCTGCCCATCATCGTCACCCTGTTCTTCTTCCTGTCCATGATGGAGGACAGCGGCTATATCGCCCGGGTGGCCTTTGTCATGGACAAGCTGCTGCGGAAGATCGGCCTGTCCGGCAAGAGCATCGTGCCCATGCTCATCGGCTTTGGCTGCACCGTTCCGGCGGTGATGTCCACCCGCACCCTCACCAGCGAACGGGACCGGAAGATGACCATCCTCCTCACCCCCTTTATGAGCTGCACCGCCAAGCTGCCCATCTATGCCTTCTTCGTCAGCGCCTTCTTCCCCGGCCGGGGCGGGCTCATCATGGCGGGGCTGTACATTCTGGGCATTCTTATGGGCATTCTGGCCGCCCTGCTCTACAAAGAGACCCTGTTCCGGGGCGAGCCCATCCCCTTTGTCATGGAGCTGCCCAACTATCGCCTGCCCGGGCTGAAAAACGTGACCCAGCTGCTGTGGGAAAAGGCCAAGGACTTTTTGCAGCGGGCCTTCTCCATCATCCTCATCGCCACGGTGGCGGTGTGGTTCCTGCAGAGCTTTGACCTGCATCTGAACATGGTCTCCGACTCCTCCAACAGCATCCTGGCCGTGGTCTCCGGGGCCATCGCCCCCCTGTTCGCCCCCCTGGGGCTGGGGGACTGGCGCATCTGCACCGCCCTCATCTGCGGCGTGATGGCCAAGGAGAGCGTGGTCTCCACCCTGGAGGTGCTCTTCGGCGGCAGCATCACCGCCGCCCTCAGTCCCCTGGCCGCCGCCTGCCTGCTGGTGTTCAGTCTGCTGTACACCCCCTGTGTGGCCGCCATCGCCTCCATCAAGCGGGAATTGGGGACCCGCTGGGCCGTGGCCGTGGTGGTGTGGCAGTGCGCCCTGGCCTGGGCCGCCGCCTCCATCGTCCACCTGATCGGCCTGCTGCTGGGGGTGGGGCTATGAACGGCTGGGACATTTTGATCGGCGGAGCGATTGCCCTGCTGCTGGTCCTCGCCTTCCGCACGGCCACCTCCAAAAAGGGCCGCTGCTGCGGCGACTGCTGCCATTGCGGCAGCAAAAAGAAAAAAGACGGCTCCTGCCGCTGAACATAACGAACGGTGCGGCCCCACTCCCGTTTGGGCCGCACCGCTTGTAATTCCCGCCCCTTTTTGATAGAATACAGTTGATTTTGCAGTGACTTTGAACAGGAGGTGGCCCTATGGCCGTTGATATGACTGCTCCGGCGGGGCGGAGGATCTTATTCACCGCCTCCACCTGGTCCCATCTGGCCAACTTTCACCGGCCCTATCTCCGGGCCCTGGCAGACCGGGGTTATCTGGTGGACGGGGCCTGCGGCGGGGCCCCGGCGGAGCTTTCGGAGCTTGCCCGGGCCATCCCTCTCCCCCTGGAAAAAAAGATGATCTCCCCAAAAAATCTGGCGGCGGCAGCCCAGCTGCGGCGGCTGCTGGCCTCCGGGGAGTACGACCTGGTCAGCTGCCACACCGCTCTGGCCGCCTTCTTCACCCGCCTGGCGGTGGAGGGCCTGCCCAAGTCCAGGCGGCCCCGGGTGGTCTGCATCGCCCACGGGTACTTATTTGACCGGAACACCTCCGCCGCCAAAACCGCCCTTCTGGCCGGGGCGGAGAAGTTCACTGCCCCCGTCACCGATTTAGTCCTCACCATGAACCGGTGGGACTTTGCCTACGCCAGCACCCACCGCCTGGGCCGCCGGGTGGCCAACATTCCGGGGATGGGGGTGGACTTCTCCTCCCTGGACCGGGCCGACCCCAGAGCGGGGCTGGCCCTGCGGGAGGAGCTGGGCTTTGGCCCGGAGCGCTTTCTGCTGGTCTATGGGGCGGAGTTCTCCCGGCGGAAGAGCCAGGAGGTGCTGCTGCGTGCCCTGGCCCTGCTGCCGCAGCGGGCGGTCCTGCTGCTCCCCGGTCAAGGGGATCTGCTGCCCCGCTGTCAGGCCCTGGCCCGTGAACTGGGGGTGGCGGACCGGGTGGTCTTCCCCGGCCATGTGAATATGGCCCCCTGGTACGCCGCAGCCAACGCCGTGGTCCCCTCCAGCCGCAGCGAGGGGCTGCCCTTCAATCTGATGGAGGCCATGCACTGCGGCCTGCCCGCCGTGGCCTCCGACGTGAAGGGGCATCAAGACCTGATCTGCCACGGGAAGAGCGGCCTGCTCTATCCCTATGGGGATGCCGCCGCCTGCGCCCGGCAGATCCAAACCCTGATGGACGACCCCCTGTTGGCCCATGGCTTAGGCCGGGCCGGGCGGCAGGCCATGGAGCCCTTCCGCCTGGACACCGTTCTCCCCCAGGTCATGGAGGAATACGACCGGCTTTTGGCTGCTGCGGCGGTTGCTGTGTAACTCCATACATGTCAATTTAAACCAGTAAAGAGTTTTCCGTCTGCACATCTGGGATGTCGGGTTTATCGTTAAGGAGGCAGCATCATGTCCATCCATCAAGACGCACAGACCATCATCCGGCAGGCGCTGAAGGCCTGCCTGCCCGACCAGGCCGTCCGCCGGGCCCTGGAGAAGAAGGACTTTGGCCCCGGAAAGCTCTATCTGGTGGCGGCGGGCAAGGCGGCCTGGCAGATGGCCCGCTGCGCCGCCGACCTGCTGGGGGAGCGGCTCCAGGCCGGGGTGGTGGTGACCAAGCACGGCCACAGCATGGGGGATATCCCCCGCTGCGCCATCTGGGAGGGAGGGCACCCCGTCCCGGACGAGGGGTCCTTCCGGGGGACCCAGGCGGCCATCGACCTGGTGTCCGGCCTGAGCGCAGAGGATACGGTGATCTTTCTGGTGTCCGGCGGCGGCTCGGCTCTGTTCGAGCGGCCCCTGGTCCCGGCGGAGGACCTGGCCCGGCTGACCCAGGAGCTGCTGTCCTGCGGAGCGGACATCGTGGAGATGAACACCATCCGCAAGCGGCTGTCCGCCGTGAAGGGCGGGCGCTTTGCCCAGCTGTGCGCCCCAGCCCGGGTGTATTCCATCGTCCTGTCTGACATTCTGGGGGACCCACTGGACATGATCGCCTCCGGTCCCGCCTACCCGGACAGCTCCACCTGCGGCCAGGCCCTGGCCGTGGCGGAGAAATATGGTCTGCACCTCACCGACCAGATGCGGCAATTACTGGGGGAGGAGACACCCAAAAAGCTGGACAACGTGGAGACCGTGATCACCGGCAGCGTGCGCATCCTGTGCGCCGCCGCCGCCGAGGGCTGCGAAACGCTGGGCTATCAGGCCACAGTGCTCACCGACCGGCTGTGCTGCCAGGCCCGGGAGGCGGGGTCCTTCCTGGCCTCCATCGCCCTGACCCATCGAGATACGGACAGGCCCCTGGCCTTCATCGCCGGGGGAGAGACGGTGGTCCGCCTTACCGGTAAGGGAAAGGGCGGGCGGAATCAGGAGCTGGCCCTGGCCGCCGCCCCGGGCATTGCGGGACTTGACAATGCCCTCATTTTCTCCCTGGGCTCCGACGGCACCGACGGCCCCACTGATGCCGCCGGCGGGCTGGTGGACGGCTCCACCCAGGCCAGGCTGGCCCGGCAGGGGGTGGACATCCACGCCGTACTCCAGAATAACGATGCCTACCACGCCCTGGAGCGGGTGGGCGGCCTCATTCACACTGGCCCCACCGGCACCAACGTCAACGACGTGGCCGTGGTGCTGCTGGGGGTCAAAAAATAAAAACACACCGCTGAAACCAGGCGGCTCCTTGGCAATTTGACACGCCGGGAGCCGCCTGATTTTTGTCCACCCATCAGTTTACAGAAATATCCCGTTTTTCATAGCTTTTTTCTTTCTTCTGTGCTATACTACAAAATTAGCACTGCGTCGCCCTTTTTCGGATAGAAGAAAGAGGGCCTGGAAGGGGGGCTGTCTATGATCCAGGAAAACCAGCGGCTGCTGAACCAGCTGAACGTCATCAGCGACGGGGCGCTGGTGCTGCTGTCCTTTTTGTTCGGCTATTGGGTGCGCTTTTATGTGCTGTCCGGGGGGACGCAGTCTGTGCCCTTCCGTTTTTATCTGGCTGCGGCCTGCGCCTTGATCCCCCTGCACCTGCTGACCTATAGCTTTGCCAATCTGTACACCCCCCACCGGAAAGTACGGCTGTGGACCGAGCTGCGCCGGCTGTTTTTCTGCAACTGCCTGGACTTTATTATTCTGCAGATGTTCCTCTATCTGCTGCGGGGCACCGATTTTTCCCGTATGGCCATGGCCCTGTTTTTCCTTACGGTAAATGTCAGCATAGGCGGAAAGCGGATGGTCCTGCGGACGGTACTGCACCGTTTCCGGGCCAGCGGCTACAACCAGAAGCACATCGTCATCGTGGGCAGCGGCGACATCGCCCGGGACTGCGTGCGCCGTATCCGCCAGAGCCCGGAATATGGCTATACCCTGCTGGGCTATGTGTCCGACCGGAAAAACTGGTCCGCCCTGCCCTATCTGGGTACCTTTGACCAGCTGGACGGCTATCTGTCCCGGACAAAGCCCGACGAGGTCATCGCCGGGCTGGGGGCGGAGGACTATGAGCGGATGCCCCTGGTCATCCGGGCCTGCGAGCACACGGGGACCAAGCTGTCCCTCATCCCCTTCTACGCCAAGTACATGCCGCCCCACCCCCAGTTCGACAGTCTGAACGGCCTGCCCCTGATCAACCTGCGGCGCATCCCCCTGGACAATCTGGGCAACGCCTTTGTAAAGCGGGCCATGGATATTGCGGGCTCGCTGGTGCTCATCGTCCTGTCCTCCCCGGTGATGCTGCTTGCCGCCGTGGGGGTGAAGCTCAGCTCCCCCGGCCCAATCATCTTCCGGCAGAAGCGGGTGGGTCTGAACAAAAAACCCTTTTATATGTACAAGTTCCGGTCCATGCGGGTGAACGCCGCCTCGGACACCGGATGGAGCACCAACTCCGACCCCCGGAAGACCCGGTTCGGCTCCTTCATCCGCAAATTCTCCATCGACGAGCTGCCCCAGTTTTTCAACGTGCTCAAGGGGGACATGAGCCTGGTGGGCCCCCGGCCGGAGCTGCCCCACTTTGTGGACCAGTTCAAGGAGGAGATACCCCTGTACATGGTCAAGCACCAGGTCCGCCCGGGCATCACCGGCTGGGCCCAGGTGAACGGCCTGCGGGGGGACACCTCCATCAAAGAGCGCATTGAGCACGATGTGTATTACATCGAAAACTGGTCCATCCTGCTGGATATCAAAATTTTGTTTTTCACCCTGTTCAAGGGATTTGTCAACCAAGAAAAATTAAACTGAAAACCGGAGGCAACGCCATGTCCAAGAAGAGACCCAATTCCGCCGCTGCGGCGGATCGGTTCCGGCCCGCAGCCTTTTTCCTGCCCGGGCTGGTCCTGTTCCTGTTCACCGCCCTGACTACCATCAACGCCATTAAGATCCCCGCCCTGCTGGCCCTGGTCGTAACGGCCCTGGCCCTGCTGGGCTGCATGCAGCAGCTGCGCCAGCGGCTGACCTGGATCGTGGCCGCCGTGGCCCTGTTCGTGGCCATCAACGGCATCTCCACCCTGTATTCCGTATCCGGGCAGTTCGCTCTGCAGGACTTTCTGCCCATCGTCTGCGCCTTCTGCGTGTTCGTGCTCATCCTGGCCTTTGAGCCGGGGCAGAAGGGCCTGATCGGCCGCCGGGCCGGGGGCATGTTCGCCGTGAGCACCGCCCTGGCCTCCCTGCTGAGTATCGACCAGCTGTCCACCCGGTTCCTCAGCTCCCCCTTCCTGTGGCTGATGAACAAATTCAGCACCGACTATGTGGACGTGGGCGGCGTGGAGACCGGCGTGCGTATGGTGTCCATCTACCGCAACCCCAACATCTTCGCCGGGTGCATCGGCCTGGGCGTGCTGCTGTCCCTGGGGCTGGCGGTGACGGAGGAGCGGAAGGGGGCCCGCCGGGGCTATCTGGCCTGTCTGGCCCTGAACGCCCTGGCCTTTGTGCTGTCCTTCAGCATGGGTGCCAGCGGCGCCATCGTGGCCGCCTTTGTCCTCTATCTGATTCTGGAGCTGCCCCAGCGCCGGGCCCGGCTGCTGCTGACCATGCTGGAGACCCTGATCCTCACTGTGATTGCGGCCTTCCCCATCTACCTCACCGCCTTTGACGGCTGGAACGGCCTGAATCCCGTCCCCCTGGTCTGCGCCGTCCTGGCCGCTGCGCTGCTGGTGGTCCTGGACGAGCGCCTGGGCCGAAAGCTGGCCGACGTTCTGTCCGGCCACGGCAAGCTCTTTGCCATCGTGGTGGCGGCTCTGGCCGCCCTGCTGGCCATTTACGCCTTCCTGTCCATGACGGTCACCGGCAGCACCACCCTGAACGCCGGGGAGCGGCTGCGCCGGTCCGCCTATCCCGCCGCCGGGACCTATTCTCTGAACGTGCAGGCCGTGGGGGATGTGTCCGTGACCATCGAGAGCCAGAACATGCAGGACACCATGATGCACACCAGCTCTGTGCTGTACGAGGGCAGCGCCGACGGGGCCTCCTTCACCGTGCCCGAGGACAGCATGGTGGTCTATTTCAACTTCTCTGCCGACCAGACCACGGCGCTGGAGTCCGCCGCATATCAGGGCGAGGCCGGTTCCGGCTCCGTGCCCCTGGGCTATAAGCTGCTGCCCGGCTTCATCGCCAACCGTATGCAGGGCCTGCGTGCCAACCAGAACGCCATCCAGCGTCTGGTCTTTTTCCAGGACGGCATGAAGCTGTTCCGCCAGAGCCCCATCCTGGGCCTGGGTCTGGGCGGCTTCCAGAACAACGTGTACAGCGTCCAGGACTTCTATTACACCACCAAGTATATCCACAACCACTATATCCAGGCCCTGGTGGACACGGGCATCATCGGCTTTGCGGCCTTTGCGGTCATGCTGCTGCTGCCCGCCGCCGCCGTGGTCCGGGCCCGGCTGCGCCGGGAGGAGGAGCCCCTCATCGCCCCCCTGGGGGCGGCCATGGTGTTCATGGCCATCCACGGCGGCGTGGAGGTGGTGTTCTCCAGCAGCTATTTCCTGCCCATCGCCCTGGGGGTCATCGCCATGATCAGCCTGTGCTGCGGCCAGCCCATGGCCCTGCCCTGCTCCCCCAAGGGGGCCAAGTGGGCGGTGCGCATTGCGGCCCTGCCGGTGCTGGTCTACGCCCTGCTGCTGGGGGGAAATCTGTTTGCCGCCCGGCTCATCGCCCAGCCCACCTACGCCAACCTGTCCATGGCCATCGCCATAGACCCCTTCCGCCGGGACGACTATATGACCAGCTATGTGGTCAACGCCCTCACCCAGGAGGACGTGCCCGATGCCGTTATGGCCCAGGCGGAGAAGTGGTCCGCCAAGCTGGAAAAAGTGGACTCCAACAGCACCCCCCTCTATCTGGCCCAGGCCTATTTCCAGCGTGGGGAGACTGACAAGGCCTATGCCATGCTGGAGAAGTACGTGGACTTTGTCCCCACCCAGGAGACCACCTGGGACGACGCCTTCCTGCTGTTATTCCAGTATTCCGACGACAGCCAGGAGTCCATGGACCACATTCTGGCCTTCCAGCAGCGGATGAACCACTGGAACGACACCCACATGGGCACCATCACCCTCAGCCCCCAGGTCCAGGCGGCCCTCACCGTCTTTACCATGGACTGAATATTCTTTCCAGCGAAGCCGCTTCTTTTTCTTGACTCCACCCCTGTTTCATGATATTCTGTCACAGAAACAGGTTACGGACCGAAAGGGATAACGACTGTGCGAAAAAATCGCACTGTCGTTATCTCTTTTTTTGCGCCCGAATCCACAGGAGGACAAGCCGCATGTATCTGATGATCGACAACTATGACTCTTTTGTGTACAATCTGAAAGCCTATCTTCAAGAACTGGGCCGGGATATTTTAGTCCGGCGCTCTGACGAGCTTACCCTGGACGACATCCAGGCCATGCAGCCCCAGGGCATCATCCTCTCCCCCGGCCCCAAGCGCCCCTGGGATGCCCAGCTGTGCGTGGACACGGTCCGCCGCTTCGGCGGTAAGGTCCCCCTGCTGGGGGTGTGCCTGGGCCACCAGGTGCTGGGCCACTGCGCCGGCGCCGTGGTGGAAAAGGGTGCCCGCCCCATGCACGGCAAGGTCACCCGGGTCCGCCACAACGGCACCGGTCTGTTCGCCGGTCTGCCCCGGGAGTTCAACGTGACCCGCTACCACTCCCTGGTGGTGCGGCAGGACACCCTGCCGGAGGACTATCAGGTGGACTGCGTGGCCGAGGACGGGGCCGTGATGGGCCTGTCCCACCGCACCCTCCCCCTGTTCGGGGTGCAGTTCCACCCGGAGGCCGTTTTGACCGAATACGGCCACGAGCTGCTGGAAAACTTCTGCCGTATGGCAGAGATGGGAGGTGTTCGGGCATGAATCGCATCACTTTGGAATTGACCCCCTACGTCCCCGCAGCGGACCTATTCCGTCTGGTCTGCCATGAGCCAGACTGCGCCTTTTTGGACTCCTCCCTGGTGGGCGAACTGGGCCGGTGGTCCATCATCGGCCTGAAGCCCTATGAGACCTTTATCAAGGAGAATGACGGTTCCTTCACCCGGAACGGTCAGCCCCAGCCCGGGCGCTCCTTCGAGGACAGTCTCCAGGACTATCTCCGCACCCACCGGGACGAAAATCAGACCGGCCTGCCCATGGTCTCCGGGGCCATCGGCTACCTCTCCTATGACTACGGACGGGAGAACATGGGAGTGCCCTCCCAGGAGGCCGACCCGGAGCCCATCCCCCAGGCCCGGGTGGTCTTTTACGATCTGCTGGTCATTGAGGACTGCCGGGAAAAGCGGGTGTGGCTGTCCGCCTGCGGGGTGACCCAGCCCGCCCAGGCGCTTTTGGACCGCTTCCGGGAGCAGATCGCCCAGGCCGTCCGCCAGGGCTTCCCCCCGGTCCCCACCGGCCGCGCCTCCCGGCCCATCGAAGTGCGGCCCAACTTTGAAAAAGAGGAATACAAGGCGGCGGTGGATCAGGTGATCCGGTATATCATCGAGGGGGACATCTACATCGCCAACATGACCCAGCGGCTGGACGTGATCAGCGACAAGGACCCCCTGTCCGCATTCTACTATCTGCGGGAGCACAACCCCTCCCCCTTCGGCGGCTATCTGGACTGCGGCGACCATCAGATCGTCTGCGCCTCGCCGGAGCGTTTTCTGCAGGTGAAGGACGGCCTGGTGCAGACCCGTCCCATCAAGGGCACCCGCAAGCGGGGGGACACTCCCCAGGAGGACGCCGCCCTGCGGCAAGAACTGGAGCAGTCGGAGAAGGACCAGAGCGAGCTTTTGATGATCGTGGACTTAGAGCGCAACGACCTGAACCGGGTGTGCCGCCCGGGCAGCGTGAAGGTGACAGAGCTGTTCACTGTGGAGACCTATGCCACCGTGTTCCACCTGGTGTCCAACATTCAGGGCCGGCTGGCCCGGGACAAGGACATTATGGACCTGTTGGCCTCCGCCTTCCCCGGGGGCTCCATCACCGGCGCACCCAAATACCGGGCCATGGAGATCATCGACGAGCTGGAGCACGGCAAGCGGGGGCTGTACACCGGCTCCATCGGCTACCTCACCCTGGACGGGGCCTGCGACTGGAACATCGTCATCCGCACCGCCCTCCACCGGGACGGGCGCTACCACCTGGGCGTGGGCGGCGGCATCACGGCGGAATCCGATCTGGAGTTTGAATATGAGGAGACCCTGCAAAAGGCCAAGGCCGTGCTGGAGGCGCTGCAATGAGCGCCCCGCTGGTCTTAGACGACGGCCTGCAATTCGGTCTGGGGGTGTTCGAGACCATCGCCGTGGAGAGCGGGCACGGGGTGCTGCTGCAGGCCCACCTGGCCCGGCTGGCCCGCTCCGCCGCCGCCCTGGGCCTGGGGGAGCTGCCCGCCCGGGGCGTCACCCGGGAGGCGGTCTCCGGCTACATCCGGGCGCACTGCCCGCCCCACAGCGCCTGTAAGCTGATCCTGACCCAGGAGAATCTGATCCTGCAAAACCGCCCCAACCCCTATGGGCCGGAGCGGTATGACCGGGGGTTCGTCATGGACTTCAGCGCCGTGGTCCGCAACGACACCTCCCCCCTGGTGGGCCACAAGACCATGAACTACGGCGACTGCATCTTAGAGCACCGGGCCGCCGCCGCCGCCGGGATGGACGAGCGGATCTTTCTCAACACCCGGGGACAGCTGGCCGAGGGTACGGTGAGCAATCTGTTCCTGGTCTCCGGCGGCAGGCTCTATACCTCTGCTCTGAGCTGCGGACTGCTGCCCGGGGTGCTGCGGGACTACCTCTGCCGCAGTCAGACCGTGGAGGAGACGGAGCTCTATCCCCGGCAGCTGGGGGAGTTTCAAGAGTGCTTCGTCACCAACTCCCTCATGGGCATCATGCCCGTGCGCAAACTGGGGGAGCGTATATTCCCCGGCCGGGAGACGGCGGACCGCCTGCGGGCAGAATATGAGCGGGACATCAAATTTTTATAAAGTCAAAAGACCTGTGCCGACCATATCGTTGAGCCAACTGAATTTGTCATTCCGAGGAGCGCAGTACCCGCAAGGGGTACGCCGCATCCGTAAGGCAGCAGAGCTGCCAACGGCTGCGCAGCCGTGACGGAAGGATTCCGACCACAAGAAAGCTGTCCTAAGAACGGAATCCCTCAGTCAGCTTCGCTGACAGCCCCCTTTCACAAGGGGGCCAAGGGACGGGGGTTACGGATTGCCACGTCGGCCCGTTGGGCCTCCTCG
>QWCK01004666.1_pt1 | contig 13245 bp, 7 predicted proteins | sample 1972571 | NCBI WGS metagenome assembly QWCK01 (sample SAMN09866710, study PRJNA288562) | Human gut metagenome isolate term2_stool, whole genome shotgun sequencing... | isolation source: gut | host: Homo sapiens | place: USA: California
ATCCCCATTTCATCGGCAATTTTGGATAGAAGAGGCCATTTCAGATAGTTATTGCACAATGTGCAGGGCACAGGAGTATGCCCCACCATATATTCATGCACAAAATATTCGATAATCTGTTTGCGGAATATCTCGCGGGCATCATACGTGATATGACGGATTCCCAAACGCTCTGCCAGATGGCGGGCATCTTCCAGATATTCGGTCGAGTCGTTCAACTCATAGAAACGGAAAGTAACTCCGGTCACCTCATATCCGGCTTCCAGCAATCGCATGGCAGCTACGGAACTGTCCGTACCGCCGCTCATTCCTAACAATACTCGTTTGTTTTCTTCCATCATGCTGCAAAATTAAGGATTTTCCCGTATCTTTGTTTGTTAAAGCCTAAAGAGAATGGAAGAGAAAGCAAATACCGGACAAGTTATCATCGTTTTAACCGAACATCTGACGTTCGGCACACTACTGATTCCTTATATGGCAGAGAAATCTGACGACGGTACATACCAACTCATTGAACAGGCTTTTCACGCTTCACCCGAAGCAATCAGCCGGATGAACGAGGCCGAGCAACAAGCTATCGACATCGCCTCTCATTATACAGAGAAATATCTGATGGGGATCTATTCGCGTGAGAAAACAGTATCCCGTTTTCTGCGCAAATTATCCGAAGATCCGGAGCGGGTAAAGAACAATATCCGCCCATTCATCGAGAAAAAAATGCAGGAGATGCTGACATTGATACGCCATCATAATCTTCCTCTGTATCAGAAACAGGTCGGAAGCAAACTGCTATATGCGCATCATGCCTATCATGTGCATCCTCATGACGTGGAAATCCGTTTTACGTTTCTTGCCGATGAGACCAATTTCCGCTACCAGCTGCAATGCTATTATGACGGGCAGCCGCTCTCATTAAGTGAGCAGAAGCCTGTTATCGTGCTGACCTCCTCACCGTCTGCCCTCTTACTGGGAATGGAGCTGTACTTCTTTCCGCATATTGAGAGCGTACGCATTCTGCCCTTTACCAAGAAAAAGAAAATCAGCGTCCCTGCTTCCCAAATCGAGAAATACATCGATAACATCGTCATTCCAATAGCACGCTATCATGAAATCACGACTCAGGGACTGAATATCATTGAAGAGACGTATGCCTGCGAAGCTGTCCTGTCTCTTGAAGATACCATTTACGACGAACAGATGTTGCGGCTTAGCTTCCGTTATGGTGACCAGTCATTTACTCCCGACACCGTGACCGAAATGAAGAAGATCATTTACCGGAACGATTTCGGCGAGATATTCTTTTTCCGTCGGGATAGCGATGCCGAAGAAGAGAAGCTCCGGATGTTAACAGATTCCGGCTTGCAACGAGTCAGCGACGTTCATTTCAAGCTGTCGCCCGATGCACCCGAAAAGACAATTACCGAATGGATCAGTACATATCGGGAGATGCTCCAACAGTCTTTTCTGCTGACAGGAAACATGGGGAATACTCCTTACTGTCTGGACGAAATCCGCATCGAACAGAGTTGTGATGACGAACCCGACTGGTTTGAGCTACATATCACGGTAGTCATCGGCAATCTGCGTATCCCTTTCTCACGCTTCCGCAAGCACATCCTTGAAGAGAAAAGAGAATTTCTGTTACCGGACGGACGCATGATTCTTTTACCGGAAGAATGGTTCAGCAAATACGGAAACCTGTTGGAACTGGGCACCCAGACGGAGACAGGGATTCGTCTGAAACCGACCTTTGTCGGTGCCGTACAATCGGCTTTAGAAGAAAACGGGCCTAAAAACCTGCTTTTCAAGAGAGAGATACGCAATGTTCCTGTTCCCCAAGGACTGAATGCGAAACTACGACCCTATCAGCAGAAAGGATTCTCATGGATGGTACAGCTGAACAAGCAAGGATTCGGCGGCTGCCTGGCAGATGATATGGGACTTGGAAAGACGCTTCAGACGCTGACGCTGCTGCAATATATATACAAACCGCTTTCTCCTGATGCGGTCACTGCTCCTATGAAGCCCGTATTTACAGAAACCACAGCTTCCGACAGTCAGCCGGACAAGGAATGTACTGCCAACAATCCTCCCGTCAGAGAGCAGATAGCAGATGCCGAAGGACAATTCTCCTTATTCTCGTTTTCCTCCGAAGATGAGCTGCTGCCGGACGCACGGGAAATCAGAGAGAAAAACAGACCGAAAGAAGATGATCACAGACAGGAACACGGAAAGAACTCCCGTAAGCCTGCCACTCTGATCGTTGTCCCCACCTCCCTGCTCCACAACTGGCGAAGAGAGGCTAAACGCTTCACGACTCTTGCGATAGCGGAATATAACAGCAACACCGCGTTTCCCAAAGGACATCCGGAGAAGTTCTTCAATCATTTCCATCTGATATTCACGACTTATGGGATGATGAGGAATAACATTGATATTCTCCGCTCCTACACATTCGAATACATCGTACTTGATGAGAGTCAGAATATCAAGAACAATGATTCCCTTACTTTCCGTTCGGTCATCCAGTTGCAAGGCAAGCACCGGATTGCACTTACCGGTACGCCTATCGAGAACTCTCTCAAAGATTTGTGGGCACAGTTCCGTTTTCTGCAACCGGACCTGTTAGGAGAAGAAAGCACTTTTCATAAGCAGTTTATCATTCCGATCCGGCAAGGAAACGTCCGTATGGAGAAAAGGCTGCAACAGATCATCGCTCCGTTTATCCTTCGCAGAAGCAAAAGCGAGGTAGCGCCGGAACTTCCCCCGCTTACCGAAGAAACGATCTATTGCGCCATGTCCGAAAAGCAGGGTGAGAGCTACGAACAGGAGAAAAACAGCCTCCGCAACATATTACTCCAGCAACCCGAAAACAAAGACAGATACCATATGTTCAGCATCCTGAACGGTATCCTGCGTCTCCGTCAACTGGCTTGCCATCCGCAGCTTATCTTTCCCGACTTCGACGGGGTATCGGGAAAAACGGAACAAATCATCGATACCTTTGACACACTAAGAAGTGAAGGACATAAGGTACTTATCTTTTCTTCCTTTGTCCGGCATTTGGAGATACTTGCCGAGGTATTCCGCCAACGGGGTTGGAAGTATGCTCTGCTGACCGGTTCCACCAACAACCGACCTTCCGAAATCGCCCATTTCACCGAGCAAAAGGATGTGCAGGCATTCCTTATTTCTTTGAAAGCAGGAGGAGTCGGCCTTAACCTTACACAAGCCGATTATGTATTTATCATCGATCCTTGGTGGAATCCTGCTGCCGAGTCACAAGCCATCGCCCGTGCACATCGTATCGGTCAGGATAAACAGGTTATCGCCTATCGTTTTATCACTCAGAATAGTATCGAAGAAAAGATTCTCCAACTACAGGAGGACAAGAGGAGGCTGGCAGAAACATTTATTACGGATAGTGAGGCACTGCCTGCACTGAGCAATGAGCAGTGGGCGGATTTGCTGAAATAACAATCAAACATCTCACTATTGCACCATAAAAGTGCATAATCTAAGCATATTTTAATTACCACGCACTTTGTAGTCATCCATTTTCTCCTATCTTTGCAACCCAAAACAATGCGACATGAAATACAAACTCATAGTGCTCGACCTCGACGGCACACTCACCAATTCTAAAAAAGAAATCTCTTCCCGCAACCGGGAAACGCTGATACGCATACAAGAACAAGGTATCCGTCTGGTCCTTGCATCAGGGCGACCGACTTATGGCATCGTACCGCTCGCCAACGAGTTACGCATGAATGAGTTCGGCGGATTTATCCTGTCCTATAACGGTGGGGAAATCATCAACTGGGAAAGCAAAGAAATGATGTACGAGAATGTACTGCCCAACGAAGTCGTTCCGGTACTCTACGAATGTGCCCGCACCAATCATCTAAGCATACTGACTTACGACGGAGCAGAAATAGTGACCGAAAACTCGTTGGATCCATACGTACAAAAAGAAGCCTTCCTCAATAAAATGGCGATACGGGAAACAAACGACTTCCTGACTGACATCACCCTCCCAGTAGCCAAGTGCCTCATCGTCGGAGATGCCGGCAAGCTAATTCCTGTAGAATCCGAGCTTTGTATCCGCCTGCAAGGAAAGATCAATGTCTTCCGTTCGGAACCTTATTTCCTGGAGTTGGTTCCGCAAGGTATCGACAAGGCTTTATCCCTCAGCGTCCTGTTGGAAAATATAGGAATGACACGCGAGGAAGTGATAGCTATAGGCGATGGCTACAATGACCTGTCGATGATCAAATTTGCTGGTATGGGCGTAGCAATGGGCAACGCGCAGGAGCCTGTGAAGAAGGCTGCCGACTACATTACACTGACTAATGACGAAGATGGGGTTGCGGAAGCGATAGAGAGAATCTTCAACGTCCCATAAGGCATTCTTCCTTCAGCAGATCAGACAAAATCCCTTGCAAGTTAAGTTGAAATCAATTATTTATTCTAACTTTGCACTTCCAATAGAACAAATATAAAATGTTATGGAACATCAACTTACCATTTACAACACGTTAGATAGAAAGAAAGAATTGTTCGTACCGCTTCACGCACCGCATGTAGGCATGTATGTATGCGGACCGACAGTATACGGTGATGCTCACTTGGGACATGCCCGTCCCGCCATCACATTTGACGTACTCTTCCGTTATCTGACTCATTTAGGATATAAAGTACGCTATGTACGCAATATTACCGATGTCGGTCATCTGGAGCATGATGCTGACGAAGGAGAAGACAAAATAGCCAAGAAAGCCCGTCTCGAAGAATTGGAGCCTATGGAAGTTGTTCAGTATTACCTGAACCGCTATCATAAGGCAATGGAAGCACTGAATGTACTTTCTCCCAGCATCGAACCGCACGCTTCGGGTCACATTATCGAACAAATCCAGCTCGTACAGAAGATTCTGGACGCCGGATACGCTTACGAAAGCGAAGGTTCCGTCTACTTTGACGTAGCTAAATATAACAAGGATTATCATTACGGCAAACTCTCAGGGCGCAACTTGGACGACGTACTGAATACCACCCGCGACCTCGATGGACAAAGCGAAAAACGTAATCCCGCCGACTTCGCCCTCTGGAAAAAAGCGCAGCCGGAACACATCATGCGCTGGCCTTCTCCATGGAGCGACGGTTTCCCCGGATGGCATGCCGAATGTACCGCCATGGGACGCAAGTATCTGGGCGAGCACTTCGATATTCACGGAGGAGGAATGGACCTGATCTTCCCGCATCATGAATGTGAGATCGCACAGTCGGTAGCTTCGCAAGGCGATGACATGGTTCACTACTGGATGCACAACAACATGATTACCATCAACGGTACGAAGATGGGTAAATCACTCGGCAACTTCATCACGCTGGATGAATTCTTCAACGGTACTCACAAGTTGCTGGCACAAGCCTACACTCCGATGACCATCCGTTTCTTCATCCTGCAAGCTCACTATCGCAGCACTGTAGACTTCAGTAACGAAGCATTGCAAGCTTCGGAAAAAGGGCTGCAACGTTTGATAGAAGCAATCGAAGGACTCGACAAGATCACTCCGGCCGCAACAACTTCGGAAGGTATCAACGTGAAAGAGCTGCGTGCTAAATGCTACGAAGCTATGAATGACGACTTGAATACTCCTATTGTCATCGCACAGCTTTTCGAAGGTGCCCGCATCATCAATAATATCAACGCAGGAAATGCAACGATCTCCGCAGAAGATCTGAAAGACCTGAAAGAAACTTTCCACCTGTTCTGCTTCGACATCATGGGGCTGAAAGAAGAGAAAGGTTCTTCCGACGGTCGCGAAGCCGCTTATGGCAAAGTCGTTGATATGCTTCTTGAACAACGCATGAAAGCAAAAGCCAACAAAGACTGGGCTACTTCCGACGAAATCCGTAATACATTGACTGCACTCGGATTTGAAGTGAAAGATACAAAAGATGGTTTCGAATGGAGATTAAACAAGTAATTCAAGTTCTCCCTAGCAAACTGTCTCATTAACCGCATATAAAACTGAGGGTCGATTCTTCGCTGAACCGACCCTCTTTCAAGGTATGAAACACAAACATCAATACCTATTTAAATTCTCTCTTCATTTATTTTCAAGAATCATTTCCACCGGTTGTCCATGCTGACAAGTTACATCCAGTATCGTATGGGCACCTTTATATTCAAGCTTTACATTCGCCGGTGTCTCCAAGAAACTCCAGCGTCCTTTCAGCTCTATTATTTTACGAATAGGGCGGCTCGGTTCTTTTGTCGTATACGTCTTTTCCGCAATATTCAAGTTTGGGTCACAGACGCTGAGACGAATCGCCTTTTTTCCCTCTGCCGCATACATGACCATCGTTTCCGCAGGAATGGAAGCAACCACCAGCTTATCGTCAGCAGACCGGTAATCTTCAAAAACAGCATATCCGGTTATACCCGTTTTCCTGTCATAGACAATATGCGCAGTCTGATCACGTTGCCATACTTCGTATGCAGGCGTTTTCTTCAGTTCATCCAAATCCGAAGCTGAAGGCTGAATCAGTACCATATATTCATAAGTAGCATTCTTCGGGGCGTTGCCATGTTCAATCCAGGCAGAAGAGAATGTTCCTGTAGTCTTTTCGCGGGTTTTCTCATGACGCGACTCCTGTTCGGCTATCTGTGAACGAAGGGTTCCGTCAACTACATGATAATAATTATCATAGCCGTCGTGCAACCAATAGTTATCCTTACCTGTCTTCTGCTCTTTGCCGTTAAATTTCGTCTGGAAGAGAGTGGTCTCCGTAGGATAGTCAGCATTGCTGTTCGTGATGCCTGTTCCGAGGCAGATCATCCGGTTATCAAAACAGAAGACGGATTTACGGGCTACAAAGTCGGGAGTAAAGTTCTCATAATCACGTTCCGTCAGTTTCATTGCAAACATTCCGTTCATGCCGCCTAAAGAGCTGCTTCCGGAAAAGTTTTCCGTAGACCGTGCCATCGTCGTACCTTTCAGGGGACTGTCCAAGAGTTCAAAAGGAAGATGAATGGTAGTCGTACCGGGCAGACGGTTCCAGTCCCATCCTTCCTGTACAAAACCACTTCCGGCACGGGAGACGGGATTTCCTTTTCCCATAATCTGTACCGATCCGTAGCTTTGATAACGTCCGTAACGATTATCTTTCGCATAGATTTCAGCACCCCATACATCTGTGGTATATCCTTTCAGTGTCACCATCCAGTCTGCACGGCGGAAAATACCTGCCGATCCATAGTTATAAACAAAAAAACCGTGGGGAGCCTGTGCAGGCTGAATACCTTCTTTTCTGAAGAAATGTGCATTCCTTGTATTCCGATCACGTATCAGACGCAAATAATCGGCGGCCAGTCCATGATCGAATGTATTTCCCTGACCGGACAAGTCTCCTGACAATGCAATATTGGCAAATGCTTCTATATCATCGCTTCCCATCTTTCCGCCAAAAGGATGGCGACCGCTAATGCCTGTCCCCCATTCGTAAAGGTTACAATAATTGCGCATGGCGAGAAAGGCAGACTTGATATGTTGACGTGCCTCTTCCGTCAGTTCAAATCCAGTCCCGTTGGTGAGAGCGATAAATTGACCGATGGTAGCCAGTACTCCGGTTGTATAGCCGGGATAGAAACCTCCGTGATGAAAGGTCGTTCCATCTACTTTGATACCGCCGAGAGTGCCTGGAGTATAATTCAGCGATGAAGACAACCAGCGCGACAAACCATTCAAAGCCTGTTCCTGTTCTCTTGCATCGGGGAACATCATGGCGGAGATAAACTTTGCCATCAAGAGCGTATGCCATGAATCCAGTAATTCATCCCGCTCCGGCGGACACGGTTGACGAGTCTCCTGTAAAGCAGCCCAGAAACGTAAAGTGGATAGATAGGCATCCCGGTGAGGATGTTTATAAATCGCGTCCCGCATGAGCCAGGCGGTAGTATATATTTTACGTACCTGATAGCCGTAATGATGATTCGTCCCCATGCCGCTGCCAAAAGCGAATCCCTGATCCATTGCATAGTCGAATACGGTAAAATAGTTCTTCTTCGATGTCTCATTCTGATTGTAGAAGGCATCGTATGCAAAACCGGCAAGCATCGTTTCGATATCATTCCATGACATCTCCCCTTTCTTCTTGTCTTGCTCGTCCGGTGCTACAACAGGAGTTCCGGTAAAGCCGGTCCCGGCTGCGGAGGGAGCAATGGCAGCTCTTTCAAAAGTCTTCCTTGCAGCGTTGATCTGTCCTTGGGGAGCTTTCTTCACATCGAGAAATTCAGTCAGGCGTTGTTCGATTGTTTTCAAGTCCTTCTTTTGCCGAGTTGTCAGTTTAGAAAGCAAGGGGACATCATAAGACTGCTGTTCCCACTTCCATACAAGACACCAATGCCAGAGGTCACGATTGGAAAGACCGTTGTTAGCTGGCAGTTGTTGGTCCGGTGTCGTGCGCAGGTTCATCTTCTTTTCCGGAAAGGTCAGGCGATCCAGAAAGATGCGCCCTTTACGGTCGGGAGCGACCAGACGATAAGAAACTATATTTTTATCTTTCTTATCCCCGTTCATGTAGGCGAAAGATATCCAGCAAGCCCGCCAGCCTGCCGCTTGCAGATGATACGTGAACCAATAAGAGACTTCACCCGCCTTATTTAGAAACTCAAAACGGATAGAGTCCTGTTGGGGTTTCTCGTTATATATCCACAGGGTAATACCAAATTGCTGTTCCTTTTTGGCATTCAGCGATAAAGGTTCTATCTGAACGTCCAGTGTCGAGGCAGGTTGGAAATCCCATTCCAGACTGCTTTCTCCCTCTTTATAGAAAAGAGAAGAAAGTTTCACTTCACCTTTCCCCGAAACTTTGAACGTCTCGGGAACCTTTTCTTCAAACCCTATGACCTGCGCATAAGAGGACAAAGAACAAAACAAGAACAGAAATATAAAACAAACAGCTTTCATGATCATTAATTGTTTAAAGGCAGTTCTTACCACACCCGGGTGTCAGGATGCACGACACCCGGGTGTCAGCATGTATGAGATCCGGGTGTCGGTATGTATGAGACCCGGGTGTCATACAAACCGTATTAGTATACGGTATCAGTAAGGTATACGGTCCGAAAGAATCTTTTCCGTATACCACGGATCGTCGATTTCTTTCAGCATTGTTCCCATTTCACGATAAAGTTGCTCCACAACTTCCTTATTTTCATCCAAAGGCAGATTATTCAGCTGATAAGGGTCGTTTACGTCATCAAACAGCAGACTTTTCTTTAGCTGTTTCGTCTTCCGGTCGATATACAGAGCCAATGTATAGCGAGCCGTCTTAATGCCGCGCGAAGAGGGGAAATAAGATTGCACCAATCCATCCTTATCTTTCTCTCCATCCAGATTCTGAATATACAACGCACCTGCCGGACGAACAATTTCCGCCTTTTCATCGAAGAAAAGAGGTGCGAAGTTGCGTCCCTGCACCTCGGAAGGAATCGAATCCCCCAGACCGCACAAGCCGAGTACGGTAGGCATAATGTCGGGAGCAGAAAGCAACAAATCATCTACCCGGGGCTGAATCTTACCGGGGAAACGAACCAGGAACGGAATATTCATAGATTCGGAATAGGGAGAGTTCTTAGGGTCGTCCGTTCGCTGGCTGCACATTGTTTCGCCATGGTCGGAAGCAAAGATGACTACTGTATTTTTATCCAATCCCAATTGTTTCAGTGCTTCCAAAATCTGTCCGAAAGCACGGTCTACTCCGGTCACAGAAGCAAAGTAGTAACGGACGGATTCCGCTTTTTTCATATTCAGATCTACGTTTGGGCGAATCAGCAGACTGTCCAGCGGTTGATCTTTATAAAGATTGAAGTCCTGTTCTTCACAATCGTTCAGCGAACGGTATGGGCTATGCGGCGGGTTCATTCCCACCATGATGAAGAATGGCTTCTTCGTATCACGCACGTTTCCTTCATTCTTGAGATAAGAAACAACTTTGCCCGACTCATGGAGCGGTGACCATTCTTTCGGATCATGCCTCTTGCCGTCCGTATCCCAATAATGCGGGTTCTTATGTTCGTCAAACGTGCCGTACGAATACCAATAGTTGAAACCGTGGCGCTGCTCTTTCGGCGTATAAGCGTCCCACACCGGACGCTGTGTTTCTACATATTGTCCCGGATTCTCCGGATCATTCGGGGTCGGGAAGTCAGCGTGAAGTTTACCGAAATAAGCACAATCATAACCGGCCTTGCTGAATACGTCGCCTATGCACTCCGCATCGTCACGCAAAGAGCTGATAGGACGTGTAGAGTTACAGTTCAAAGGTACACCACTGCGATTCGGATACATACCGGTCAGCAACATTCCACGATGGGGGCTGCTCAGCGGACAGTTGCTTTGAGCGGAAGTCAGCACCATAGATTCACGTGCGAAAGTATCTATGTTAGGAGTATGCACGGGGTCTCCCCGGAAGTTTACTTTATCTCTGAAACCTTCCTGGTTCCAGAAGCCCATTGCCTGATTGCGATACTGATCAGGAAATACATAGATGATGTTTGGATGTTCTGCCTGCTCTGCCACCTGCTTGGGGGCTTTACAGCCTTGCGCTGCAAAGAGGGTCAAGCCTCCCATCAATAAGTTTACTGATTTGTTTATCATGATATAAAGAATAACAGTTAATGCACCGGAAGAGACTAATATATGCACATATCCGGCTAAAGTACAAGCAAGGCAGTTCTTACTTCTTTTCCAGGTCTCTTTTGCGCATCAATCCTTCCAGGAAGTAATAGTCAGCGTAGTTCAAAGGCACATCTATTTCCTGGCCGTGAGGGATACTGCCTACAGAGTGCATCAATATAAAGTTTCCATTCGTACCCACTTTGGCGCGATAAGCCGGTGAGCCGAGGCTTTCCATGATCTTATCAGCGGTTTCCTTATAGTGATTGCCCGGCAGATAACCGTCGAGTTCGTACAGAGCAGAAGCCGTACATGCGGCTGCAGAAGCGTCACGAGGTTCGTTCGGAATGTTCGGAGCATCGTAATCCCAGTAAGGAACGAGGTCTTCCGGCAGGTTCTTATTGGTAAAGATGAAGTTATACACCTTCTGTGCCTGATCGAGATACTTCTTGTCTTTTGTATAGCGATAGCAAGCGGTATAACCGTATAATGCCCAAGCCTGTCCGCGAGCCCATGATGATTCGTCCGCATATCCTTGTGCTGTTTGTCTCTTACGTACTTCTCCTGTTTCGGGATCGTAGTCTACCACATGATAGCAACTGTTGTCCGGGCGGAAATGGTGGGCCATCGTTGTATCCGCATGTTTCACTGCTATATTGTAAAAGGTAGAGTCACCGGAAAAAGCCGTAGCTTCAAACAGCAATTCCAGATTCATCATATTATCGATAATCACCGGACATTTCCATCCGCGTGTTCCCTGCCAGCCTTTATCGGCATCCCATGACTGGATAACGCCTGCTCCCGGACGGAAACGGGTAGACAATGATTTTGCGGCTTCTACAATCACATCCTTATATTCTTTTTTATCTGCAAAACGGTAACCGTTAAGATAACTGCACCCGATCATAAAGCCGACATCGTGATGCCACTTCAGATATTTCACAGAATCGAGGGCTTCTGTGTATTTTTCTGCCAAAGGCAACCACTTTTTATCCCCTGTCAGATTGTAAGTCAGCCACATGCTGCCCGGAAAGAAACCGGAGCACCAGTCATCAATAGGTATATAGGAGATACTACCATCTGCATTGATGGTTCTTGGATTCAGAATTTTACCGGATTTCTCGATAATGTCTGTCTGAATTGTGTTTTGTGCTACAGCGTTGTCGATGTTGTCCTGAATAAAATCGACTTTAACCTTTTTTTGTCCACCGCAACTCGTAAAGATCAGAAGCGAAAGTCCCAATGCGCTAAGAATTGTTTTCATAATACATGGATTATTTGTTAAGTTAATAATTATCTGGTGGCAAAAGTAGTACTTTCAAATAGAATAGACCGTCCCAAATAATCCAATTCAGGGACAAATTTGGTACATTTCTCCCTTGAAGGGCATATTTGCACAGATATTCCCCAAAAGCCTGCTTAATTATTTAATGTAATTGAAAATGTAATTATAATAATCTGACTAATATATAATATATTCTGGTCATTTCAAAAAAAAGGCATTCTAACTCTTCTACATTTTTATTATATTTATTTGTAATTAACCGATTGATTGTTAATTATAATTATCATCATCACACCTACATAAAGTTATGCAAACTAAATAAGAAATTACTTATTTAGTTAGCTTTGCCATGTCTTTTCTCAGTCAAACTCTTCGTTGATGAGAATCAGACATATATAGATATTTGTACTTAAATCTACAACATATTATGAGCACAACATGCCAACATCAACAAGGTGAAGGATACCTAAAACTCCTAAAGATTTAGATACATATTATGCTTATAATAAGAAAGATAGGCAAACGTTGTAAGCAATAATATTTATTGTTCGGATGCACTTTAACCATTTTATTATTTATATTTATGAAAAACCACCTAATAACAGTACTTGTCTGCTGTTTATTCTTCATCGGTTGTAAAGATGATAAAGCCAACTCTAATCAGTATGACCCATCTCAACCAGTAGTATTTACAGATTTTAGCCCTAAAGAGGGAGGTATGCGAACCCGCCTGTACATTGAAGGCAGTAATTTCGGGAATGATCCCACCAAAATTCACATTACGATCGGTGGAGAAAAAACCAAAACCATCGGAGCCGATGGAAAAAAGATTTATTGCATGGTTAAATCATTATTTTATAAGATTCAATTACAGAAAATCCTAAGCAATTCAAAAAAGATGCAGGATATAAGAATAAAATGGAATAAAATATAGGTGAAGCATAACCGTATCCGAAGTTTTGATTATGAAAAATATAAGGATAGAAATCGCCATTTTGTAGGGAGTAGGATAGAGAATTAATTCGATTCAAATGAAAAACTAGATCATCACCCTTAGGAATTGATGAAGAACTAATAAACATAATACAAAATAAGAAAGAAATAACTATTGAGAACGAAACGATTTTGAACACTTTTAAATTATGTAAGTTTTTGTGCATATTTTTCTCCTATGTATTTTGAAAGTATTTGATTTATCAACAATTCTGTTTATAATTACTCTGAGTTTATAATTGATGGAGGATTCTAATGTCAAGAAAATTTAAAAAAATAGGG
>QWCK01004667.1_pt1 | contig 13243 bp, 6 predicted proteins | sample 1972571 | NCBI WGS metagenome assembly QWCK01 (sample SAMN09866710, study PRJNA288562) | Human gut metagenome isolate term2_stool, whole genome shotgun sequencing... | isolation source: gut | host: Homo sapiens | place: USA: California
TGAGATTAACCAAAGTTTTTCAAACAAGTAGAATGACTTATATAGCGAGCTTGAAAATATAGAAAAGAATAATCCCGGATATGATGAGTACATCATAAATAAAAATGGAGATATTGGTCATAATGTTCATGAGCTTTTATCCTATATCACCTCAAGATGTGGTGAAGTAAAGAGTTTGTCTGAAGTTAGTAATATCCTAGATGACTTGTTTAAGACTATGTACCATGTCGATTATAAAGAGGAAATAGAGATAAGATATAAGACTGTAACTGAAACTTACACCGATGAAGAAGGGAATGAACATACCGAGAGCCACGAAGAACCTTATGAATATAGAAAGCTCATTGTTACCCTAAATAAAAGGGAAATGGATAGTGTCATTAGAGAAGTCTTTAGAGATTATCCAGATAATTTAAAACACTATGAAGCACTATTCCTTGCACAGGGAAATATGGGTGAAATGTTTGGAAACACCAATCTCATTACTGAAAATGGTGGCATTGGTGGAGGAAAAGAATATGAAGCATCGTCTGATGTTCAAAAGAAAATTGTAAATGCAGCATATATTACTCCATCACCTGGAGCAGGTTGGTGTGCAATGTGGGTTTCACAAGTTTATCAAAATGCAGGTCTTGGATATATCGGAGGAAATGCTAATGATATGTATCGAAATCATACATTTACTTCTGATAGATCAAAGTTAAAAGTAGGAATGCTTGTAGCTGTTGAAAGTAGTAGCAGTGGTGGTCAAGCCGGACTTACTTATGGTCATGTTGGCATTTATATTGGTGATGGTAAGGTAATGGATAACATCGGTGTTGTTAGAGTTACAACTTTGGATGATTGGATAGCAACATTTTGTAAACATCATCCAGTAGGCTTTGGCTTTCCACCAAATGTAAACAGATAAGGAGGGCAGAATGTGAGAAAAGAATTAAAACTAACGAAAAATAAAATAAAGAAACTTCTTGATAAAAAGGCTCTGATTGATAAAGAATTAGAGCCTTTATTTATTCGAGAAGAAGAACTTGAAAACGAAGAAATCATCGTGATTTGTAGAGAAAACAACATCACGCTTGAGGATTTAATGAGAAAAGTAAAAGAAGAGAAAAAACAAAAACAAGAAAAGGAGTTTAATGATGAAAAAATTGTTGAGTAACAAAAAGATTTTAGCAAGTATACTTGCTTTACTGGTGTTAGTAGGCTTAGTGGCAACAGTGTACCTAAACAAATCAAATATTGTATATGCTATGGGAGGCGATAATAATCATGGGCAGTATAAAACAAAATTTATTGTGAATATGATTGACAATACAAGCGATCAGAATATAAGTAAGGCATATTATGAGGATAAGCTGAAATTTAAGATAAATATTTTAAAGGAATTTAAACTTGAGGGTAATTTAACATCATTTGATAGATATGATGAAATGTTTACAGAAGCTGATTTTGATACCGAAAGAACGGGACATACAAGATTTACAAGCAAAAAAGAATTTAATTATTATAAAGCTACTGGTGTAAATATTGGCAGCGGCATATTCTTAGATTTTACAGAAAACAATCAAGACTACTATGTTGGTTCTATTGAGGAGCATATTAGAACATATAGCGATAATAAGATTTACCATATCTTAGATACACCTGTATATAAGCTGAATCGAGATATTGTAAAAACTAAGATTGATTATGATGGAGAAATAAAAGAAGAGTCCAAAAAAGAAATTATAAATAAAGTTAAGGAAGCCAATCCTAATATCAACAATCTTAAAGAAATAAAGATTGAGAAGGATAAGCTCATCATTGAAACTTGGAATAGATACCATACAGGTCTTCCATATATAACTTTTAATGTAGATGACTTAATTACAAGAGTGGCAAGTGTTGATACGCAAACTGATAAAACTGAAAAAAAGGATAGTTCAGTACAAACAGATGATAAAAGTAAAAAAGATTCAGCAACACAAACTAAAGCAGAAGTTAAGGTAAAATATTTTTTCGAAGATGGAAAGGTATATAAAGAATTTACTAAAACTTTTGATGTAGGCTATGTTCTTGATGCTTCAGAACTTGATATGTTACCTGATAATATGAAATTTCTTGATGATTTTGCCACATATAAGGTAAAGGGAAAAGATGATGAAATTATAAGAAAGGTATCTTATCTAAAGAAAGATGAAAATACTCAAACCGAGAAAGATATAAAGGATAGTGCTACTCAAACTGAGGAAAAGAAGAAAAAAGATGTTTCTGTACAAACTGTTTTAACAGGAAAAGACATTGAAAAGTTAGAAAAAGACCTAAAAGCCTATGAAAAAGAAATGGATAAACTAAACAAGGAGCTAAAAGATAAAGCAGACATTTCTAATGATAAGAAAGAAGAAATCAATAAGCTTAATGATAAAATTAAATCCTTAGAAGAAAAGCTTGAAAATAGAAAAAATGAAAAGATAAAAGGTATATCAGATAAGGATATTTCAAAGCTTGAAGATAGAATTAAAGGCTTAGAAAGTAAAATTGATACTCTAAAAAATACATCATCAAGCACAGGAAACGCTCCATCAAAGACAGTTACATCTAATTCAATTCCTTTTACAAGCGGAAAAGGAACACAAACAGGTAGCGAAAAACAAATTGCTTCAAATTCTGCGACAAAAAAGGGAAACACTACATCTGAAAACACTGGTAAAAAAGAAGAAAAGCAAGAAATTCGCTATCCGAATAAGCTAACACCTAAACAGCCACAAAACAGTCAAGGAAACAGTGGAACAACTGGAAGTAGCACAGGAACAAGTACAACGACAAATACCAATAAAGGCGTTGCATCAAGTCCCTCTAAGGCAAGGGCATCCGTTACAGAGAATGTAGATAATGCAAACAATAAGTATCCTATTCATCATAATGATGGAGAAGATAATAAGTCTACGGATATGTATTCAGCAGACGCAAGACAGTTTGTAACTTTTACAACTAAAAATGGAAAGACTTTTCATCTAATCATTAACCATGATGAAGATAGCGAGAATGTAATGCTCCTAACAGAAGTTTCGGAAGATGATTTATTAAATATGGTTGAAAAGAAAGAAGCTCCAAAACAGGAAATCACAAAGGAAGAACCACAAAAAGAAGAATCTAAACCTGTGAAAAAAGAAGAAAGCAGTAATACAGGAACCTACTTAATTTTAATTCTTGTAGTTGTAGGAGCATTAGGTGCAGGTTATTACTTTAAGGTTGTTAAAAAGAAAGAGAATGAAGAACTTGAAGCATTAGAAGAAGATGACGATAGTTTCTTTTCAGAAGCCGAGGAAAGTGAAAATGAAGTAGATGAAGTTGAAACAGAAGATAAAGAAGATGATGAGTTAGAGTAAATTTGCACCTAAAACTATACAATTTTGGGTGCAAGATATAGGGCGAGAGAGTAAAATCTTTCGCCCTATTTTTTACAGGGAGGATAAAAATATATGAAACTTGTAATTGCAGAAAAACCAAGTGTTGCCCTATCCATATCAAAAGTAATAGGAGCAACAAATAAAAAAGATGGATACTATGAGGGAAATGGCTATAAGGTAAGTTGGTGCATTGGACACCTAATTCAGATGGCAAATCCCGATAGCTACGATGAAAAGTATGCTAAGTGGAATATGGAAGATTTACCGATTATTCCGAGTGAATATAAGTATGAGGTTTCAAAATCCACTAAGAAACAATTTAGTATCTTGAAGAAACTATTGAATGATAAAGAAGTAGAGAATGTAGTAAATGCTTGTGATGCAGGTCGTGAGGGGGAAAGTATTTTTAGACTTGTTTACAATCAAGCAAATTGTAAAAAGAAGATGGAACGCCTTTGGATTTCATCGATGGAGGATAGTGCCATAAAAGATGGTTTTGATAATCTAAAAGAGGGAAAGTTCTACGATAATCTCTTTGAGTCTGCACAGGCAAGAGCGATTGCAGATTGGCTTGTTGGAATGAATATCAGTAGATTTTATTCGTGCCTATATAAGCAAAATTACAGTGTAGGAAGAGTGCAGACACCTACCCTCTCAATGATTGTAAATAGAGATGAGGAAATAACCAATTTCAAAAAAGAAAAATATTTTACAGTAGAGTTAAGTCTTAATGACTTTACACTTTCAACAGATAGAATTGATGATGAAATAACAGCAGAGCAGCTCTTAAACTTAGTAGGCGATAAGATAGAAATTACCGATGTTATTCAAAAAGAAAAGATAACAAAGCCTGATTTGCCATTTGACCTTACAACGCTCCAAAGAGAGTGCAACAAATATTTTGGATATAGTGCTAAGCAAACACTTGATTATGCACAGAGCCTATATGAAAAGAAGTTTATCACTTATCCAAGAACGGATAGCAGATGCCTGACTGAAGATATGATTACAAGCGTCATTAATAATATCTTAGGCAAGAATGACTTTGATACTGAAAGAATTAAGATAGTGTTTAACTCCAAAAAAGTTACGGATCACCATGCGATTATACCAACAATCAGCTCATTAAAAGAAGATATTTCAACTCTTCCAGCAAGTGAAGCAAAAGTATATAGACTTATAACAAATAAACTTCATGCAAGTGTTGGATACCCATTAGTAGAAAATACTACAAAAATTGTTGCTGAGTTTGATGGATTTGAATTTACAAGTAGTGGCAAAGTGATAATTGATGAGGGATTCACTAAGTATCTAAAAGAATATAAAACGAAGAAAACGGAAGATATACTACTCCCGGATATAAAGGTTGGAGATGTATTTGAAATAAAAAATAAAGAAATAAAAGAGAAATATACAACACCACCTAAACATTTTACGGAAGATACACTTTTAAAGGCTATGGAAGTAGCGGGTAATGACGCCTTAGAAAAAGGCATTGAGGTAGAAAGAAAAGGACTTGGTACACCAGCAACTCGTGCAGGTATTATTGAAAACTTGATTTTCAAAGGTTTTATCGAAAGAGATAAGAAAAATTTAATCGCTACGCATAAAGGAATTAGTCTTGTAACGATTGTAGCTGACACCTTTAAATCAGCTAAAACAACAGCTGATTGGGAAATGCAGCTTTCTGATATTGCAAGTGGTAAAGAAGATAAGGAAAAGTTTTTAAACAGCATTGAAGAAGAAATTAAAAATACGATAAACACACACAAAAAATAGAAATTGAATATAAACCAAAGGGAATGAGAGAAATCTTGTTCCTTTTTTTGTTGGAGGTGGTTGAGATTGAAACGATAAAAATTATAGAACTATTTGGTGGTATCGGAGCAATTAGAAAGGCTTTCATCAGACAAAAGATACCTCACCAAGTAATTGATTATGTAGAGATAGATAAAAACTGTGTTAAAAGCTACAATGCTTTATACAATACTAATTTTAAGCCGAAAAGTATTTTGTATTTTCATCCACCAGATGAAAAAATAGATTTACTAATGCATGGAAGTCCTTGTCAAGATTTTAGTCGAAGTGGCTTAAAGAAAGGTGGCACAAAAGGTAGCGGTACAAGAAGTAGTCTTCTTTTTGAAACTATACGAATTATAGAAGAAATGAAAATACGACCAAAGATAGTGCTTTGGGAAAATGTAAAGGGAGTTCTCGATAAGAATATGAGAGCTTCCTTTTTTCATTACCTAAAAGAAATGGAGAGACTTGGATATGAGAACAAATATGAAATTCTAAATGCTATAGAGTTTGGAATACCACAGAAAAGAGAGCGTATCTTTGTTGTAAGCATCTTGGGGAATAATTCTTTTGATTTTGCCAAGCTCGAAAAAACACAAACAAGGGATATATCTGAATTTCTTGAGAAAGACGCTTCAAATCTTTATGAAGTAAGGCAAGAGTCAATGCTTCGATATATAAGAGGAGAGCCTAAGAATAATAATTTTAGAGGAAGACTTAAAGTGATAGATAAGTTTGCCTACACAATTTCCACCAAGCAAGTGCGTATTCCTAATTCAGGAATTATTGATTTAAGTAATGGCAAATATAGATATTTAACTGAGCGAGAATGCTTTAGACTTATGGGTTTTGATGATGAAGACTTTAATAAACTCAAAGCTATATATCCAGGAAGAAAAGGTAAATTATCGTCAATACTTTATAAACAAGCTGGAAATAGCATTGTCGTAAATGTGTTAGAAGCAATATTAAAAGAAATTTTGAAGAACTAGGAGGTAAAGATGAGAACAAATGATTTTTACAATATTATCGAGCTTGTAAAAAGAGATGTTTTAGATAGTGAAAATGAGTATCTGAAACTCTTAAAAGTCATTGGAAATAACCAAAGATACGACTTTTTAAGTCAACTTAGTATCTATGATAAAAATCCCAATGCAACTGCTTGTGCAAGCTTTGATATGTGGAGGGAAAGATTTAATCGCACCGTTATGCGAGGACAAAAGGGTATTCCAATCCTAAGTGAAACCTATCCATTTCAAAAGGTTGGATATATCTTTGATATTAGTCAGACAGTATCTATGGATAGAGGCGTAAATGAGGTAAAACTATGGGCGTTTGATAGAGAAAAACATGAAGAAGCACTAAAAGATATGCTTACTCTTCGTGGCTTTGAAGCAAGTGATAAGTTATCTGAAAATATCTACTCACTTAGCAGAGTTTATGCAGATGACAGCATCTATGAGCTTTGTAATAACTTGAGAATTTCTGATGAAGATAGAAACTCATTTGTAAACTTTATGAGAAATTCTATTAGCTTTGCAATTTCAAATAGATTTAACCTGGATTATCCTATTCCAATGGATAACTTACAAGAAAATTTTAAGTACTTAGATAGAATTTCTTTAATGAGTGTTGGTAACTGTATTTCCAATGCTTGTAGTAATATTATTGAAGCTACAATGGTAAGAACAAGAAATTTATCTGTCAATCAAGACCTGACAAAGAGTATAGGTGCCGATTATAATAAGATTAACGAAAATAATAATGAATTAGGAGGTATAAAAAATGCTATTCGATCAAATGACCAAAGAGATGATGATACAAGAAACCGAGTTCTTGGAAATGGAAAATACGGACGAGATAATTTCAAAAATCAAGGAGAAGACCTTGAACAATCTGGAAAACGAGAAGAGCTTCATGGAAAAATTTCCAAATCCGACTTACGCAGTGATGAGACTGGACTTTCTTACAGAAACGAGCGAGGAGAAACACTATCAAATGCTAATAGACCTTTACAAAGAGAAGAAATTACTAATGCATCTAATGGAAGTACAGAAAAGAGCAATCCACTTTATGAGAGAGGAAAAACCGAAGATGATGGAAGCTTGGAAGATAACGGACGAGAATCATCCAGAGTACAAGGCGATGATTTCAGCCCTAAAAGAGATGGTGATAAAGGAAATAGTAGAAGCATAGAAAACAGCATAGAAGATATGAATGAGGAAGCAGAAAATGCTTCCTTTTTCTATTCTAAGGAAGATCCATATAATCTAATGACTGATGAAATGCTTGAGCGTGTTCCTGAACTTTATGAACAGGAAAAAATAAACCTTGCCGAAAAAGAAGTTCATGCAGCATATATTATTCCATTTAGAAGTAACTGGACTTGGTATATGACAGAGTATGATAGAGAAAGTGGCGATGCCTTTGGGCTTGTTTTAGGAATAGAGCCTGAATGGGGATATTTTAATATCAATGAGCTTAAAGAGCTAAATGCTCAAAGACTAATTTTAGAGGATTTTCCAAAAACTTTTAGAGAACTTAAATACACAGAACTTAAAAAACAGATGGATGAACAAGAGCTTCAGATGGTTTTTAATGGTGAACTTAGCTTTGAAGATGATGTAATTCATAAAGAAATTAACAACGAAGTTATAGAGGAATTTGAAGAAGAATTAAGCCCTAATTTTGCCGAAGAAGTCGGATCTATAATGGAAGAGTACGAGGTATCAAGAGATATTGCAATCAGTAGACTTACCACAAGCAAATTAGAAGAAGCACTTCAAGGCACAAATATTAAGCTAAGCGATTTTAATTCTGAACAGTTAGAAGAGATTATGAGTGCCATTAAAGAATATGACTTTTATGGAAATGAGATTACAGAAATTGCAGATCCAAAGCTTCCTGTTTGGAAGATGGAACAGTTAAAATGGCTGATTGATGACTGGAACAAAGATACAAACGGTGTTACATCAGAAAAGATAAAGTATCTAAAAGACCTAGATATTAAACTTGCAAAATTCAATGTACTAAAAGGTTATCTAATAAATGACGATGTAAGCATAAGTCAAATTGAAGAATTTAAGGACAATATCGACTTTGTTACGATGAGCGAGTTTGTTGATAGCCTTAAAGAATATTCATATAACAATCAAAATGAAAAAGTGGCAATTAAGGTGGGTAACGAATTTATCCTTGCAAGTAAACAAGATAGCTTAGAGATTAGCCTTGAGGATACTGGAAGAAAAGTAGTAGTTGATGGAGTAGAATATTCACTTAATCGAGGAGTAGATTTTGAAGAAAGCACAAAGGTTGATACTTTGATTGATAGTGGAAAATATGAAGCATATAAGATTGCTGATTATGTTGTGGAAGCTACTCAAGTTGAAGCAAAACAAGAGACACTTTTTGATTACCTTAATCCAGAAGAAGATAAAGAAAAATCATTAGACTTATCTGTTGGGAAAATGGTCTACATGGATCATGAGGCATATAAGATTGATGATGAAGTGAGCTTTAATGAGATTCTAAAAAAGAATGATTTAAGACTTGCTCCTCTAAGAAATGGTAATCATATGATGCCTATAGTAAGTTTTGCAGATGATAAAGAGTTATTAGAAAAGATTAGCTTTGATAGACCTAAGCTACTTGTTGGAGACGAAGTTCACTATAAAGATAAAGACTACACTATAACTCGCTTTGACGAGATGGGTGGTGGTCTTAAGACTGTTACAATAAAAGATAATGTTGAGTATCTTGGAGGAATGATTACGGGTTCAGAAGTTATTCCGTATAGATTAGAAAGTGATTTAGAAAGACTTTTCGGACTTGAGGAAAAGAAACAAGAGAAAGTATCAAACTTTAGAATTAAAGAAGATATTCTCCCTGATAAACTTGCTCCAAGTGAAAGGTTAAATAATAATCTTGAAGCCATTGCAATGCTCAACAGGATAGAAAAAGGTGAAAGGGATTTAGATGTTACAGCACAGGAAACTTTGGCTAAATATGTTGGGTGGGGTGGACTTGCTGATGTCTTTGATGAAAGTAAAGACGGTCAATGGAAAGAAGCAAGAGCTTTCTTAAAAGAAAATTTATCCTCATCAGAATATGAGGCTGCTAAGGAATCTACCTTAACAGCTTTTTATACGCCTAAAATTGTAATTGATGGAGTATATAGTACGCTTTCAGAAATGGGATTTAAGAATGGAAATATTTTAGAACCATCGATGGGCGTAGGTAATTTTATCGGTAATCTTCCAGATGAAATGAGCAAGTCAAAGTTTTATGGAGTTGAGCTTGATTCTGTTAGTGGTAGAATTGCAAAACTTCTTTATCCTGAAAGTGATGTGCAAGTGAAAGGCTTTGAAGAGACAAGTTTTTCAAATAACTTCTTTGATGTGGCAATTGGTAATGTTCCGTTTGGCGAATTTAAGGTTAATGATAGGGAATACAATCGTAATAACTTTCTAATTCATGACTATTTCTTTGCTAAATCTATTGATAAGGTGAGAAATGGTGGTGTTATAGCCTTCATCACATCATCTGGAACAATGGACAAGAAAGACGAAAGTATCCGTAAATATATAAATGCAAGAGCAGAGTTTTTAGGTGCAATAAGACTTCCTAACGATACCTTTAAGGGTGTTGCCGGAGCTGAGGTGACAAGCGATATTATTTTCCTGAAGAAAAGAGATAGTGTACTTGAGCGTGACGATGACTGGGTTCATTTAGCAGAAGATGAAAATGGCTTAACTTACAATAAATACTTTGTAGACCATCCTGAACAAGTATTAGGTTCTATGCGTGAAGTTAGTGGTAGATTTGGAAAGACTTTAACTTGTGAGCCGATAGCCTTTTTAGGACAAGAGAATAATATGGAGTCTCTTAAAGACCGTATTGAAATAGCAGGTGAAAGAATGTCAAAAGATGCGAAGTATGAAGAGATAGAGCTACTAGATGATGAAGTAACCTCAATACCCGCAACTGATGATGTAAAAAACTTCTCTTATACCTTGATTGATGATGAGGTATATTACAGAGAAAATTCACTTTTCATTAAGAGAGAAGTATCAGACAAAAGCAAGGAAAAGATTAAGGATTATCTCGAATTAAATGAGGCATTAAAGGATGTGATATACAAGCAAAAAGAAGATTTTAGTGAAGCTGAAATCAAAGAATCTCAGGATAAATTAAACGTAGTCTATGATAGTTTTTCTAAGAAGCATGGCTTTGTTAATAATTTAAGTAACACCAGAGCTTTAAGAGAAGATAGTAACTTCCCACTGGTATCTTCTATCGAGATACTTGATGAAGAAGAAAACTTCAAGGAAAAAGGAGATATTTTTTCTAAACGAACTATCACAAAAGCGAAAGTAATCGACCATGTAGATACTTCACTTGAAGCATTGGTACTATCTATTTCACAAAAAGGTTATGTAGATTTTGATTACATGACAAATCTTACGGATAAGGATAGAAACACTCTTATAGAAGAACTTAGAGGAGAAATCTTTCTAAATATTAGGGAAGAGAATGTTGGTTTTAATCAGAAGATTTCTTTTGACTTGGAAGATGGAGATTTGCCATTTGCTTGCAGTGATGAAAGCAATTCTTTCAAGTATGCCTATGTAACAAAAGATGAGTATTTAAGTGGCAACATTAGAGAAAAGATTGAAATTGTAGATAGTTATATCAATAGGTTACTACAAGCAGAACGAATGCTTCCAGAAGAAAGTGAAAATGAAAGAAAAACACTTGTAAACGAACTAAGCAGACTGGAATATCAAAAAGCAGAACTTCAAAGAGTAATGCCAAAAGAACTTGAAGCCAGTGAAATCAATGTAAGGCTTGGTGCAACATGGATTCCACCTAAAGATATTGAAAGATTCATATTTGAAACATTAAAGACTCCAGGATATGCAAGATGGGATATTAAAGTCAAATTTTCACATTTAACCAGTGAATGGAATGTTGAAGGTAAGAGTAAAGACAGGGGAAATGACCTTGCAGAAATGACTTATGGTACAAGTAGAGTAAGTGCCTATAAGCTAATTGAAGATGCCCTAAACCTTAAAGAAACAAAAGTCTTTGACCAATTATTAAATCCAGATGGTTCAAAGACTTCGGTACTAAATAAAAAAGAAACCATGCTTGCAGGACAGAAACAAGAGCTTATCAAGGAAGAGTTTAAGAACTGGATATTTAACGATGTAGATAGAAGAACAAGACTTGTTAAAGCATATAACGAGAGATTTAATTCTATTCGTAATCGTGAATATGACGGTTCTAACTTAAGCTTTGATGGAATGAGTACGGATATTACACTTCGCAATCATCAAAAAAATGCTATTGCAAGAATTTTATATGGTGGCAACAGCTTACTTGCCCATGTAGTAGGAGCCGGCAAAACCTTTGAAATGGTAGCAAGCTCTATGGAAGCAAAAAAACTTGGAATGTGTACTAAGTCCTTATTTGTAGTTCCTAATCACTTAACAGGACAAATTGGTAGAGAGTTTATGCAGCTATATCCGTCAGCAAATATTATGGTTGCTGATAAAAAAGACTTTGAACCGAAAAACAGAAAGAGATTTATTGGAAAGATTGCAACAGGCGAATACGATGCTGTCATTATTGGTCATAGTCAGTTTGAAAAAATTCCAATGTCTAAGGAATATCAACAAAAGCACATTCAAGACCAAATCGATGAGATTATCAATTATTTAGAAGAGTATAAGCATGACAGAAATCAAAACTTTACAGTAAAGGAACTTCAAAAGACGAGAAAAAAATTAGAAGCAAGACTTGAAAAATTAAACGATGATTTTAAGAAAGATGATGTTATTACTTTTGAAGAGCTAGGAGTAGATAAGCTGATTGTTGATGAGGCACATAACTATAAGAATTTATATCTTTATACAAAAATGAGAAATGTTGCAGGTATCGGACAATCTGAAGCTTTTAAGTCCTCAGATATGTTTATGAAATGCCGATATATGGATGAAATGACTGGTGGAAAAGGAATTGTATTTGCGACTGGCACTCCAGTATCCAATTCAATGACAGAGCTTTATACTATGCAAAGATATTTACAGTATGATGCTCTTAAAAAGAATGGCTTAGAGCATTTCGACTCATGGGCTTCAACTTTTGGAGAAACACAATCTGCTTTTGAATTATCTCCAGAGGGAACAGGCTACAGAGTGAAGACCCGTTTCTCTAAGTTTTATAACCTACCTGAGCTTATGAGTATGTTTAAGGAAGTAGCCGATATTCAAACAGCAGATATGCTTAATCTTCCTGTTCCAAAAGCTCATTTTGAGGTTATAAAGACTGAGCCATCTGATGAACAAAAAGAAATACTAAAGAGCTTGTCTGAAAGGGCTGATAAGGTGCGTAATAAGTCCGTAGAGCCTGAAGAAGATAATATGCTTAAAATCACTAATGATGGTAAGAAACTTGCCTTAGATCAGCGTTTAATAAATCCGTTACTTCCAGATGATGAAAACTCAAAGGTCAATGTATGCGTAAAAAATGTATTTTCTATTTGGGATAAGACTAAGGAGAATAAATCAACTCAGCTACTGTTTTCTGATATGTCTACACCAAAAGGAGATGGCAGTTTCAATATTTATGATGATATTAGAGATAAGCTTGTAAAACTCGGTATTCCAAAAGAAGAGATTGCCTTTATCCATGAAGCTAATTCTGATAAGCAAAAGGATGAACTATTTGCAAAGGTAAGAAAAGGTGAAGTTCGTATCTTAATGGGTTCAACGCAGAAGATGGGTGCTGGGACAAATGTGCAAAATAAACTAATTGCAATGCATGATTTAGATGTCCCTTGGAGACCTGCTGACCTTGAGCAGAGAAGTGGCAGAATTGTTCGTCAAGGTAATGAAAACAAGGAAGTTAATATCTATCGTTATGTTACGGAGAATACATTTGATTCGTACCTTTGGGTGCGACATGAAGTCGCTTAATTTAACTGTTTGGCATAATGACCAAACCAACTATTCCGTTAGTTGAGCCAAGTATCGACTGCACTTAGGTGTGGT
>QWCK01004678.1_pt1 | contig 13225 bp, 13 predicted proteins | sample 1972571 | NCBI WGS metagenome assembly QWCK01 (sample SAMN09866710, study PRJNA288562) | Human gut metagenome isolate term2_stool, whole genome shotgun sequencing... | isolation source: gut | host: Homo sapiens | place: USA: California
CCGACAACGGATGCTCTTGTTTGCTATACCAATTTTCACCACCTTAAAATTTCTCTCGAAAAGTTTGTTTTGGGGCTTGACTTTTAATAGTTAGTCTTTCCTTTTTGTATACAGCAAGGTTTTATAAAGCGGCACAAGGTGGTGCCCCCGGTGTACCGCTGGGGGATGCTTTTTTCTACAGCAACACGGCTTCGTGCAAATCTCTCACATACAGATCCGCTGCCATTTGCAGCCCGGCCTGGTCGGTCTCGCCGTCGGCATCGTAGACGCCGATTGTGTAAAAGCCCGCGGCCTTCGCGGTTTTCAGGGCGTAGAGACTGTCCTCAAAGACGAGCGTTTCCGCCGGCGCGGCGTGCAGGGCCTCGGCGGCCAGCAGGTAAATTGTCGGCTCATGCTTGCTGACGCCGACCTCTGCCGTAGTGAAAAGCCGGGTGAAATACCCGAGCAGCCCCAGCCGTTCCAGCGCCCGCGTGACGTGCTCCCGCGGGCTGGACGTGGCCGCCGCCAGCTTCACGCCGCGGGCGGTCAGGGCGGCCAGCAGCTCCGCCGCGCCGTCCTTGGCGGGGACCTCATAAAAATAGAAGTCCCGCAGCATGTCCGCAATGCCCGCGCCGACCTCGGCGGCAGACTGCGGCAGTGCATAGTGCGTGTGCAGATACTCCGCACCCTGCTCCATGCTCATCGAGAACAAAATCTCGTTGAGTCCCTCCTCCGGCGTGACGCCCAGGCTGCGCAGATACCGCGCGCCAAGGTCGTTCCAGATGCCCATGGAGTCGAGCAGCACGCCGTCCAGATCAAAAACAGCAGCCTTAGTCATGCAGCATTTTCTCCGTGGCGGCCTTCAGGTCGGCGGATGCCTGTTGGATGTTCTTTGCCGCGTAAATCGCGCTGATGACCGCGACGCCGCAGATGCCGCTGCCCGCGAGCTTCGCGACATTTTCCTGCGTGATGCCGCCGATGGCGACAACGGGGATGGACACGGCCCCGCAGATGGCCTTGAGCGTCTCATAGCTCACATCGTCGGCGTCGTCCTTCGAGCCGGTCGGGAACACCGCGCCGACGCCGAGGTAATCCGCGCCGTGCTTTTCGGCCAGGACGGCCTGCTCCACGGTCTGGGCGGAGACGCCCAGAATCTTGTCCGGGCCCAAAATCGCGCGGACGTCCTGCGCCTCCATATCGCTCTGGCCAACATGCACGCCGTCTGCGTTCATCTCGCGGGCGATCTCGACGTTGTCATTCACAAGGAACGGCACACCGCGCTCGCGGCAGAGCGTTTGCAGCTCCTTCGCTTCCTCGAGGAACTTCCCCTCCTCCAGCGTCTTTTCGCGCAGCTGGACCATCGTCACACCGCCGTCAAGGCTTTCGCGCACAACGTCGATAAGCCTGCGCCCGTCCAGCCAGTGGCGGTCCGTGACGGCATAGAGCAGCAGATCATTTTTATCGCAGTTCATACTTGGCGCCCCCATTCAGCGTTGCACCGTCCATATTGTAGATGGCATCAATGATGCGGTTGCGGTAGGTGGAGTTGCCGTCGCCCTCGGCCATACGGCTCCAGCCGATCTCGCCCGCCAGACCCATGGCGCAGACCGCCGCGGCGGCAGCCTCGAGCTTATTGTCGGGGTTCGCAACGACGAAGGCCGTCATCATGCCGGAGAGCTGGCAGCCCGTGCCGGTGATCTTGCCCATCTCGGGGCGTCCGTTGCGGATGACATAGCAGGCCGTGCCGTCGCTGACAAGGTCGATGGCACCGGTGACGGCGACGATAGCGCCGCTTTTGGCCGCAAAGTCCTTGACAAATTTGACGGCACTGTCCAGATTTGCGTCGGTCACGGCGTCCGCAACGTCAGCGTCAACACCCTTCGTCGTGCCGCTGCCCAGCGCCAGCGTCTTGATCTCGGAGATATTGCCGCGGATGACGGTGAATTTGATCTTCTCCATCAGCTCGACGGCGGTGTTCGTGCGCAGGGCCGACGCGCCCGCGCCGACAGGGTCGAGCAGCACGACATGACCGAGGGCATTCGCCTTTGCGCCCGCGCGGAACATGCCCTCGATGCTGCGCTGGTTCAGCGTGCCTATGTTGATGTTCAGGCCGCCGCAGATCGACGTGATGTCCTCGACGTCCTCCGGCTCATCGGACATGATCGGGCTGCCGCCGCAGGCCAGCAGAATGTTGGCCACGTCGTTGACCGTGACATAGTTCGTGATATTGTGCACCAGCGGCACAGTGTTGCGCACATTTTCAAGACAGGTACTCAGCATAAAAAACGCTCCTTATAAGTAAAAATGCGGATACGCCTGCAAAGACATATCCGCACAAAAACTCACAAGAAGCGCAGTGCTACGGTATCTCCCTACGTTGGCATTATCCAAATCAGGTTCAGGCAGCACCGCGGCGGCGCTGCCTTTTGGGTCAGGGCGATACAGCCCACTCTCAGCCCGCTTTACGCAAGCTCCCCTTTTGTACAAATTTACAGTAGCACAGTTTGTCGTGTTTTGCAAGGCTTTTGCTTCATTTTTTGCAAAACCACTTGACATTAAACCCGGCTTTCATGCTATGCTAGAGACAGCAGAAAGGCAAAAGTGAGGGTGCGAACCGGAGCTGCCGCTGCGGTTTCAATAGCCTTCCCCCGAGGGGGAAGGTGGCCGAGGCCCCGACCGAGGCCGGATGAGGGGCAGCCCTCCGTTGGCCACCCGTGAACAGGCAGCAATCGCATGCTTTGCCCTCATCAGTCCGCTCCGCGGACAGCTTCCCCCGAGGGGGAAGCCTTTTATCACGCTACTATTTTAAACGGAGGTCCCCTATTATGGCCAAATCTACTGTCTATTTCACCAACGAACTCACCCCCGAAGCCGTTGTGAAGATGTACCGCCAGCTGGGCATCGAGCTGCCCGGCAAGGTGGCCGTCAAGGTCCACAGCGGCGAGGACGGCAACCAGAACTACCTGCACCCCGAGTTTATGAAGCCCGTCATCGACGCCGTCAACGGCACCGTTGTTGAGTGCAACACAGCCTACGGCGGCGCGCGCAACGAGACGCCCAAGCACATCGAGCTGATGAAGAAGCATCATTGGAGCGACCTGTTTGATGTTGACATCATGGACGCCGAGGGTCCGGACGTCGAATGGCCCGTCGAGAACGGCAAGGTCCTCAAGGTCAACTATCTGGGCAAGAACATCGAGAAGTATGACAGTATGCTCGTGCTCATACACTTCAAGGGTCACCCGATGGGCGGCTACGGCGGTGCGCTCAAGCAGCTGTCCATCGGCTGCGCGTCCAGCGCCGGCAAGACGTACATCCATACCGGCGGCAAGGTCACCGACCAGAACATCCTGTGGGAGAACTGCGCCGAGCAGGACACCTTCCTTGAAGCCATGGCAGACGCCGCCTCCACCGTGGCAAAGCACTTTGCGGGCAAGATCGCCTATGTCGCCATCATGAAGAACCTTTCCGTTGACTGCGACTGCTGCGCCGTGGCCGAGGACCCCTGCATGAACGATGTGGGCATCCTCTCGAGCCTTGACCCCGTCGCGCTGGACCGCGCCTGCATCGACCTGGTCATAAACAGCAATGACCCGGGCCGCGACCACTTTATGGAGCGCGTCAACAGCCGCCACGGCACCCACACCATCGACGCCGCCGAGACCCTTGGCATCGGCACACAGGCGTATGAGCTGGTGAAGGTGTAAACGCCCATTTGCTTGAAGAAGCCAAAAGCCGTAAAAAAGCATCCGCCGTGCAGAGAGGCGTCTCTCTGCACGGCGGATGTTGTTATTGTCGGTTCAGTATCTTTTCCAAGTCTGTTTTCGGGTCGCCCGTGGGCGTCAGGTTGTACTGCTTAACGAGAAAGTCCAGTACATTCGGTGAGACGAACGCCGGGAGCGTGGGGCCAAGGTAGATATTGCGCAGCCCCAGATACAGCAGCGTCAGCAAAATGCAGACAGCCTTCTGCTCATACCACGACAGCACCAGCGTAAGCGGCAGGTCGTTGACGCCGCAGCCAAACGCCTCGGCCAGCGCCAGCGCAATGCGAATGGCGCTGTAGGCGTCGTTGCACTGCCCGCAATCCAGAACGCGCGGGATGCCTTCGATGCTGCCCAGATCCATATCGTTCAGCCGGTACTTGCCGCAGGCCAGCGTCAGAATCAGCGTGTCGGGCGGCGTCATCCGTGCAAAGTCCGTGTAGTAGCTGCGCGTCGGTGCTGCACCGTCGCAGCCGCCGATCAGGAAAAAGTGGCGTATCTTCCCCTCCCGAACCAGCCGGACGATCTGCTCTGCGTGGGACAGCACCGCATTGCGGGCAAAGCCGGTCATGACCGTGCTGCCGCCGTTCATCCCGGTCATCGGGTGATCCTCGGGGTAGCCGCCGCATTCCAGCGCCTTTTCAATGACCGGGGTGAAATCCTTGTCGTCCCCGATGTGGGTCAGCTCCGGGTAGGACACCACCGACGTCGTGAACACACGGTCACTGTAGCTCTGCCGCACCGGCATCAGACAGTTCGTTGTGAACAGGATGGGCGCGGGGATGTTGTGGAACTCTGACTGCTGGTTCTGCCAGCCCGTGCCGAAGTTGCCTTTGAGGTGCGGATATTTTTTCAGTTCCGGGTAGCCGTGGGCGGGCAGCATCTCACTGTGGGTGTAGATGTTGATGCCCCTGCCCGCGGTCTGGTCCAGCAGCAGCTTCAGATCGTGCAGGTCGTGGCCGCTGACCACGATGAAGGGGCCCTTCTCAATCGTCAGCGGCACCGTGACCGGCACGGGGTCACCGTATGCGCCGGTGTTGGCTGCGTCCAGCAGCGCCATACAGGCCAGATTGACTTCTCCGGTTTTCAACACCAGCGCCAGCAGCTCGTCAGGCGTTTTCTCTGCGCCGATGGCCTCGAGTGCCTCATAGAAAAAGGCGTTCACAGCGGGGTCTGTTCTCCCCAGTGCGCGGGCGTGGTACGCATAGGCCGCCATGCCTTTGAGCCCAAAGAGGATCAGCGATTTCAACGAGCGCACGTCCTCCCCCGCCGCCCAAAGCGCGGCAAGGTCGTAATCGTCAAGCTGCCCGGGGCCGACGGCAGCCTTTTCCTTTTCGATTTCCGCCTTGCATTGCAGGATAGTTTCGTTGTTGAAGTTCACGTTCGTGATCGTCGTGAACAGGCCCTTCAAAATCAATTCATCGGTGTGCGGTGTCGGTGTCCCAGCCCGCGCCGCCCGCGCCAGCCCGATAAGTGCCCCGATCAGCTCATCCTGATAGTTGGCGGTGTCGGCCTTTTTGCCGCAGACACCGGCCTTGCCGTCGCAGCCGGTGTTATGCGCCGTTTGTTGGCACTGAAAGCAGAACATTTCTCGCATTTGGTTTCCTCCTGTCGGCAGAATCATCACCTTCTATTCTGCCCGCCAGGAGGATTTTTTATACCGTTCTCACGGCTGCGGTGTCGCGCCCTCCTGCTCCATCTTGCGCAGCGTTTCCTGCCGGAGGGCCTCCCGCAGCGCCTGCATATAGGGCGAGAACTGCGACTGCTCCACGCCGTAGGTCAGGTTCAGCGCATACTCCTGCGGCTCCCAGGTCGCAATCGCGGACTCGTTGTGCTGGACGATGGCCTCCATTTTATCCAGCGCCTTGTAGATTTTGGCCTCCGTCGTCTGCAAGGCGGCCATCTCCGCGTACAGCGTCCTCATCTCGGTACAGACCGGCTCGGGCAGTGTATCGACCCAGCGGGAAAGCAGTGCTTCCTCGGCGGCCTCATCGGCGGCGGTCTTGTCAAACGCCGGGATGTCCCCGGTAAAGCACTCGCCCAGATCGTGGATCAGGCACATGCGGATGACCTTGTCCATGTCGGCCTGCGGAAATTCATCCCGCAGCCAGAACGCCATCAGCGCAATGCGCCAGCTGTGCTCGGCCACGCTCTCATGCCGTCCCTTCGATGTATAGCAATGCCGCGTTGTGTCCTTGAGCTTTTCCGCTGTGTGCAGCGCCTCCAACAGCTTTTCCGGTTCCATGTGCAGACCTCCCCTATTTTTACCGCTATTGTAGCAGATATAAAACACAGTTGCAAGGCGGAGATTTTTTCTTTTTTTTGCAGAAATTTTCTCGCAATACATGGCATTAAAAGTACAATTTGGAAACATTTAATTTACTATTACTGTTTGTAAATCATTCTACCGTTATAAAACTCTGTAGGGGCGAGCATTGCTCGCCCGTGCCCGCGCGCTATGTGCAAAGCTTTCCCGGAAAAGCCTTGCTGCACCAGGTTGGCGGGCGAACAATGTTCGCCCCTACATTCTCTATATAACAAAGCAGGTGCTTTTTCTCATTTTCTTCAAGAAATTCTCTCGCAATACTCCTTTCTCTCCCCTGCCCTGCCACAAACTTCCTATAAAAAAAGACTCGCAAATCCATTGCGAGTCCTTTTCTGCAGCAATTATTGCTTCTGTAACTCCTGCAGCAAGGGATTGTGCAGCAGCAGCCCCACGATTTGATAGCGGTAGCTTTTGACCGTCTGCCCCTGGGATTCCGAGTAAAGCCCGCGGACACAGCCGCTTTCCCGGTCAAACAGCGCGTCGATCAGCTGCAGTTGCTCCGCTGTGACCAGCAGCGTGACCTGTCCCTTCGTGTCAAGGCCGCGGCCATGGGTCGGCATATACTTTTCGCGGCAGTCAAACGACGGCAGCATGTAATAGCTCTCGGGGTGCTTCTCTGCCTCGATGCGCCGCGCGGATGCTGCGTCCTCATCCCCGCACACGCAGTGGTCCAGTCCGACCTGCCGGAGTTTGGTCAGCTCCTCCTGCAAGATGCGGTTGGCCAGCGTACCGATCTTACTGTCCTGCCACAATGCTTCCATCTCAAGCAGGTCGTAAATTTTGCGGTGCAGGCGGATACGCAGCCTATACTTCCTGGGCTTCATCGGCGCTGCGCTCCACCTTTGCAATTATTTCCCGCAGCCGCGTGGCCGTGGCGATCATCTCGTCCAGCTCCTTCATGGCCTGCCGGCGCTCCTCGTGGGTATATTTTTCTGCAAGGCGCTTCTCGGGGTTTTTCCTGCGCAGCATCGTTTCCAGGCGGCTTGTCTGGCTGGACAGCTTGCCCGTAATTTTGCTCTGTGCCTTGGCACCGGCGGTCTTTTCCCTGACCTCCCGGATGACCTCAGTCTGCTCGACCTGCGCGGCGGGCTGCTCCGGCGGGATGGTCTTGACCTTTCGGATGGTCTCCTTCAGACACGCCATCTCCTTCTGGACCGTGAACACCGCAGCGACCAACGCCTCGTGGGCATCCTGCATACTGCTGGTGTCGGCCACCGTCCGCAGTGCATCCACGAACCGCCCGCGAATCGCCTTTTTCTCGTCCTGAATGGCTGCGCTGCCCGGGCCGTTGTACGCAATAGCATAGAGCTGCTGCAGCATTTGGGCAGCGATTCTCTGTTCCTCGGGCGTCATCCGCAAAAAGCTCTCCGCCTCGCTGCGCAGCACAAAGCCACGATCCAGCAGAGCCTTGAGACCCTCATTCAGATTTTTTTCAATGCTCAGATCCTTATCGATCTGCCGCCCGTTGATGGGCGTTGCCTCCTTGATGGCCTTTTTTGCCTCGGCTGCTGTCAGGTTGTACGGCTCTGCCTGCAGGCAGGACACAAGCTCGGCAACCGCCTTGCGGCGGATCATCTCGTTGGCAAAGCCGCCGCGCACCTGCAGGTTGGCGCTCAGCAGCATGACCTTTTTCTCGTTGTCGCTCAGCGGTGTTGTGACAACACGGCAGTTTTTGACTGTGTTCCACTTTGCGTCGCCGCGCGCCTGCAAATAATTCAATGCCTTATAGCGGCGCTCGCCGGAGAGCAGAACGTACTTCGTCTGTTTGCCATCCGTCCGCGGATATACGACCAGATTGTGCATCAGGCCGTTGCGGTCAATGTCGTTGGCCAGTGTTTCCACATCCTCGTCGGTGTCCAGCTGGCGGAAAATCGCATTGTCCGGGTTCAGCTCGATGTCCTGCAAGGCAATTTCCCGCAGCTCATAGGCAAGCTCGGCGCGGTTCTGCGTGGCCAGATTGGCAATCAGGCTGCCGGAGGCGTTGTTGTTTCCGGCGCTGAAAACCGCCTCGGTGGACGGAATGCCCACCTCGACCTTGGATCTGCCGGGCTTCTTTTTCATAGCCATCTTACTTTTCCTCCAATTCCGCCAGGCGCTTTTTCAGCTCCTCATACGCCGCCACATAGCTTTTGGCCGGGGGCTGCGTGCGGGCCGAGTAGCAGACCGGCACGCAGCGGTTGATGCTGTTATCCACACTCTTGCCAAAGGCGATTTCCGCGTTGAACAGCGTTGCGCCGAGCTTGGCCCGGCAGTCACTGCGGATGTCCTGCGAGGCTGCACTTTTCTGCACCATCGTCAGCATCACGCCGACGCCCTTGATGCGGGAAGTCTTGCTCTTGCGCATCTCATTGCAGAGCACATAGGTGCGGAACGCCGAGTCCTCCGAGAAGGAATCGCACTTCAGCGGGATCAGCACATAGTCCGCCGCGGCAATTGCGTTGGAGAGCAGCAGGCTGTCCCGGCTTGGCTGGGTGTCGATCAGGATATAATCGTACTCGTTTTTGACCTGGCGCAGGAAATAGTCCAGCACGTCGGTATCGCTGGCCAGATACTTCGGGTCGCCGCGGTCATAGTCCCGCTGGGCGTCCGTGTACAGATCCTCCAGCCGCTTGGACAGGCGCGGCGTCTGGTCGTTGGCCGGGATCAGGTCCACGTTTTCATATTCCGACTCGACGATAAAATCTCTGGTCTGTGTGTTGTAGCGGAAGCCGTCGATCATATCATACAGACTGCGGTTGGCAAAAGCCTTGCTGGTAATGGCGTTGCCGCCTGTCAGGGCAAACGTCAGGTTGCCCTGCGGGTCTGTGTCCAGGCAAAGCACCTTTTTGCCCTCGTCGCCCATCAGATAGGCAAGGTTAGAGGTCGTTACGGTTTTTCCGCAGCCGCCCTTTTCCACCGCAATGGTTATCACTGTTGCAGCCATTCGCTTGTTCCCCATTTCATTATGTAGTTATAACACCGTGGCAAATTATTTTTTATGTCGTTTTCATCTATGTATAGTATACCACATTTGCCAGCATCGTCAACAGCACTTTTGCAGTTTTGGCAGGGCTTTTCTGCGGCAGAAAAGTCTTATAACTCCGTGGCAAATTCTTATATAAAGAAAAAAGCATATAGACACGCCCATGCCGCAGCTTTTTGCGGGCCGGGTATCCATACGCTTTTTGTTATGCCTTTTGGTCTTATAACTCCGTGGCAAATTTATTCATCAAAGACGGACAGATCTGCCTTGAAATGATCCGTTGCACCAGCGCTGCGCAGCTCGTCCCTGCCGCTCGGGATGATCGTAATATCCTCCATCGCGTTGTATACAATGGTCGCGTTGTACTGCGGCGACTTGAGCTGGCCGTGCTCCTTTTTGGTCAGCATCATCCGCGCCATGCCCAGCACCCAGCAGGTCAAATCGTGCTGCTGGGCCAGGATGCGGTTCAGCGCGTCGCGGGTCTCCTGCGCCTGCTTTGCCCTTTTCTCGCTGTTGGTGTTGGTCAGCAGACGCGCCGTGTATACCAGCACCGAGGACACCGCACTGTACAGCTCCGGTGAAATTTTTTCCTGCAGGGTCTGGCTGCGCGCCCTGCTTTCCAGCACGCGAACAGCCCGCGTCACCGTCATAGTAAACAGCTCGTCCCCCAGCGGCTCTGCCACGGACACAGCTGCCGCACTTCGTTCCGGCTCGGTGGTTTTCCGCGTCCTTCTGCGGCGCGGGACTTCTTCATTGCGAGCGCTTTTCTGCGCGTGCAGCTGGCGCACTGCGTCCATCTCCTGCGCGGATTTGTAGCGGATGAACAGGTACAGCCGCTCGTATTTTCTGCCGCCGCGGATGCGGACCGGGATATAGTCAAACCAGAGGTCGGTCATCTGGTTGATCTCATCCCTGGCCTTGGTCAGGACGTAGCGCTCAAAATCGTGGAAGTTGCTGTACTTTTCGGTCAGCGGCTTTTCCTTGTCCTTTTTGCGCTTTTCCGGCGGGGGAGAGAGCTGCTCCTTCAGCTCCTGAATGTCAAATACTTTGTACTTGAAGCCGCGGATGTCCTGCGCCTTGTCCGGGAAACGGTCCAGTATCTCTTTTGTGACCGGCTGAAACACCAGGCCGTTCGTGTAGCCGTAATCGGTGTCTCCGTTGTCGTAGGAGAGCAAAATTTCGTAAAAACGCATGGAGTAGGTGCTGTTCATCGTCAGCAGATATTCCACGTTGTAGGAGGTATAGTTGCTTTTCAGCTGGGAAAGATAGGGGAGGATCTCCGGATTGAAGCGCACGCGGATCTGCTTGTCCCGGTCATTCACGGTGGAGCCGCGCTGCAGCCAGGACAGGACCTTGTACTGGTGGCCGTCGCTGGCCGGGTCCAGACTCCAGAAGGAGCGGTCCTCCAAACTTTTGACGGTGTCCTTCAGGTATTCCAGATAGGTGTTGTCGTGCATGTTGACCCCGGCCAGCCGTCCGAAGTCGGAAAAGCTCAACGAATAAACGCGGTCCGCATCCGGGGTTTCCTTGGGGTTGATCTGTGCCATCATCGCCAGCAGCACCTTTTGCTCCAGCTTTGGCAGGGCATATTTTGTCTTTTGGATCAGGTCATTACTCTTGGTGATGATTGATTCCGACGCCGGGTTGTACTTGGGTACATTGCCTGCAGAGCGGGTACGGCGGTGCTTTTGTGGCGGCGTGTTTTCCTGCGCAGGGAGGTCCGGGTCATAGTATTCGCCTTCAATGATGGTGTCATTTTTCCGCTTTTCAGACATAGACCTACACCTCCACAAATACAGTACATTAAGCATACACGCAATTGCGGAAAATGTCAACGCCTTCTCGCAATAAAAAATAAATGTGCCATTTGTATTTTTTTCTTATAATTATTATTTATTATTTTATAAATTTATCTCTTTATATATAATAAGTAGATTGCGAGTTTTCTTCTGCTGAATTGAGAGAAAAATTCCTGTTAAAAAAGAGTTTTCTTCCCATGAAAAAAGAGAAATATTCTGCTGTGCTGAGAGTTCTCTTCTGCTGATTTTGGCAGAATAAAACTCTCAATTCGGCAGAAAAAAACTCGCAGTACGCAAGCGGCTGCGGGCAAAGCAGACAGCGAAATGAGAGTTTTCTTCTGCGCTGTTGAGAGAAAAATGCTGCGCAGTGAAAAAATCAGTTCGCGGCTTTTCCGGCGGAGCAGGGGAGAGCGCAGAGGGGAAAAAGGCTTATTGAGAGAAATTTTCTGACAACAGAAGAAAAAACAGAAAAATTCTCCTTTTTGTATTGCGAGTTTTATTCTGAACAAAAAATTCTCCCGGAATCTTCGATAGTACGTAAAAGTATATGAAAAAAGCAAAAAGTATTGCGAGAAATCTTCTCCGCTGAAAAAATAGCATGAAAGAAACAAAGTGTAATAATTTATATATAATATACAAAATGGCAAATAAAATCATGCGCATCCGGGGAAACCGGCAGGGAAGGGGAGAGGGCCGGCAGGAGAAACACAGCTTTTCCAAAATGCAGACTGCCAAAAGGCGACGCAGAGCCGCAGGTAATTATTTTTATAAAATTGCAGAAAAAAACTCTCAATAGACGCCCGCGGTGGGACTATTGAGAGTTTTTTTCTGCAAAAAATAAAGAAAATTCAGAAAAATGCAGCCGTCCGCAAGGGCCGTCAGCACCCCCTTATTACCGGGAGCAGGTCACAGCATCTGTTGCCGTATAGTCAAACAGGCCGTCGTTTTTCTCCTCCAGAGCCTTGATCATGTGGTAGGTGTATTCGTTGTAGGGCGTCGGGATGCCTAACTCGCACCCCATGCGCATGAGCGCACCGGAGAACATATCGATTTCTGTGTGCCGCCCGGCGTCGAGGTCCTGCAGGGTGGAGTAGCGCGCGGTTGGCGGCACAGTGCTGCCGTGGGTGGAGGCCGCAGCTGCCTTGGAGAGGTCGATCCCCTTGGCGGCGGCAATGGCCTCCAGCTCGCGGCGCAGGCCGTCGCTGATGGCCTTTATATGGGCACTGTCGCTGTAGCAGCCGACGCCCGCGCCGAGGATCGCCTGCGGCAGATTGTTGCAGACGTTCAGCCGGAACTTGGACCAGATCTCCTCGCGGATATGCTCGGTTACACGGAAATGAATGCCCGTGTCCGCAAACAGCGCCCGCACCGCCTGCACCCGGTCACTGTCAAACGGTGCGGTCAGTTCCCCGTAGATGATGCCGATGGTCGTTTCCGGGTCAAACCGCACACCGTCCCCGGTGCGGTGGGAGGCCACCTTGATGAGCGCGGGCAGTACATGAGCCGCGCCGACCTGTGCGGCGATGAGCTCCTCACTGTCAACGCCGTTCATCAGGCTCATGACAACGGTGCGTTCGCTCACAATGGTGCGGATGCTGTCCAGTGCGCCGGGCAGTGCGCCGTATTTCAGCGCGACGATCAGCAGATCGACGCCGTGGGCCTGCTGCGGGGTCCAAACCTGCGGGTGATAGACCTGCCCGTTGATCGTGCAGCCGTTTTGCCGCAGCCGCTCGGCGCGGGAACCCTCCGCCACGACGCCAAGCTGCAGGCTGTTGGCAGCGGCCTTGTCGGCCAGGCCCCACAGCACATAGCAGCCGACGGCTCCGGCCCCCAAAATAGCAACAGATTGAATTTTCATCGTCTACATCCTCCCGTCAGCCGGCACGGCCCGGCTGGATGATGCGGATCAGCTCCTTATCCAGCTGCAGGGTGCAGTGCCACGGATTTACAATAATGCCCGCGATTTCCGGTGCGGAGAGCGCTGCGGCAAACAGCTTGTCAATATCTGCAAGGAAGGTCGATTTCACCGTGTCGGGGCTTTTCATCTGCTCCTCAAACGAGGTGAAGGCGTACCACCAGCTTGCGCCGTCCGCCGTCGTCACGACCCGGGGCTGCACCTGCCCGCCACCGGGGACAGGCTCGACGGCCACGATCCACTGCCCGCCTGCCTGCATACAGCGGCGGACGACGGTCAGCGTGTGGGCCAGCTGCTCCGGGGTAGGGGACTGCTGCAGCTGCAAAATGGCAGTTTCGATGGATTGATTCATCTGTAAGGATTTATCTTGCGGCATCGGGAACATCCTCGTATTATAAAGTAGTAGTTATTAGAGTCCCTCTCCAAGGACAAAATGCTACAATAGACAAGGTGCTGTGGATTGGTTTAAACCTCCTACCGCAA
>QWCK01004679.1_pt1 | contig 13221 bp, 12 predicted proteins | sample 1972571 | NCBI WGS metagenome assembly QWCK01 (sample SAMN09866710, study PRJNA288562) | Human gut metagenome isolate term2_stool, whole genome shotgun sequencing... | isolation source: gut | host: Homo sapiens | place: USA: California
TTATGTAGTTGAGGTTGAACAATTTTACAAAAAATAGAAGTTTAACATCTTGATTTTTTGAAAAGAGTGTATTATAATTCAAAAGAAGTTAAACTTATATTAATTTTTTTAGGAGGTAAAATGCAAAGGACATATTTAGCAATAGATTTAAAATCCTTTTACGCTTCGGCAGAGTGTGTAAAAAGAGGTCTTGACCCTATGGATACAAATCTTGTTGTAGCAGACATGTCAAGGACTGAAAAAACTATATGCCTTGCTGTGTCACCTCCACTGAAAAAAAGAGGGGTAAGTGGCAGACCAAGATTATATGAGGTCATACAAAAGGTAAAAGGTTTAAATGAAATTAGGCTAAAGGAATTCAGTTTAGAGAAATTTTCTTCGGAGTCTTACTCTGATAAAGTGATAAATGAAAATACTGATATAGGGATTACCTATTTAGTTGCTCCACCAAGGATGGCTCTATATAGGGAACTTTCAAAAAAAATTAATAAGATATATGAAAAATATGTAAGTCCAATGGATATACACGTCTATTCAGTAGATGAGGTTTTTATGGATATAACTTGGTACATAGAGTCTCCCTTAGACGCATATAAGTTTACTCTACCTATATTAAAAGATGTTTTGAAACAAACGGGCATAACGGCAACGGCAGGGGTTGGCACAAATATTTATCTTGCAAAAATAGCTATGGATATAGTAGCCAAGCACAAAAAGCCAAATAAGGACGGCATAATTTTTGCAGGATTGGATGAGATTAGTTACAGAAAAAAATTATGGACTTATGAGCCACTTACAGATTTTTGGAGCATAGGCAGAGGGTATAGTGAAAAATTGGCAAAGTATCACATCTACACTATGGGAGACATAGCAAAATGCTCTATGGGCAGTAAAAGCGATTATTATAATAAAGACTTACTCTATAAGCTTTTTGGTGTAAATGCAAAACTTTTGATAGACCACGCTTGGGGTTATGAAAGCTGCACCATAGAGGAAATAAAAACTTATACAAAAAAATCGGAGTCTATAAGCAATTCTCAGGTTTTATCAAGAGCATATAAAAAATCTGAGGCAAGAATTATATTAAAAGAAATGGTTGATTTACTTTGTATGGAGTTATTATCAAAAAAGCTTACCACAAATACAGTTGCAATCAATGTAAGCTTTGACAAGTCAAATATGTCAGACGAAGAAGTCATGAAAAATTACAAAGGAGAGCTAAAAATAGACAGATATGGGAGACTTGTGCCAAAGTCCTTTAGTAAAATCCACACAATGGATAAAAGAACCGACTCCATTTCAGTTATTTTGGAAAATATACTAAAACTCTATGATGAAGGCGTGGATGAGCGACTTAGTATAAGAAAAATAGGGATAAGTTTTGACCGTATATGCAAACAGGAGATTTTGGAACAAAACGCAGTCACTCAAATGACTTTTGACAGCTTTATACAAGAAAGAAAAATAAAAACTCAAGAGGAAAAAATAAGAGAGCGTGACGATAAGTTACAAAAAACCATGCTGGAAATAAGAAATAAACACGGGAAAAATGCAGTATTTAAAGGATTATCATTATACAAAGAGGCAACCGGAATAGAAAGAAACAAACTTATAGGAGGGCACAACGCATGAAAGTGATAGGAAATACAAACAAATACGATGACATAATAAATTTGGAATATCCATTTAAGGCAAAAGATAACATAGACTATAGCATAAAAAAAGTTGCACAATTTGCACCATTTAAGGCACTAAAAGGCGGAGAAAATATATCAACACAAGAAAAAACAAAAATTTATACAACATAATATGATTTGAGCATAATTTAAAATTTGATGAAAGCTAAAAATATTTTTGCAAAATTTGTAAAAAAAATTACATATTTTTGTGACTTATTGCCAAGTTTTAAAATTTTTTGTATAATAGCATTTCATTTTATAGTATAATGGTTCAGTATAAGATGATATATTTCAAGGAGAATAAGTATGAAAAGAATAGCGGTACTTACAAGTGGAGGGGATGCCCCAGGAATGAATGCAGCTATAAGGGCAGTCGTTAGGTATTCTATATACAACGGCTTACAGGTATTTGGTGTAAAAAGAGGATATAAAGGACTAATCGAAGGCGACTTGAAGGAAATGACGATACCTTCTGTAGGAGACATAATCCATAGAGGAGGCACAATACTTCGCTCTGCAAGGTGTCTTGAATTTCAAGAAGAAATAGGCAGAGAAAAGGCATTAAACATATTAAATATATTTAAAATAGATGGATTAGTAGCAATAGGTGGAGACGGTACGTTCAGAGGAGCGATGGCACTTAGTGAAATGGGATTTCCGGTAATAGGTGTACCGGGAACTATAGACAACGACCTGTCATACACAGATTACACAATAGGCTTTGACACATCGGTAAACACAGTGCTTGATGCAGTGACAAAGCTTAGAGATACCACTTCATCACACGAAAGAGTTAGTGTAGTACAAGTTATGGGCAGAAATTGCGGAGACATAGCATTATATGCAGGCTTAGGCGGAGGCGCTGAGGCTGTCATAGTGCCTGAAGTAGAATTTGATATGGATAAATTAAGCGAAAATGTGTCATCCTCAATGAATAGAGGTAAAAACCAAAGTATCATATTAGTAGCTGAAGGCGTAGGCTCTGCAGAAGAAATATGCAAGAAACTACAAGAAAAAACAGGACTTGAGGCTAGAACTACAATACTTGGGCATATACAAAGAGGTGGCAATCCTACATCAAACGATAGAGTATTAGCAAGTAAGCTGGGACAAAAGGCAGTACAGTGCTTAATAGAAGGTAAATCCTCTAGAGTAGTCGGCATTAGGTCAAATGAAATTATTGATATGGATATACATGAGGCATTAAAAATGGAAAGAAAGTTTGATATGAATATGTATAATCTAATCAATATTCTAGCTAGATAATTAAAATAACGTTTTGGATTATGTTACAAAAAAAGGAGAAAATATGTTATCAAATTTTAAAAGAACAAAAATAGTTTGTACCATCGGTCCAGCCTCTGAAAGCAAAGAAATGCTTACAATGCTTGCAAAAGAGGGGATGAATGTTTGCAGACTTAACTTTTCCCATGGTAGCCATGAAGAGCATAAAAAAAGAATAGATACAATAAAAGAAGTAAGAGAAGAATTGGATAGACCCCTTGCAATATTGTTAGATACAAAAGGACCTGAAATAAGAACAGGTGATTTTAAAGAGTCGGAAGTAGTATTAAATGAAGGACAAAAATTTGTAATCACAATGGATGATGTGTTTGGTGATGCAAATATGTGCACAGTTTCTTATAAAGGCTTAGTAGAAGACGTAGTAGCTGGAGATAAAATCCTTATAGATGATGGACTTGTAGGACTTACAGTAGAGTCAAAGGACGACAAAAACATATATTGTAAAGTTAATAACACAGGTATAGTAAAAAATAAAAAAGGTGTAAACGTACCAAATGTTAAAATTCAGCTACCGGCTATTACACAAAAAGATGCAGACGATATAATATTTGGTATAAAAAACGACATAGATTTTATAGCAGCGTCATTTGTACGAAAACCAGCCGATGTATTGGCAATTAGAGAGGTATTAGAAAACAACGGCGGAGAAAGAGTAAAAATTATATCTAAAATAGAAAACCAAGAGGGTGTAGACAATATGGCAGACATCCTTGCAGTTTCTGACGGTATAATGGTAGCAAGAGGAGATTTAGGAGTAGAAATACCTACAGAAGAAATGCCACTTGTTCAAAAAAATATGATAAAACTATGTAACGAAGAGGCAAAAGTAGTAATAACAGCTACACAGATGCTGGACTCCATGATAAGAAATCCAAGACCTACAAGAGCCGAAGTAACTGACGTTGCAAATGCAATAATAGACGGTACAGATGCAATAATGCTTTCAGGAGAAACTGCTGCCGGTAAATATCCACTAGAGGCAGTAAAAACTATGGCAAAAATTGCAAGAGCAGTAGAAGGTAGCTTTGACTATTCAATGATATTAAAGCAGAAAAAATCTGTTAAACAAGTATCTGTTACAAACGCTATAAGCCACGCAACCAGTACAACAGCAATAGACTTAAATGCAAAGGCTATAATTGCGTCCACATCAGGAGGTTACACAGCTAGAATGATTTCCAGCTATAGACCGGCATCACCAATTATAGCTACTACAAACGATAAAAAAACATATTACCAAACAGTGCTATTTTGGGGAGTATATCCACTATTAACTCCTGAAATGAAAACCGCAGAGGATATAATCAACGTATCTGTAGAAGAGGCAATGAATAAAAAGCTAATAGAAGTTGGCGATTTGGTAGTAATTACAGCAGGAGTTCCGGTAGGAAAAAGTGGCTCTACAAACCTATTAAGAATTCACATAGCATCTCAGACACTTGCAAAAGGTATAGGAATAGGAAACGGAAACGTATCAGGTGTTGCAAGAATTGCTAAAGGAGCTGAAACTAAAATTAATAAAGGTGAAATTTTGGTTGCTACTACAACAGACAAGGATATGATTGAGCAGATAAGAAATGCAGCTGCTGTAGTAACAGAGGTTGGAGGACTTACCTCTCATGCAGCCATAGTTGGACTAAGCCTTGGTATACCGGTTGTAGTTTCAGCTCAGGGCATACTTGAAAAAATTGTTGATGGAGAAGTGATAACCGTTGACTCAGCTACAGGTATAGTTTACGGAGGAGCTGTAAAAACTGTATAATAAATAAATTTTGATAAAAAAAACATACGCCTGTTTTATGAAAAATTATTTTTAAATATATTTTTCTAAAATAGGCGTATTTATTTGTAAAAATAATAAATTTTAGATATAATTAAGCAATTACAAATATAATCAAATTACAAAAAAATAGTAATCGGTAAGGACATTTCAAATGAATACATTTTATGCAGTTTTTGCTTTTATCTTTGGTACAGTATTTGGCAGCTTTTATAACGTAGTCATATATAGACTACCGGAACAGCTGCCGATAGCAAATGACAGGTCTATGTGCTTTTCATGCAAACATAAATTAGGAGCGTTAGATTTAATTCCACTGATAAGCTATATATTTTTGGGTGGAAAATGCAGATATTGCAAGGCAAAAATTTCTCCTAGATATTTTATTATAGAGCTAGTAACAGGACTGTTATTTCTAGTTTCTTTTTTGAAATTTGGGCTTTCAATAAATTTTTTGGGGGCAGTAGTCTTTTTATCGTGCTTAATAATAGTTGCCATGATAGATTTGGACACTTCGAGCATATATGACATAGTGTTAGTAATATTTGGGTGCGTTTTAGCAGTGATTTTGATTTTTCAAAATGGATTTAGCATATTTTTAAAAGAAAATTTGATTGGAGCAATTATAGGCTTTGCCATATATTATTTGATTTATTTCGTATCAAAAATAATTTACAAGCAAGAGGCGTTTGGGTATGGCGATGTGTTATTAAATACCTTTATTGGACTTTATCTAGGAAAGCTGTTTATAATAGTTTCATCATTTTTATCATTCATTATCGCTTTAATTTTTATAGGCATTCTTACTCTATTGGGTAAAAAATTTTCACTAAAAGCTGAGCTACCCTTTGGACCATATATGTGTTTATCAGCCTTGATGATGACATTTTATGGACAAATGCTGATAAATTGGTACATTTCAAACATATTAGGCTTATAGAAATTGATAAGAGCTACATTTTAATTTGTTAAGATGGGTATCATATATATAAATATTTAAGAAAATAGTTACTTACATTGGAGGAAAAAATGCAAGACAACAATGAATTTATAAGTGCACCGAAAAAAAAGCATAAATCGAAATATGGACTAGTATTTATATCCGGAATTATTACCGGAATATTAATTTATTTATTTATAAACATCTATTCCAATAGAGCTTACGGAATGTCTTTACAGGAATATATGAATATCAACTCCTTTATAGACATGACTGAGAAATATTACTACAAAGACACAAAAGATGTGGATTACAACGTAGGCATTAGAAAAGGAATTGTGGAGTCTCTAGGAGACCCTTATTCAAGGTATCTTAGCAAAGAAGAATTTAGCAAAATGATGGAGGAAACAACCGGAGAATTTGTAGGCATAGGTGTCTACATAGGACCAACACAAGATGGAAAAATCGGAGTAATTGCACCAATAAAAGGCTCACCTGCTGAAAAAGCCGGGATAAAAACCGGAGACATAATAATTACAGTAAACGGCAAGCCCTACGATGCAAAAACCATGGACGAGGCTGTAAGAAATATGAAGGGAAAAGAGGGAGAAAAAGTTGTCCTAGAATTAGTCAGCGTAGACAAGAAACTAAAAAAATTAACAATTATAAAATCTCCAATACACACTCAGACAGTCAGCTCTAAGGCACTTGATAATGGCATTGGTTATATGCAAATAATTTCTTTTGAAGGAAAAACCGCTCAAGAATTTAGTGAAAATTTAGCAAGTTTAAAACAAAAAAATATTAAAGGTTTAATCATAGATTTAAGGTCAAATCCGGGCGGTATGGTAGACCAAGTCGTAAAAATAGCTGACGAAATCTTGCCACAGGCAATGATTGTTTATACACAAAATAAAGCCGGTGCTCAAGAAAAATTCACATCTGATGATGCTCATAAGCTTGACATGCCGATAGTTGTACTAGTAAATAAAGGCTCTGCCTCTGCGTCAGAGATACTGTCCGGAGCGCTCCAAGACAACAAAAAAGCTACCATAGTTGGCACAAATACTTATGGTAAGGGTGTAATACAATCGGTTATGGGACTTAATGACGGCACAGGACTAGTTATAACTACAGCACAATATTTTACCCCAAATGGAAATAGAGTACATCAAGTTGGCATAAAACCTGATGTAGAAGTACAACTGGACGAAAACGCAAAAACAGATAACCAGTTGCAAAAAGCAATAGAAGTATTAAAAACTAAAATGTAGGGATACTTACACCTATGAATTTAATCAAAAATTTTAAGAAAGGAGATTTAGTTATTGCCATAATTATTATGGCGCTATCTTTTTCTCCTTTTGCAATATTAAAAACTCAAAGAACAGATACACTGCCACAAATTGTGGTAGCACAAAATAATATAGAAATAGCTAGATTTGATTTAAATACAACATCAACTTCAAAATTTATAGATTTTGAGTTTGAAGTAGAAGATAAAAAATATACCGGCACTTTGGAAACAAAAGACAGCAAAGTGAGACTGCTTAGATTGCCACAAGAGCTTGTGCCAAAATCCATTCATGCAGATATGTCGTGGACTGGCACACCTGACAAATTGATTGTAGCTTTACCTGTAAAACTTGTGGTATACTTAGAGCATACCAAGCAAGCAGATAGCGAAGTAGATGCAATTGCAAATTAAAAATATATAAGGAGATACAAATGATTATAACCACTACAAACTCAGTTGATGGAAGACAAGTACAAGAATACAAGCAGGTTGTATTTGGCGAAGTAATTACCGGGGTCAATTTTTTTAAAGACCTAGGTGCAGGACTTAGAAACATCTTTGGAGGCAGAAGTCAAGGCTATGAAGACGAGCTTACAAATGCAAGGACAGAGGCATTAGAAGAAATGAAAAGCAGAGCAGAAAAAATTGGAGCAGATGCAATAATTGGAGTAAAAATGGATTACGAAGTATTGGGAGCAGACAACGGTATGCTTATGGTCACTTGCTCAGGTACAGCGGTAAAATTATCATAATTGAGATTGATGGAGCTATTGATGAAAGAAGTAGTTCATTTATTATCAAAAATTTCCGGCATTAAAAAAGCACAAATACAAGAAATTGCAGAAAATTTTAACTCTGACAATATAGAGGAGCTTACCTCCTCATACATAAAAGCATTTTCGGCAAATGCAAAGATAGATAAAGGCTTACTGGAAAAATTAATAGAAAGATATAAAAAAATTAGCGATATACATGAGCAAAATTCTATAGGCTATGTAACATTTTTAGACGAAGAATATCCTGACGTTTTAAGACAAATTTCCTCCGCTCCAAAAGTGCTTTATTATAAAGGCGACATAAAATTATTAAAAAACGAAAAAAATATTGGAGTAGTAGGCTCAAGGAAACCGACCGATTATGGAAAATGGGCGACAAAAGCCTTGGTAAAGGATTTAATCTTAAACGACTTTTGTATAGTAAGCGGCTTTGCAGGAGGCATTGACTCCTGCTCTCATAAGGCGGCGATTGAAAATAACGGCAAAACAATATGCGTATTTGGCACACCTATAACAAAAATTTACCCTGCAAACAACAGACGTTTGTATGATGATGTACTATTTTCAGGAGGGCTAATTATCTCAGAGCATGATGCAACCGAGCAGACCCATCCGGCATTTTTTGCACAGAGAAATAGGATAATCAGCGGTTTATCCAGCGGACTTTTGATTGTTGAGGCGGGTGTAAAAAGCGGTACACTAATAACAGCGAGATACGCACTAGACCAAGGTAAATATATCTTTGCAGTGCCGGGGAATATAAATTCAATAAATTCACAAGGCACAAATATGCTAATAAAAGACGGAGCGGTAATGACCACAAGCGTGACAGATATATTGTTTGAGTATGGATATAGACCGGAAACTGCAAATGTAAAAGCTAAAGAAGAAAGCCACGAGGATTTATCCATAGATGAGCAAAAAATATACGAGCTGGTAAGAACCTACGGACAATGCACAGCAGAAAAAATTGCCATAAACTCAGATTTAAAAATCCAAGATATTTTGGCAATCTTAAATATATTAGACATCAAAGGCTATATACTCTACGATGGCTTTATGGCTACATATTTTACTAGATAAAGCATGGGGGATACATCCGCTGTTTTTAAGGAGTAATTATGGATAATTCTTTCACAAAAAATATTCTAAAAACTATCGTTTATGTATTTTTGTTCACATTTGTATGCTTTGTGGCTTATTTTTTGAATGCCTTTTTTGGCAATCCGGTTTCAAAGGCTTTGGTAAAAGGTAGTGCAGAGAAATATATAAATGAGCATTATTCAGAATTAGACCTAGAAAAAGACGATATCGGTTATGATTTTAAGGCTGGTAACTACTACATATTATTACAGGATAAAAACAGCAAAGATACCTATTTTTATCTATACTTTGACAGCCTTGGCAGATATAAAAGCGATACAAAAGACAGCGTGTGGTTTAATACTTGGTCTAGATTTTCAGACGAACTCAATAAATATGGGAAAGACATTGAAAAAGAGTATAAAACGCCTTATGAGATAAGCCTGAGGATTATAGATAATGATTACAAAGAAGAATTAAAATTAAAAATAGACCAAGAGGTTGATTTTAATGACTTTCCATTTCCTATTGATGCAGGAGCTTATGGCTTTGCTGAAAATCCAAATTATGATGAAACTCTAAAAATTCTAAAAAATCTTCAAAGTATAATGGATAAAACTCCGCTAAAAGTGGCTAAATATCATATAGTTTTAATACCGGAAAAAGATAGAGTAAAAGACAGCAAAGAGGCTCAGTCATGGGAAAATGCTTTAACTATACACGACATACCTGCGGATTTTTTAAGAACAGCTGATGAACAGGATTTAATGGAATACCGCAAGAAAATGGATGAATACAGTAAATGATGAAATAAAAGTGTTATAAATATTTAACAATTAATGGCAAGGTCAATTAAATTTTGGCTTTGCTTTTTTAAAATTAAAAAGCTTTACATAAAAATTTTGTAACATTTGTTATAGTAATTTACAATATAAGGGCAACTTATTTATAAATATTGTATTACAAGTCTCCGTGTGATATAATTAAAAAATATATTTGTAATTAAAGGTTGGTAGTAACTTTTAGAAGGTGGGTAAATGCTGGAATACCTTATAAGATTGGTAAAAAAATATGATAAGAACGCTGATGTAGACATTATAATAAAAGCGTACGAAATTGCTAGCGAAAAGCATGAAGGTCAGTTCAGACGTTCAGGGGAAAAATATATAATACATCCAATAGAAGTTGCTATAATACTTGCTAATTTGGAAATGGATGTGGCAACTATCGCTGCGGCTATTATGCACGATGTAGTTGAAGATACGGACACCTCACTTGAACAAATGAGGACTATGTTTGGTGATGAGATTGCAGACCTTGTAGATGGCGTTACCAAGTTAGGTAAGCTGGAATATAAGACCAAGGAAGAAAATCAAACCGAAAATCTAAGAAAAATGTTTATGGCTATGGCTAAGGACGTCAGAGTTATTTTGATAAAATTAGCCGATAGACTTCACAACATGAGGACTTTAAAATATATGCCTCCACACAAGGCTATGGAAAAATCCAAAGAAACCTTGGAGATTTTTGCACCGATAGCCGGTAGACTTGGTATATCGACTATAAAAATAGAAATGGAAGATATCGCACTAAGATACCTAGAGCCTGATTTTTATTTTGATATGTCAAGAAAAATTTCCGGCAGATTAAAAGAAAGAGACAAATACATTAGTGGAGTGATTGAAACTCTAACAGAAAAGGTTAAGAATGATGCAAAGATAAATTGTGAAATATATGGAAGAGCAAAGCATATATACAGCATTTATAAAAAAATCGTCTTTAAGCAAAGAGACTTTGACGATATATATGACTTTGTAGCAGTCAGGATAATAGTTGACTCTATAAAAGATTGTTATGCAGCACTAGGAGTAGTGCATAGCATTTGGAAACCAATTCCTCACAGATTTAAAGACTATATTTCATCACCAAAGCCAAATATGTATCAATCATTGCATACAACAATCATTGGACCTGACGGATTTCCGGTAGAAATACAAATACGCACAAAGGAAATGCACAGGACGGCTGAATATGGTATCGCAGCTCACTGGAAATACAAAGAGGGCCGAATAGACACTAAAGAGTCTGACATGGAGAAAAAGCTGGCTTGGCTAAGACAAATGATGGATTGGCAAAAAGAAGTTACAGACCCAAAAGAGTTTATGGAGTCGTTAAAGATGGACTTGTATGCAAATCAGGTATATGTATACACACCTAAGGGGGATGTAATAGAGCTGCCGGCTGGCTCTACACCACTAGACTTAGCCTATAAGATACACACCAATGTCGGCAACAACATGATTGGAGCAAAAATTAGTGGCAAAATCGTTCCGATTACTACCACACTTAAAAATGGAGAAATAGTAGAAATACTCACATCTAAAGCAGCTAAAGGACCTAGCAGAGATTGGCTGGACATTGTAAAATCCTCTCACGCTAAATCAAAAATTAGAGCCTATTTCAAAAAGGAAAGAGCAGAAGAAAACTACGAAAAAGGCAAAGAAATTATTGATAGAGAGACCAAAAAGCAAGGCTACCCTATAGCTGATTTCTTACGGACTAAAGCCTTAGCCGCAGTTGCAAAGTTTTACAATCAGCCAAATGAAGAAGAACTTTACAAAGCTATTGGCTATGGTGGACTTACCTCTAGCCAAGTTATGCAAAAGCTGAAAGAAATCTATGAAAAAGATTTTGACTCAAAAATAAAAGAAAAAAATTTAGAGCTTACCAAGGAAAGACAAAAAAATGCGTCTGAAGAAAAAATAAACAAAAGGAAGGCTAACAAGCAGGCAGTCTTGGTCGAAGGTCAGACTAATATGCTTACTAGACTTGCAAAATGCTGTAACCCAATCCCAGGAGACGAAATTGTCGGTTACGTCACTAAGGGTAGAGGTGTTACAATACACAGAAAAGATTGCCAAAATGCAATAAGAGATATAGAAAATTCGGAAACTAGAATGCTTGATGTGTACTGGAATGAGTATGAAACACCTGCAAGCTTTGATGTTGAGGTTGAGATATCAGCGTTCGATAGAAGAGGACTTTTCTCAGATATAAGCAAAGTTTTTGAAGATGAAAAAAGTGACGTGCTTAGTATCAATGCTAGAAAAAGTAAGGAAAATGCAGTTATGAATGTCAAGTTTGAAGTAAAGACCAAGGAGCAAATGCGAAAAATCATAAGAAAATTAAAAGCTATAAAAGACATACATGACGTATATAGAGTTTCAAATAAATAGTTTTATAGTCTACAAAAAAATTTATTATATAGGAAGTGACACTTTGGAAGAACAATTAAAACAAATTCAAAAAGATTTTGATGAAACAGACCTTTCAAATCTTGGAGAAAAGGAATTAGACGAAGTAAGAGTAAAATTTTTAGGCAAAAAAGGCTTGTTGACAGATATGTTAAAACAGATGGGCAAGCTGTCTGCTGATGAGCGTCCATTGATGGGCAAAATTGCGAATGAAGTGAGAGAACACATTGAAACAGGACTTAAAAATGCCCATGAAGCTATGAAACACGCTGCACTTGAAAAAAGATTAGACAGCGAATTCATAGACGTAACCACACCTGTAAAGCCTAGATTTAACGGCTCACTGCACCCACTTACAAAAATTACACAAGAATTAGAAAGCACTTTTATGGCTATGGGCTTTAGTGTAGTGGAAGGACCTGAGGTTGACACTGTAGAAAACAACTTTGACAAGCTAAATGCACCTAAAAATCACCCATCAAGAGATATGACAGATACATTTTACTTAAACGACAAGCTCTTGCTTAGAACTCAGACCTCTACAGTACAAGTAAGAACTATGGAAACTCAAAAACCGCCTATCAGAATAATTTCTCCGGGCAGATGCTTTAGATGTGATACACCTGACGCTACACATTCACCTATGTTTAATCAGATAGAAGGTTTGGTAGTAGATAAAGACATCACCTTTGCCAATTTCAAATATATCCTAGAAGAATTTGTAAGGAGATTTTTTGGAGAAAATATCAAGACAAAATTCCGTCCTCACAACTTCCCATTTACTGAACCAAGTGCAGAAATAGACGTCACTTGCTTTAAATGTGGCGGGGTAGGTTGTCCTACTTGTAAGGGAGAAGGATTTATAGAAATCCTTGGAGCTGGCATGGTACACCCAAACGTTTTAAGGAATTGCGGTATAGACCCTGAGGTTTACAGCGGGTTTGCCTTTGGCATGGGAATTGACAGAATAACCATGATTAAATATGAAATCGAAGACATTAGGTATTTATACGAAAACGATATAAGATTTTTAAAACAATTCTAGGAGGCAAAAGGTGAGAGTACCATATAAATGGATAAAAGATTACGTTGATATAGATGTAACAG
>QWCK01004684.1_pt1 | contig 13212 bp, 10 predicted proteins | sample 1972571 | NCBI WGS metagenome assembly QWCK01 (sample SAMN09866710, study PRJNA288562) | Human gut metagenome isolate term2_stool, whole genome shotgun sequencing... | isolation source: gut | host: Homo sapiens | place: USA: California
CGCCATATTCGGGGCGGGTTTTGAAAAAGACGCGTTCGTCGCCGCCCAATCGGCTACATCGACGGTGAGTATGTACATCGTCATGGGGATCAGTACCGTATTTATCCCCAGCTTGCAATCGGTCTATTCCAGATACGGGGAAGAGGGCAAGCATAAATTTACCAATAATATTTTTACCATCGTGAGCTTGCTCACTATTTTAATTATGATCCTGGGCATCGTCGGCGCGCCTCTGTTGACCATGCTCGTGGGCCCGCGTTTCGACGCGCGGACGAAGGCCCTTACGGTTCAGCTCATTCAATTGGGCATGCCCGTCATCGTCTTTTCCGCCTACGAGGGAATTTTTACCGGCTATTTGCATTTCCACAACCGCTTCGGCATGGCGGCGTCGGTGCCTATTTGGTTGAATCTGGTTTACTTAGTCTACCTTTTGATTTTCTCCACGAAATTCGGCATCTACGGCCTGACCATCGTCTCCGTCCTCGCAGTGGTGGCGGAATACATTTGCGTGTGGTACGGATCCCGCCGGGTGGGCTATCGCTTCCAGCCCATACTGGATTTAAAGGACGAGCACACGAGGCAGACCCTGCTCTTGGCCATTCCCGCCATTATTACGGTGAGCGTCAACAATATTAACACCTTGGTCAATCGGGCATTGGCATCTGGTCTCGCCTCCGGCTCCATGAGCCGTCTGGACTACGCCAACAAGCTCAATGTGTTGGTCATCGGGATCTTTATTACGGCCATTACCTCGGTTATCTATCCCGCCATGAGCAAGGCCTTCGACGAAGGGGAAATGGAAAAGGGCAAGCGGATCATGAACGGCTCCGTGCGTTCGGTGCTGCTCATCACCATTCCCGCCATGGCCGGGCTCATCGTTTTGGCTCAGCCCATTGTGGAGCTCGCCTTTATGCGGGGCGTCTTTACCCAAGCCGACGCCGACGCCACGGCGGTCTGCCTCCGCTTCTATACCCTGGCCCTCGTGTCCATTTCCGTAAACAATGTGCAGAACCGGGTCTTCTACAGTTTGGAAGACACGAAGACGCCCTTCTATCTCGGCGTGGTCAACGTGCTCTTTAACGTGGGCTGCAACCTGATTTTGGTGCGCACCATGGGCATCAACGGCCTGGCCCTTTCCGTGTCCATCGCCCAAACCGTGGTCACCTGGTTCTCCTTCACCATGCTCAGAAAGAAAATCGGCCACATCGGCATGAAGAGCTATGTAAAGATTACCGTGAAAACCGTCATCGCCTCGGTTATTATGGGGGCTTTCGCCTACTACTTCTATTTCGGCGGCATCGGCCTTTTAGGCAATGTGGGCAACGGCGTGAAACTCATCCACTTCACCATTACCGTCGGCCTTTCCGCCCTGCTCTACTTCTTTATCCTGGACCTCTTGGGTCTCAAGGAAGTGAAGGACATTAAAAAGATCGTGGCCATCAAAGTGTTCAAGAAAAAAATCGCCTAAACAGAGAGGAACGGAATGAAAGCAAGGAGTGCTCGCTTAACCGACGCCGCCATGGCTTATGTGAAAAAGAAAAACATCACCGCCCTTTCCGTGGACACGCCGACCATGGCCTGTTGCGGCGTGGCCGATGTCATGAGCGCCACCGTATCCAAGGGCCTGCCGAAGAAAGATCCCGTCGTATACAAAAAATGCGAGGATCGGGGCGTCGCCATCTATTATCCCTACTACACGGAAGTGGAGGGAGAGTGCATCGTCATCGATGCGGAAAAAGTTCTCGGCATTACCCGGCTCTTCGTGGCCAACGGCTTAATGGAAATATAAATTGCGGCACCTGCGGGTGCCCTTTTTTATACCGCCGGGGAGGAAAAAAGAACCGCTTGTCGAAAAAGGGCGGAAATTCTCCGCCCCATCCTTTACTATAATCTCAGGAGGTGCGATATGAAGGTCGAAATCATTCTGGACGACGCCTACGAGCAGCCGTCGGTAAAAATTTACACCCGTACCATGACGGAAGAAGTGGAAAAAATACGAGAGGCATTAAACACGGCGGCCATCGAAAAGCTGGTGGGACTGAAGGAAGATGAGGTCTTTCTCCTGGACTACGGCGCTATCCTGCGAGTCTATGCTCAGGACAAAGCCGTCTACGCCGTGGCGGGGGGCGAAAACTATCGCCTGAGATTGAGCCTCGCCGCCTGCGAAGAGCGACTGAAAGCCCATCGCTTTCTGCGCATATCCCGCTTCGACATCATTAATTTAGATTACGTGAAGAAACTGGATTTAAGCTTTACTGGGACCATCGCCGTGGAAATGAAAAACGGCGACGTGGTCTACGTATCTCGGCGAAACCTGCGGGGCTTTAAAGAAGCCCTGGGACTCTAGGAGGTATCTTATGAAAACCTTAAGAAATGCGATCGTCTCTTTTTTGGTGGGCGTGGGCATCGGCGCCCTCATCGAAGCCTTTATCTCCATTGCCTTGGGCGTAAACACCGTGGGCGTACCGGAATTTGTAAACACCGTCGCTCCCGGTTATGCGAAAATCATTCAGTGCCTCTGCTATGGCGGCTTCGGCCTCGTGTCCTATCTGTGCGGTGAATTTTTCGGCAAGCGAAAGAGCGCCTTCTATCTGATGCAGGGCCTGAACTTTCTCATTATCTTGATCTACTTTGTATTCGTGGGATTTTATCTGAAGTGGTTCACGTATCCGAGCTCGGTCCTTTATTCCGTTCTTCTCTTTGTCGCGATCTACTTCGTCATTTGGATCGCCATCTATCTGAAGGAAAAGCGACTGGTTGAAAAAATGAACGAACAACTGAAGTAAAAGCCGCCGCCATCACGGCGGTTTTTTTATTGAGAGGGGTATGAATCTCACAAGAGGTGAAAAAATGAACAGTCACGACGCATACATCACGGCACGGGATTTTTACCGATCGGGAAAGACCCGGCCCCTTTTATACAGAAAGAAACAACTTTTCGGCCTCCTCAAGGGCATCGACGCCTTTCGCGGAGCCATCGACGCCGCCTTAAAGGCGGATTTAAATAAATCATCCCGAGAAGCCTTTCTCACGGAAATCTATCTGACGAAAGAAGAGATCCGCCACATGATTCGCCACATGGGAAGCTACGGCCGCACCGCGCGGCCCCTTCCCGGCGTGGCCCAACTGCCGGGGAAACTCGCCGTCCGAAGGGAGCCCTACGGCACGGTGCTCGTCATCAGCCCGTGGAACTATCCCTTCCAGCTAAGCCTGCTCCCCGTGGTAGGGGCCATCGCCGCCGGCAATGCCGTGGTGGTGAAGCCCTCGGAATACGCGCCGGAGACGGGGAAGGTGCTCAAGGCCCTCTGCGAAAGCGTGCTGGAGGACGGCCTGGTGTCCTTCGTCTTCGGTGAGGAAGAGGCGGCGAAAGCCCTCTTGGCCGAGCCCTTCGATAAAGTGTTTTTTACGGGAAACGGCGACGTGGGCCGCTCGGTGATGAAACAGGCGGCGGCGCACCCGGCTCCCACTACCTTGGAGCTCGGGGGCAAGAGCCCGGTCATCGTCGACGAAACCGCCGATATCCCCATGGCGGCGAAGCGCATCGCCTTCGGCAAGACCATGAATGCCGGACAGACCTGCGTGGCGCCGGACACGGTCTATGTCCACGCGTCGCAAAAAGAAGCCCTCATCGACGGGTTGCTGGATGCCTTTGAGGAGGCCTTTCCCACGGAAAATTACTTCATCGGCGAAACCGTGCGCATGAACCACCGGGGCCGCTACGAGCGCATGAAGGCTTTGGCGGAAGAAGGGGATATTCGCACGAAACATCCCCGCATTTTTTACGACGACAGCCTCCACGTCTTTCCCTGTGTCGTGGAGAATCCCCGGGGTCGCTTGCTCGATGAGGAAATCTTCGGGCCCCTTTTGCCCGTTGTGGCCTACGAGTCGGAAGAAGTGCTTTTTGCCGAATTAAGGGAAAAAGATAAGCCCCTGGCCCTCTATCTCTTTACAGGAGACGAGGCATTTTTTCGCCGCGCCATCCGCGCCGTGAACAGCGGCGGCGTCTGCGTCAACGACACCCTTCTGCATCTGGCGTCGAACAAGGCGCCCTTCGGGGGCGTCGGGCCTTCGGGTATGGGCGCATACCACGGCAAGTGGAGCTACGACACATTCTCCCGGCCCCGCACCGTGCTGAAAAAGTCGCGGCGATTCGACATCTCCCTGCGCTACCATCCTTTTTAAATTTGAGCATAGAAAAAGCCCCGAAGCTAATTTCGGGGCTTTCATTATAGACGATTAGTCATTTGCGTAATTGTCGAAGTAGCCTTGAACCATGACTACCGGCGTTCCCTTGTCGCCGCTGCCGCTGGTTAAGTCGGCGAGGGAGCCTAAAAGGTCGGTGAGACGACGGGGCGTGGTGCCTAAGGTTTCGTCCTTGCCTAAAAGGTCCACGTCCTTTTCGTGGATTCTGTCCACAATGGCCGCTTCCATTTCTTCCGTGCTCAAATCCTTTAATTCCGTATCGGCGAGATACTTCATCTTGAGCTCGTTGGGCGTGCCTTCCAGGCCGTCGGTGTAGGCAGGGGAGACCACGGGATCCGCCAACTCCCAAATCTTTCCGACGGGATCTTTAAAGGCGCCGTCGCCGTAGATCATGACTTCGAAATGTGTGCCGAAGTGATCGTTCAGGCGCTTTTGCAGGGCGTCGACAAAGATTTGTCCGTCTCTCGGGAAGAGCTTAATCTTTTCCGGGCCGGCCATGTTGCTGCCCAAAAGACCGTATTGGTCGTTGTAGCCGTGTTCATCGGTTTTGTGAGCCAGGATATCGTCCAGACCCAGGACCAAATTGCCGCCATTGTCCTTCAGCTCCCGCTTAATGAGCTCGCGGGTGTGAATGCTCGCCACCAACACGTCCTTGGTGTAGGAGAGAATGGTGCGGGGGTCGTTGGAGAAATAGATTTCGCTGTTCGGAGCGATTTCTTTATAGAGCTTCACATAGTCGATGCCGGTGAATTCGTGTTTCACTTCTTCGCCGAAAAGCTCGCGGTATTCCGCTTCCGTGATCACGTCGCGGTAGGGATTGATTCCCGTGCCGTAAAGCTTGTTTTCGTCCATTAAGTGATTGCCCACTTCGTCGGAAGGGAAGCTCAGCAAAATATGGAGCTTGCGGCCGCTTTTTGCGAGACCCTTTAAGATCGTGGAAAAGCGGTTTCTGGACAAGATCGGAAAAACGACGCCGAAGGGACCGTCAAAGGATGCGGCCACGTCCTTGGCAATGTCGTCCACCGTGGCGTAATTGCCTTGGCTTCTGGCGACTAAGGATTCCGTGACGCAGATAATATCTTTGTCCCGGGTTTGGATGCCTTCCGATTCGACGGCTCGTTTCACCGAATCGAAAACCACGTCCACCAAATTGTCGCCTTCCTTCACGATGGGCAGTCGAATGCCTCGGGTAGTCGTTCCAATATAACGCTTCATGTACGTATCGCCTCTTTCATATTCAAAAGTAAAAAATGACTATACTATTCTACCATACTTCGCCAAAAGGTGGTATGATGAACGTCAAAGAGATGGAAAAGGAGGACGGCCGGTGCAGGGTGCAATTCGACGACGCAGGGATTTTTTTCGCAGCCATTGGGTGATGCTCATCATTTTGTGGTTGCTTTTTTTTGAGCGCCTGTGGATGCTGTCCCGTCTGGGACCGTCGTACAATATAGGCAGCGACGACATCAGCTACATAAAATCGGGAATCACCCTTTACCGCACCGGTACTGTGACCATGCACGGTGTAATCAGCGCTCAAATTATGCCGGGGCTTCCCGCCATCATTGCCCTCTTCTGCAGCATTTTCGGCACGGGAAGCGGCTTGTGGCTTCCATTAAAGCTCGCCTGGTGCATCATGGGGACCTTGGCCGCCTTCTTTACCTACCTGGCCATCAGGGAAAAGGCGCCTGCCTACGCCGCTATCATCGCCTCTCTGTTCTTTTTTGCGCCGGACTTCGCTTGGCAGGACAATGTGATTTTGACGGAGACCCCTTACTTATTTCTCGTGAGCCTCTACCTTTACGGCGTCATGCGCATGGGGAATCGAAAGGATTGGGAGGGCTTCGGGATTATGGCCATCAGCGCTTATTTGGCCTTTCTCTTGAAGGCCCAAGCCCTTTGTCTGTTCTTTCTTCCCCTGCCTTACTTTTGGATTAAAAAATATCCTTCCACGCGTCTTTACGTTCAAGCCTTTATGGTTTTTGTTGCCCTTTTGGCCTTTATGCTTCCTTGGAGCGTGAGAAACTATAAGCACTTCCGCAACTATATTCCCACCACCTACGGCATCGGCAATCCGTTGCTTTTGGGAACCTATCAGGGGGAGGGCTATCCTCCCGAGGAGCTCTTCGACCGCTCGAAATACGTCGACGAAGTGTACGAGGAACACGCCTTTTTAAAAGACAAAGACGGAAACTTTGCGCCGAAACATAAGCGTTACTTCGAATTATTGACCGATGAAAAGATGGCGAAGGCCCGCATGGTCTACTGGTGGAAACACGATCGGGAATCTATGATGAAAAGCTATTTGTGGCTCAAACCCAAACGCATGATTGACGCCAGCTTTTACTGGGACGAAGTCATTCCCCACACCAAGTACGCCATTGTTCTCTTGAGGAAAGTGGGCTTTGACCTAGCCATGGCGGCGGCGATTGTGGTGCTTTTGGCACGAAAATATATAGCGGAAACTTACTTTGTTCTCTTTGCTTATTGGGCTCAGATCTACATGTACGCTTACGCCTACGTCTTCGATCGCTACGCCCAAACATTACTGCCCTTCCGCTTCATGGCTATCGGCTTTTTAATTCCCGCCGCGGCTTCCATCGCGGATCGTATCATGCGCTATCTTCGCGGCAAGCGCGCCTACAGAGAAGGCCTCAACAAGCAGCGACAAGAATAATTTCAGACACAATAAAAGCACCCGGAAATTTTCCGAGTGCTTTTTTCTCGCCCATTAATAGGATTTGGCGTAGTAAACCATGTGCTTGGCGGGTTTGCCGCAGTGGACACAAGTATCCGACAGCTGTTCTTCTTCGAAGGGGATGCAGCGAATGGTGGCGGTGGTTTCATCTTTAATTTCCGCTTCACATTCCGCATCGCCGCACCACATGCCTTTAATAAAGGGATTGCCTGCGGCCATTTTTTCCTTAAATTCGTCGAAGTCCGTCACCACGAAGGTATTGTCGTCCATGCGTTTTTTCGCCGCGTCGAACATGTCTTTTTGAATGGTTTCCAACATGTCATCCACTTGTTCCGCTATATTTTCCATGGGGACGAAGGTCTTTTCGTTGGTGTCGCGGCGTACAAAGACCACTTGATTCTTTTCGATGTCCTTGGGTCCGATTTCGATGCGCAGGGGCACGCCCTTCAGCTCCCATTGATTGAACTTCCAGCCCGGGCTGTATTGTTCCCGGTCGTCCAATTCCACGGTGAAGCGGCTCTTTAAGCTGTCGTAAAGTTCTTGGGCTTTTTCCTTCACGCCGCCCTTGTGCATGGCGATGGGCACGATGACCACTTGGGTCGGTGCCACGTGGGGCGGCATAACCATGCCCCGGTCGTCGCCGTGAACCATAATCAGGCCCCCGATCAAGCGGGTGGAAATGCCCCAGCTCGTGGTCCATGCCGTGGCGAGCTTGCCTTCTCTGTCTTGGAATTGAATGTCGAACATTTTCGCGAAGTTTTGACCCAAGTTGTGGCTCGTACCCGATTGCAGAGCCTTGCCGTCGTGCATCATGGCCTCCAAGGTGTAGGTGGCGTCGGCGCCGGCGAAGCGTTCCGAATCGCTCTTCTTTCCTAAGATAACGGGGATGGCCATTTCGTCTTCGATGACTTGGCGATAAATTTCGTGAATGCGCAAGGTTTCTTCTTGGGCGTCTTCATAGGTTTCGTGAACGGTATGGCCTTCTTGCCACAAGAATTCCACGGTGCGCAAGAAGGGACGGGTCGTCTTTTCCCAGCGGAAGACGGAGCACCATTGGTTAATTAAAACCGGCAGGTCCCGATAGGTTTGCACCCATTTGGAATACATAGAGTTAATAATGGTTTCCGAGGTGGGGCGCACGATTAAGCGTTCCGCCAGCTCTTCGTCGCCGCCGTGGGTCACCCATAATACTTCCGGTGCAAAGCCGTCGAAGTGTTCCACTTCTTTTTGAAGCAAGTGTTCCGGAATGAGCATGGGGAAATAGGCGTTCTTGTGGCCCGTGGCCTTAAAGCGGCTGTCGGCCTCTTCTTTAATGCGTTCCCACACGGCAAAACCGTAGGGGCGAATGATCATACAGCCTCTGACCGGGGCGTAGTCGGCCATTTCCGCCTTTAAGACGATGTCCGTATACCATTGTGCAAAGTCTTCATCTCTCGGTGTAATCTCTCTTACAAATTTTTCTTCAGCCAATTTGTGCCTCCTAAAACTCAAAAAAAACCACGGTTTCTCAGGGACGAAAAACCGTGGTACCACCCAAATTCAATACCTTTAACAGGTATCCTCAATGTCTTAACGCAACAAACGGTCCGGTTTACGGACAACTCCGGAGCGGGATTCCGCAAGCAGCCATCGTCGAATCTTGCAGTCGGTGGATTCGACTCCCTGAGAGATTTTTATCTTGCGTACTTTTCTCCATCAAAGTCTATTGATTACATTTATTATACAGGGAAAAGCCCGCTTGTCAAGTGAAGGGGAGGTAAAATTTAAATTTTTGCCCTTGGGAGGCTCCGAGTTCTTGACATTGAAATTTCCATTGACTATTATAAAAGAAAACACCCCTTGCGCCGCGAGGGTTCTATAGGTTTTTTTATATTGGTTATCTTTCGAGAGAACCAATTTTTTCTATTTTAGGAGGAAATATGGATCTAGACAAAAAGTTCGGGGAGATGGCGTTTAACAAGCGCATGATGCGGGAAAGGCTGCCCCACGCCATTTACTATCGGTGGAAAAATGCCATCAGGAACGAGGCGCCCTTGGATCGGGAGACCGCCGATGCCATCGCCCACGCCATGAAGGAATGGGCTCTGGAAAAAGGCGCCACCCATTACTGCCACTGGTTTCAACCTTTAAACGGCCTCACGGCGAAAAAACACGACGCCTTTTTGGACCGCACGGACAAGTACGACGTGATTCAGCGCTTTTCCGGCAAGGAATTGATTCGCGGCGAAAGCGACGGCTCCTCTTTTCCCACCGGCGGCATGCGCAGCACCTTCGAAGCCCGGGGATACACATATTGGGACGCCACGGCCAATTCCTTTATTATCGACCGGATCTTATACATCCCCACGATCTTCGTGTCCTTTAACGGAGACAAGCTGGACAAGAAGGGCCCCCTGCTCGCATCCATGGGCCTCATCAGCGAACACGGCTCGCGGGTGGTGAATCTCTTTGAAAAGGACGAGTACACCTATCGCATGAAGCCGAAGGTGGGCCTGGAACAGGAATTTTTCCTCATCGACAAACACCATTACGACAAAAGGAGCGATTTAAAAAGCGTGGGTCGCACCTTAATCGGCGCCGGCGCCCCCAAGGGACAGGAAATGGGCGACCATTACCTGGGCGGCATTCCCAAGCGGGTCATGGCTTTTTACGAAGAAGTCAACGAAAAGCTGTGGGAGCTGGGCATCTTTGCCAAGACCGAGCACAACGAAGTGGCCCCCTGCCAATTCGAAATCGTGGCCCTCTTTGAAAACGCCAATATCGCCGTGGACTACAATCAGCTCATTATGAGCATACTAAAGGAAACGGCGGCGGCCTACGATTTGGTCTGTCTGCTTCACGAAAAGCCCTTCGCCGGCGTCAACGGCAGCGGCAAGCACAACAACTACTCCCTCACCACCAATTACGGCAAAAACGTCTTTGATCCCGGAGACAATCCCAAAGAAAACCTCACCTTCCTCTTATTCCTCTCGGCCATGATCGAAGCCGCCGACGACTACGCGCCCCTGTTTCGCATCGCATCGGGAGGCCCCTCCAACGACCGTCGCTTAGGCGGTTTGGAAGCGCCGCCCTCGATTATATCCATATTCCTCGGAAACGATCTGGAAGAAATTTTAAAAGATATCGCCCACGAAGAGTACCACGCCAAGATCGAAGCGCCCCCTGCGATCAAGATCAATTCCCTGGGCTACACGCCGCGAGATTCCAGCGACCGCAACCGCACCAGCCCCTTGGCTTTTACGGGAAACAAATTCGAATTCCGCATGGTGGGCTCCTCCATGACCGGGGCCGATGCCAATATCGTCATTAACACCACCTTGGGCCACAGCCTGAAGAAAATGGCCGATCGCCTGGAGCCCTTCGCAGGCGACGAAGAGGCGCTAAGAAAAGAAGCCTATACCATGATCGCCGACATCGTCAGCGCCCACGAGCGCATCCTCTACAACAAAGACAATTACGCCCAGGCCTGGGTGGAAGAAGCCGAGCGCCGGGGCCTGCCCCACTACCGCAGCTTCTTCGAAGCCATTCAGGCACTGAAGGACAAGGACTTAATCAAAATTTTCGGCGACTACGACGTTATGAGCGAAAGCGAAGTGGAAGCCATTTACGAAGTGGGCCTGGAATCCGTATCCGTCCACGGTTTTCTCGAAGCGAGAACGCTGATGACCATGCTTTCCAAAGACGTGGAACCGGCGGTGTTGGCGGAAATAAACGACATACTGAACGTCACCGAGCGGCTGAAAAACCCGGCGCTGGAAGATCGCCTTCAAACCTTAAACGTGCTCTTTGAAGAGCTCCTCTTGCGGCACAAAAAACTAAAGGCGTCCTACGCCAAGGCCAAGACCTTGGAAGGCTACGAACGGGCGGAATTTTTTGAAAAAGAAATCATCACCCAATTCCCCCACATACGAAAGATCTGCGACGAATTGGAAAATCGCATCTCCAGAAAACATTGGATGATTCCCACCTACGAAGATATTTTCACAGGACTCAATTAGGAGGCATTATGACCAAGTATATTTTTGTAACCGGCGGCGTCGTTTCAGGCATCGGCAAAGGCATCAGCGCGGCGAGTATCGGCCGCTTGTTAAAAAATCGCGGCTTCAGCGTGTTTATGCAGAAATTCGATCCCTATCTCAACGTGGATCCCGGCACCATGAGCCCCTACCAACACGGGGAAGTCTTCGTCACCGCCGACGGCGCGGAAACGGACCTGGACCTGGGCCACTACGAACGCTTTATCGACGAAGAGCTGACCAAGGCCGCCTCGGTGACCACGGGCAAAATCTATTCCCGCGTCATTAAAAAAGAACGCCGCGGCGACTACGACGGCGCCACGGTGCAAGTCATCCCCCACGTCACCGACGAAATCAAGCACGCCATCTACCGCGCCGGCAAAGAATCCGGAGCCGATGTGGTCATCACCGAAATCGGCGGCACCGTCGGCGACATCGAAGGGCTGCCCTTTATTGAAGCCATTCGCCAAATCCACTCGGAATGTCCCGCAGAAGACGTGCTCTTCGTGCACACCGTGCTGATTCCCGTCATCCCCGGAAGCGACGAGCTGAAGACCAAGCCCACCCAACACAGCTTTAAACAGCTTATGAGCCAGGGGATCAAGGCGGACATCATCATTACCAGAAGCGACGGCGCCATCGACGCCTCCATTCGCAACAAAATTTCTCTTTTCTGCGACGTGCCCAAGGAAAATGTCATCGAATCCCGCCACGTGGGCTTGATCTACGAACTGCCCAATGTGTTCAGAGAACAAAATCTCGACGAAATCATTATGAACCACTTAAAGCTCGAGCCGAAAGAGCTCATGGCCGACGACTGGCGTCACATGGTGGAAGCCTTTAAACAGGCGGAAGGCGAAATACGCATCGCCCTCGTGGGCAAATACGTGCAACTTCACGACGCCTACCTCTCCGTCTCCCAAGCCCTTTTGGATGCGGGCTACGACATGGGCCGTTTGGTCACCATCGACTATGTGGATGCGGAAGATTTAACGGACGATGCCGCCCTGGACAAGGCGTTGAAAGACGTTCACGGCATTCTGGTCCCCGGCGGCTTCGGCGAGCGGGGCATCGAAGGCATGATCCGCGCATCGAAATACGCCCGGGAACACAAAATTCCCTACTTCGGCATCTGCTTAGGCATGCAAATCGCCGTCATCGACATCGCTCGAAACATCGCCGGCTTAAAAGACGCCAACTCCACGGAATTTGACGTGGACGCCACCTATCCCGTCATCGACCTCATGGAATCTCAGGTAGGCGTGGAAAACATGGGCGGTACCCAACGGCTGGGCAACTACCCCTGCCACATTTTGGACGACACCCGAGCCAAAAAGCTCTACAACGAATCGGATATTTTAGAGCGCCACCGCCACCGCTACGAATTCAACAACGAATTCCGAGGCGTGCTCAGACAAGCCGGCCTCACCATCGCCGGCATCAACGAAGATTTGGACCTGGTGGAAATCATCGAGCTGGATCAGGACAGCTACTTCGTCGCCTGCCAATTCCATCCGGAATTTAAATCCAGACCCAATCACATCCATCCCCTGTTCCACGGATTCGTCGAAGCGGCCGGGAAGCGGGCCTTGCGGTGAGAGAGTACTGGGACCTTTACGACGAAGACAATCGCCCCACCGGCGAAACACTGGCCCGAGGCGAGCGCATGCCAAAAGACCGCTACCACCGCGTGGTGGAAGCCTGGATCCGCACCCACGACGGGCGCTACATCCTGCAAAAGCGCTCCATGAAAAAGAAAAACTACCCGGGCTACTGGTCCTGCACCGCCTGCGGCAGTGTCGTCAAAGGCGAGGCGCCGGATGATGCCATGATTCGGGAAATGAAAGAAGAAATGGGCGTGGGACTGACAAAAGAAGAGCTGGTCCTGGACCGAATCATCACGGAATTTCCCGCCCACTACTATATCTACCGCATCGAAAAAGAACTGACGGAAGAAGACATCACCTTGGATCCGGCGGAAGTGGACGACTTTATCTTTTTAGACAGAGACGAGGTTATGGACTGGGTGGAAACCAAGCATATGACCAAGCTCTCCTACTACAAAGACTTTTTCTTAGGATGGAAATAAAAAACAGGGATCGGAAGACCCCTGTTTTTTCAAATCACAAATTACGGCATGAAGAGCCAAATGGACAGACACGGCTCCCGGCCCTCGTTAAACAGCGCATACTTCGCCGAGCGGTCGAAGACCACGCTGTCGCCGGATTCCACGGAATAAGCCACATCGTCCAACATCACCGTGAGCCTGCCCGCCAAAATAAAGCCGAAGGCCTC
>QWCK01004699.1_pt1 | contig 13178 bp, 9 predicted proteins | sample 1972571 | NCBI WGS metagenome assembly QWCK01 (sample SAMN09866710, study PRJNA288562) | Human gut metagenome isolate term2_stool, whole genome shotgun sequencing... | isolation source: gut | host: Homo sapiens | place: USA: California
CGGTATTGCAATCTCGCAGAAAGGCAAGCATGAAGCTGCTTTCAATGAAATGAATTGTCAGCAGACACTTTCCTCCCGGCCTTCCAATAACGCTGTCCATTTGTACAATGGTCGTTTCCGGCTTTTTTTCAAGGAACCTTTGGAAATCCTCATAGCTCCGTCCCAGACGGCACCCGCGGTCTACTTTAAACTCTGGCTGTTTGTATCGGGGACGATACTTTACCTTACGTGGCAGATCAATGTTCCTGATATCAAAGAGTTGAGCATCCACATAATTGTAAAGAGTTTTTTCACTGCACATCAGCTCACCGACATGATCAATATAGATCTGATGGAGGGACTGACCGTTTTTAACGAGCAGAGTAATGATCCCATTGATTCTTGCTATGCCATCCTCATCTGACAGGATTCCTGTCCTTGATTCGGAAATGGATTTATGTGCCATTTCATGTGCATCTGCGGGATCATAAATCCGTTTTAAAAGTGTACATCTTGGAAGCTCATGGCAGCCGTTACAAACGTAAGGAGGTTTACTCTTAACAGAGCAGACATCTTCTTCAAAATCACGGCAATGAAGTGTACATTCTGAGCATAGGCTGCATTTATAGGCAGACTGATGCGTGCATCCATTCGCACCGCAGACTTTCTTCGCTTTACATGAGCCGCGGTATTTACAGGGATTATAGGGATACCCAGGACGTCCGCTCTTTTTGTCATAGGAATATTTTTTGATTTCCTTGGCTACAGTTGTCCGGTCTTTTCCCAGTTTCTTTCCGATAGCACCAAAAGAGGCGTTTTCCTGAAGGCGCTGAGCTATGATCGGGCGGTCTTCGTATGATAAAAACTTTGACATGGCGACTCCTTTCCAGCTGCCAGAAATCAAAGTATAACAGAAAAAGAGACCAACTTTCCAGCCAGTCTCAATCTTTGTAAAAGAAAAACCATACCCTTTTCTTTTATTCAACACAATATAACTATACGGTCAATTCGAGATGCTGGGTATGGAATCTCGAATTACAATTCAAGGTCTCCAGAAAATCCAAACAAGAGGGTATTGCGCCCAAAAATAAGAGTCAAAAAAGAAAAGAGACAGTCCTACGGAGCTTCTAGGCTATGAAAAAGCCCAGATACTATGGGAATGTCTCTTGCTTGCGTGTCAGGGGTCAAAAATCAATATTAACCCGCAGCCCCACTAAATAGTTTATTCAAACTCGGCGTGCCCTTTGTTGCTCTTAACTGTATTTGTTTAAGTTTTGTGCAAATACACACCGCTTTTTACTTCAATTACATCATTTATTCTGGCTTGCTGATTTTCTATTGCCAAAATGTTGCCACAGTCGACTTAGCAGTTGACTTCAATGTAAGATTTAATTTTCTTTGTTTTCATTGACCTTCAAGCTATTTGCTTTGCTCTCAAAATCACCTGTTTTTTTCCAAGCTGCTACAGAACCTGCCCCAATCATGTATACCATTCCTGCATCTCTAAGTTTCCAAAAAATTCTTTTCATACTATTTTCAGACTTTATTCCTGTAATATTTCTACCTATCCGATTTGTTATACTATCATTTTTTAGCAAGTAATCAACTACTAATTCTTCAGGAGATGCAAGTTTCTCATGTTTGATAATCACTAAAACAGAGTTATCATTTTCTTCAATTAAGGGTTCTTTTAATCTCAATTTAGCCATAGCTTCAAATGCTGTATTTAATCCTTCACCTACATCCTTATTAGGTGCCTCTGGGAATTTATTTATAAGGCGTACAATTTTAGGATTGCGAGCTGACTGTGCTGTTAATATATTATCAACTGTCACATATCCTGGTAGTTTACCCGGACTTTCAACCTCTACACGATTATCAAATATTCGGATTTGAATATCCGTTGCAATACTGTAGTCTCTATGTAGAACAGCATTAGTAATAATCTCATGCAAAGTTTCTTCTGGATATTCTATTGTTTCAAATTCCTTACCAAATTTTCTGATCGATTCAATAATCTCCTTTGTTTTACTAACAGCCTCATAAATTTGACTATACGCACATCCCTCAACTGTAATTGGAACCCCAACTAACGTATCACGCTCTGCTTCTCCACTAGTCTGGTATCGAAATATTTTTATTGATGAACGTTTGGGTAAACAAACCTGCGGCTCATCAGAAAATAGCAATAGTGCCGCAACAGTTAACTTCCCACCAACAAATAGCCGTTGTTTTTTTAACCATGCTTCTGTATCTGTATCTGGCACAATACTATTTTTAAATCTCTCCCAAACTATAGTATTGTCTACATCTGATAAATCTGATTCAGCAACTGTTTCATTCTCGAAAGAAGAAATTCCTTTGTCCAATTCCAAACGTCTTATCTTCTCTGGAGTATCACAAGGAAGATTTTGAGCGCCTTTTCTAACATACGGAACTTTCCCATCCGTACAATATACTACAGATTGTGTTTTAAAAATAGTAACTTGTAATACATATGTTTCAAGTACTGGATGTTTCAAAAACACTACTTCATAATTATTTGTCAATACCAGCATATTTGAAATCATCTGTATAAATCCATTAGCATCCTCAATCGTTTTAAATCCTTCCCAGTGCTTTATCTTGGTATCATTTTCTTCTCTTATGCCTAAATAGACATCACCTCCACTTGCATTTGCAAATGCAGATATTGTTCGACCCAACTTCTTTCCTTCAATATCTTTTGACTTAAAATCATTAAAATGATTTTCTTCTATTGCAAATCAAATAATGAAATCAAATCTTTTTCTGATAATGTTCGTTCTTCAAAGCTCATTGCATAACCTCATTTGATAAAATTTAATGTTTTTATGGAGCATTGCTTTCAATCAGTTATTCCTATGAATCACTGGCAACAAAAATCCTTTAAACATATAAAACAAAAATAATTGATACATATCAGGTTATCATATAGACCATCTGCCATATAAAATAATCTGCGTAAAATTTTCAATTATTCGAATTCAATCGTAGCCGGCGGCTTCCCCGTACAATCATAAAGCACCCGGTTCACATTCTTCACCTCATTCACGATCCTGCTGCTAACCTTCCCAATCAACGCCCACGGCAGTTCCGCGAATTCCGCCGTCATAAAATCAGTCGTCGTCACCGCGCGCAAGGCAACCGCATAATCATAGGTTCTCTCATCCCCCATAACACCCACCGACCGCATATTCGTAAGCGCCGCGAAATACTGATCCGGCTTATTGGGAATATCCGCACCGGCTATCTCTTCCCGGTAAATCGCATCCGCATCCTGCAGCATCCGGACCTTGTCCTGCGTCACCTCTCCGATAATGCGGATAGCCAGTCCCGGTCCCGGGAACGGCTGACGGCTGATCAGCTTCTCCGGTATTCCCAGCTCTCTCCCTGCCGCACGCACTTCATCTTTGAAAAGCAGCCGCAGAGGCTCCACGATTTCTTTGAAATCCACATAATCCGGAAGGCCTCCCACATTATGATGGCTCTTGATAACCGCAGATTTACCAAGCCCGCTTTCAATCACATCCGGGTAAATCGTGCCCTGTACCAGAAAATCCACTTTCCCGATTTTTTTCGCTTCTTCTTCAAACACCCGGATAAATTCTTCTCCGATTATTTTTCTCTTCTCTTCCGGTTCCACCGCACCGGCCAGCTTTTCATAAAAGCGCTGCTGCGCATTGACCCGGATAAAATTCAAATCATAAGATCCGTTCGGCCCGAATACCTCTTCCACCTCGTCCCCTTCGTCTTTACGAAGCAGGCCGTGATCCACAAATACACAGGTAAGCTGTTTTCCCACCGCCTTTGACAGCAGGACGGCCGCCACGGAAGAATCCACGCCGCCGGAAAGGGCACACAGGACTTTTCCGTTTCCGATCCGTTCCCGCAGCGCACGGATGCTTGCCTCCACAAAGGAATCCATCTTCCAGTCGCCCGCGCAGCGGCAGACGGTAAACAGGAAGTTAGACAGCATCTTCTTTCCTTCCCGGGTGTGTACCACCTCCGGATGGAACTGGACACAGTACAGGCCTTTTTCCACATTTTCCGCAGCCGCAACCGGGCATACCGGAGTGGCAGCTTTTATTTCAAATCCCGGAGCCGGCCGGGAAATATAATCCGTATGGCTCATCCAGCAGACGGAGGTTTCCGATACATCGGAAAACAGCTTTCCCGTTGTGTCAAAATGCACTTCTGTCTTTCCGTATTCACGAACCGGAGCGGTGGATACCGTTCCTCCCAAAAGATGGTTCATCAGCTGGGCGCCGTAGCAGATGCCCAGTACCGGAATCCCCAGTTCAAATATGCCTTTATCACAGGAAGGAGAATCATCACCGTATACGCTGTTCGGGCCGCCTGTAAAAATAATGCCCTTGGGATTCTTCTCACGGATCTCCTCCAGGCTCATGGTATAGGGGTGGACTTCACAGTAAACGTTGCATTCCCTGACTCTTCTGGCGATCAGCTGGTTATACTGCCCGCCGAAGTCCAGGACAATCACTAATTCTCTCTCCATTTTTCCTCCATTCTGCCGCCTTGCGGCGTGTTCGTACATTCGGGTAAATCTCAGGTGACTTTTTTCAGTAAAATAAGTATCACATAAAAATACATTTCATTATAAAATACTCACTGTCGTTTGTCAAAACCTTTTCTTACCCGTTTTTTCCTTATTTTACACACCATTTTGTATTTTATGCCGCAGCATTTAATGCCATGGATAAAATCGCAGCCTCACTATTGTTCCCGCCGCCGGTGCATAGCCGTTTCCCACTTATGGCCCCGGTACCTGCAGACATAACAGATTCCCCGGAACACCCAGTCGATAACCATAGCGCCCCATACGCCCAACAGTCCCAGACTGAACTGGTAGGTGAACAAATAAGAAGCCCCCACGCGGAAAAGCCACATGGAAAGAATAGCTATCACCATGGTCCAGATAACATCACCTGCACTGCGGAGGGTATTCGGCAGGGTAAAGGAGGGTACCCAGAAAAGAACTACCATAACATTATGGAAGCGCATGACTTCCGTTGCCATCTTTGCCGCTTCCGGGCCCAGGCTGTACATCCTGACCAGCACAGGCATGCTGAAAAACATGATAACGGATATCACCGCAGTAACAAGAATGGTAATCGTCATCAGCTTTTTGGTAAAATACCTCGCCTGTTTATATTCTCCGGCTCCCACACATACCGCGGATACGGATACCAGCGCCAGATTTATGGCCTGTCCTGCAAGGATATTCCAGGAAGCGAGGGTATTGGCAACCGCATTGGCGGCGATAGCCGACGTCCCCATAGTAGCCACCACGCTTAAAACCAGGATTTTCCCCAGCTGGAACATGCTGTTTTCCATACCGTTCGGCACGGCGATAAACAGGATTTTCTTAATTAAGTCCCCATTGAACTTAAGCCGGACCTGCCCGCAGAAATTAATGGGCTTTTTGGGATTAAACATCATACAGAAAATGACAATAGCCCCCACAAAGCGGGATACCGTCGTGGGAATCGCCGCTCCCGCCACGCCCCATTTCAGGCCGAAAATACAGATCGCATTTCCCGTAATATTAATGACATTAATGAGCAGGGAAATCCACATGGTGACCTTGGCATTATTCATGGACCGGAATATGGCGGCGCAGGAATTATAGATAGCCAGTCCCGAAAATGAGACGGCGGTAATGATCAGATAGGTTTTGGCGGACTGCATGACATCCGTATCGATTTTTCCAAATATCAGATGGAGCAGCTGGTCGTGGAAGCCGATAAATATTACGGAAATCCCCAATGCCAGGGTGGTGGCAAACATGATGATCTGCCAGGCGGCTTTGCTGGCCTCTTCCGGATGCTTTTGTCCCAGGAAATGCCCGGCTACCACAGCGCCGCCCGTTGCCAGCGCTGAAAAAATATTGATCAGCAGGATATTTACGGTATCTACCAGGGACACCCCCGATACGGCGGCCTCCCCTACAACGGAAATCATAATCGTGTCCGCCATACCAACGGCTATCGCCAGTGTCTGTTCAATGACCAGAGGAACTATCAGTTTTTTCAGGTCCTTGTTTGAATAAAGCATTTGTAATTGTCCGCCCTTATTTTTTCTTTTGTACCTTAAATACATTTTTCTTATTCTTAACCGAAATTTTACGTATTTATTGTATTCCGTTTTGAGACTGGTGTAAATACTTTTCTCGTGTTGCCAGTCCGCCTCTGATATGGCGCTCCGATTTATTGACGTCCAGTACTTTCCTGGCTTCCCTGGCTAATGCAGGATTAATCTGAGACAGGCGTTCCGTAACATCCTTATGTACGGTAGACTTACTGATGCCGAACTGCTTCGCGGTCTGGCGTACAGTGGCATTGCAGTCAATAATATAGTTGGCAATATCGATTGCTCGCTCCTCGATATAATCTTTCACGGATTTCCCCCGGAAAACTTGTTTTTACAATGTATGCGGGGATGAAATCCAGTATGTCAACTTTTCCGGGCGTAAAATAAAAACTGATTTCCGTTTATATTTCCGCCCATTCCTCATAAGCGCCTTCCCATGTTTTCCGTGTAAAAGGACGTATGGGATCTCCGGTACGCTGCGCGTATCTTTCTGCATATTCCAGGAAATAATACAGGTGCTCCCTTCTGGTGCGCAGCTCCCGGATACGGATGCCGCTCCAGACAGGAACCCTTTTGTACTGGTCGCTCCTCCTGAATTTCTTAATGAAACCTTCGATATCATAAGGAACTCTCCGCTCTTCCACCGAAATTCCTCCCTTTCCGGTACTGATCAGAGTATAGGGTGCTCCCGGTTCACAGCTATCCATAGGCAGGCCGCAGGAACCGGGATTTATAAATACCTTTTTCCCGCTCTCAATAAACCATTGTATGTGAGAATGCCCGAAAAGATATACGCCGTCCTCCAGCTTCCCACACTGTTCCTGAAATTCTTGGTTTTCATTCAGATGGCCCCGGATATCTTTCAGAAGCCGCCTATGCTTCAACTCCCCTTCTCTATACATAAGAGGAATAGTCGGGCAGCTGAATTTACCCAGTTCCGCTTTTCCAATAAAATTCCCGGAGGAATGAGCCATATGGAAACCAATCCCGCTCTCTGCATCCCGGAAACTCATTTTTTCAGGAAGCCCCTGTAAAAATATCCTGCTTTCCGCGCTGAGGGCATAGGCACACCAGCAGGAAATATGCATCTGGCCACCTTCCCAGCGCGCCTCATCTTCTCCCTGCATTTTTTCGATATACTGTTCCTCATTCCCCCGGATGACACAGGCATGTTCCAGACCGGCTATCCGTCGTACCACCTGTTCCGGGAATGGCAGGCTCAGGCAGTAATCCCCGGTAAATAGGTACGCATCTGCCGACTGCCGGGCGGCATCCGCCAAAACACCCTCCAAAGCATCCAGATTCCCATGGACATCGGATATCACCGCATATTTCATATATCCTCCTCCGCCCCTTCCCCTGTCAGACACATATAGAAATCCTCCGCGTCCATCTCATCCAGCCGTCCGCTTCCAACCTGCATCTTGAGGATTTTCTCAACCGCCCCGTCACCCAGGGCGTTGATTTGTGCCACCACCTCCATCATCTCCCTGCCGGACTCCTCCGTCATTTTTTCAAACAGTTCTTCCGTAACCCGCAGCATCTCGGATGCCTTTTCCGTTATTTTCCCATCCGAAAACCCGTTCCAGGCTCCCGGATCCAGTTCCTCCAGCGTTTCGCCGTAGTCTTCTTCCATATTTCCCAGGGAAATCCAAAAATTTCTAAGATAGGAATATTTCCCAAAGGCCAGTCTCAGCCGTTCTTCCAGTTGCTGTAACTCTTTATCTCCTCCCATAACTCTCTTACCCTTTCCGCGATTCCTGATTCCTTGAGAACCTCTTCCTTCATCCGTGCCGTGTCCAGAAGCCAGCACGTTTCATTCCAATGCTCCGTTTCTTCCAGGCCGCCCTCTGTCCGAAGCATGCTCATTTGTTCCGCGGAAAAACAATCCGGCAGGATGTCCCATACCGCCACGTCTGCGACCGCATACAGCAGCTCCCACAGGATGTCTTTTCCGCCGGATCCTCCCAATACCTCTCCCCGGCGGCTCACATAGCATTCCAGGCTTATGCAGTTAAGAATCTGTCTGCACAAATCCATTCCTTCCGCTTTCCCCCTATCTTCACAGAATTTCCGTGCCAGCGGCTGCAGGGCATACCGTATCACGGCATCCCTGTCCAGTTCCACCAGACCCTCCAGCATCTCCGTCTCCCGGGGTGCAAACTGCCGGGCAAAGGAATCCCAATCCGTATCTATAAACCATAACAGGCACAGGTACTCTTTTCCCCGCTGGGAGCTGCCTGCAAAAAAATGCAGTTCGGAGATAAAAAACAGGCCCGGATTCACCTGGCAGTACCATTGATTCCATCTGCGCAGGAATCCGCAGGCGCATAAAGCCCGGATAATTTCCTCTCCCTGACCGGCAAAATACCGTTCCGCCTTCTCCTCCAGTTCCTTCCCGGACAGCATAACGGCATCTCTTTTTTCATATAGCTGCCGGCTTAATGCCTGAAGATCATAGGGCTGCAGATGTAAGGGCCGAAGGCTCCGGATAAAACATTCCAGCTCCGTTTCCCCGCCTCCTGTCATCTCCGTCAGATAAGAAAAAATAGCTGCCGCCGCTTCTCTCAGATTCATTGGAAGCCGCCCTTTCTTCTCTATAATCCGGATAAGCAGGGCGGTAGCGGACTCATTTTTCAGGAAATCATACCAGTACCATGGCTCCTTCCTGTGTCCGATTTCCACCAGCCTAAACTTTGCCTCCCTGTCAAGGCTGCTGTAGCGGATAGATTCCCGTACGGCCGCCCAATCCTCCCGGTATATCTCCTCCATACTTTTCCCGAACTCTTCCACCGCTTCGTCATACCGGTGTTCGTCTTCGATCTCTTCTTCCGAATCCTCTTCCCATTCTATCTTATCTTCATCCAGCCAGAGCGCGTATTTCTCCCGCTTTTCCAGCAGTTCTCTGCTGAATTCCACCCCGGCCTCTTCCTGGCTTCTTTCCATATCATACCTTAGGTCATCAAAATAAAATACGTTATTTTCTACAGCAGCCAGGCACAGCTCTCCCTTGTAATACCATTCCAGATAACGGTTGATTTCCTCCCTGTGCGCTTTTATATAAACATTTCCCTGCACCTACAGGTTGGCAGGCATATCCCCCGGCTGGAAGGGGAGCCGGTTTTTCATCATGGCTTCAAAATAAACCGCCGCCGCTTCTTCCTTATTCCGATAGAACCCGTATTCAATAGCTCTGCCCGCAGCTGCGGGAAATTCTTTTAAATCTTCCGTACTGACATCTGCCGAATCCCTTTTTATCCTGCTTAACAGCTCCCGGAATTTGTCCGTAAACCATTTCCGGAAGGGCTCTCCTGCCGGATTGCGGTATACCTGCAGCAGTTCATAATAGGAATAATAGTCCCGGTTATATTCAAAAAAGCACCGGTACTCCAGGTCAATGGCCCGTTCCATCACCCGCCGGCAGAACGCCCCGTCCGTCTGGGTAAGGGCACATAACGAAAGCAGCTTCCGGCAGCATTCAAAATAGCAGCAGCTCCTCAGCAGCAATTCCCTGTATTGGACAAAGTTCCGGCTTATGTACTGATGGATAAAGTCATTCGCAGAAGGATTCTGAAAACGCACCCGCAGGGCATTTCCCGCTTCCGGTACCGTCTCCGTATAAATCGCTGTCTTTTCCAGTTCCGCAATAACCCGTTCCGATTCCCGGAACAGGCTTCCCTCCTTTTCACCGGCCATGGCGGCCTGATAACATTGGTGGGCACGCTCCAGGTTCACGGGCAGGGGCATCAAATCCAGGATGATGAAGAATACCCGGGCCTCTTCGGAAAGGTTCTGGAATATCTGTTCCCAAAAATCCTTCGGCTCCTGCAGGTATTGCAGCATTCTCTGCGCACATTGCTCCGGCCTGTCCCCGGGCTGTACAGATCCCAGGTACATCTGGATAATGCGGGGATTATAATAAGGAGATAATACGACCTGATCATGAATCCGGTACAGCGCCTTCATCTGTTCCCAGGTGAGGGAAGATTTCCGCAGATGTCCCAGATAGATCCGCACCATATCCGTAAGGGAATAGGAATGCAGCCTGCATTCCAGCTTATACCTTTCCAGGAGGGCACGCAGCTCTTCATTCTGTCTCATCCCCTGCTCCAGCACATATTCCCTGGTAGTCAGGATAAGGACATAATCATTACGCAGCCGCACCGATTCGATCAGCCGCGCCAGCCTCCGCTCCTCCTTCCCCGCTCCATAGGCATTAAGAAAATTACTTCCCCAGAAATCGTCATAGATCACGACCTTTTTCCCGGGCATTTCCTGCGCCTTGTACAGATCACCCACGGACTCCGCCCACAAATAGGTGTCAAAACCTCTGCGGGACAGCCAGTATATGGCAAGCTGGTTGGCTAATGTCGTCTTTCCGATACCCGGCTCCCCGGACAGGATGATCGCACGGCCGGCTGCAAGAAGCTTCCTGGCTTCCTCATATACGGCTGTTTCCACAAAAAACTCCGCATTCTGTCTGGCTTTCTCCCATTCCAGCCTGGATTCCGCCAGCAATTCCCCGTTTACCACATCCCTTACGGTATTCTTCAGCACCTCCGTATTCCGGATCCACAGCTTATAATATTTCTCCTCCACCCTGGCATAGCCAGGCTCCCCGCTCCCCAGATAATTATTCAGATCCTTTCCCGTTACGATATCGTTGTCGGCAAGGATAAACGGATGGAACAATTCCCTGATTTTCTTTTTCTGCTCCGGGCTTACATCCCGGGCAAGCACGAGGATATACCGGTCCGGCTTTATCCGATCCGTCTTTTTCTTTTCCTCCCTTAGCTCCTTCCAGCGGATACCGCCGTCATTGGCCCAGCGCTTTGCCTGCAGGATAATACACTGCCCTTCCGGCGTGATACAGCGGGCGTCTATTCCCTGATCCGGCCCTTCCCGAAAGGCTTCCATATCTATCTTCTCCCGCACCTGTATCATATCCCTGGCAAACTCCTGGAACTCCAGAGGCTCCAGCAGCTGGTGGAAATCATAGTTCTTCATGCCGCGCCCATCCTTCCCGCATCTTCTCCGGCCTTTCTCTGCTGTTAATCAGACATGTTACCATCTACTGTTTTCTTTTCCCCTATCCAGAGAAAGCACCTCACCGGAAAGGTAGATCCTCCTCATCACTATCATAATCCACAGCAAATTCCAGTTCTTCCTCATCCATCCCCATGAAATATTCTTCTATCTCTCTTTCATATGTTTCTAAGGCCTTATTTATTTTTTTCTCCGCCTTTTTATTTTTACAAGCCTTATACAATGCGGAAGCGGCTACAAAAATAATCTCATTTTCATCCGTACATACCATATCGTCCGCTATATATCTTTTAACCATATCTTCCGCCCCTGCCCAGTCTCTCACACCGATTCGGACATAGATAAGAGCTGCGGCAGCGGCCATATTCCCGCTGTCCTGTTTATACCACTCCTCACAGTATGCAAGGGCTTCTTCCTTTTTCCCCTGTGATCCCAGTGCAGCTGAAATACGAAAATATAAATCGGAGGGATCCTCTTCCTTCCATGCAAACAAAGTAAGCAATTTCCGGCAGACGGATTCCAGATCCGCATATCTGTCCGCCATATCCAGTTCATCCAGATAATCCTCCAGCCAGTTTTCCACGTCGTACTCATAGTCGGTATCCTCATCCAAACAATACAGCTCCGGTGCAAAAGCAGCATCTGTTTCACGGCCCTGGCTGATAATCGTAAGCAGGAGATTATAACACGCATCCCATACTTCCATACCGGAATTCACCCGAACCATGTCCATGTAACATTCTGCTGTAAGGGTATTAAATTTTTCCCATAATTTTTTCATTGTTTATTTATCTCCTGTCATCTATTGTACTTATTATATCATTTATTTTAGCTCATATTGCCTATATTCTCCACCATAAATACAAAAAAACGGAAGACTGTATCCAGAATTCAAATTTCTTTCGCCCAAGCTACCTTTTTCCAGGTAACCCAAAAGCACGAAAAGTAAGGTCGTAGGATAGCCGGGCAGGGTACTTTTCCCTGCCCGTTTTTATACTGCGGCCCGCTTTTATGGGTATAAAAACGGGCATTTAAAAAGGAGCCTCCTTAAGAAGCCCCTTTCTTTCCCGCTATCTGGATCCCGCTATGATCCGGTTCAGTGTATCCACCAGCTCTTCCACCTGGAATGGCTTTGCCAGATGGGCATTCATCCCGCTTTCCATAGATTTCTTCATATCTTCTTCAAATGCGTTGGCGCTCATAGCCACAATGGGCACGCTTCTCGCATCCGGACGCTCCAGCGCCCGGATCAGCCGGGAGGCCTCCAGGCCATCCATCACCGGCATGCGGATATCCATCAGAATCAAATCATAGAAGCGGTCCCCGCTTTCCCGGAACATATCCAGTGCCTCACTGCCGTTTACCGCACAATCCACCACACACTTCTGCATCTCCAAAACCGTTTTGGCGATTTCCAGATTCAGTTCATTATCCTCAACCAGAAGCACCCGCTTCCCTTCCAGTCCGGTTCCTTCGTTCTCCGCCGTACCTTTGCTGCTTTCCGGCTCTATCCCCATTTCCTGGGTCAGGGTAAAGTAAAATTCACTTCCCTTGCCTTCTTCGCTTTCCAATTCTATCATACCGCCCATCATACGTACCAGACGGTCACTGATGGCAAGGCCCAGCCCTGTACCGCCGTATTGGCGGGAGGTATTGTCATCGGCCTGCTCGAAAGAGCGGAAAATGCGCTGCTTATTTTCCCCGCTCACGCCGATCCCGGTGTCTTTAACAGAGAAGAACGTACGAATACTGCCGTCCCCGTCCGGTTCCTGGCGCATCTTCAGAGTGACACAGCCTCCTTCCGGAGTGAATTTTACCGCATTTCCCAAAAGATTGATCAGCACCTGGTTCAGGCGGAGGCTGTCTCCTGTCACCCACTCCTGCGGGATATGGGTTTCCTGCACAAAGGAGATCCCCTTGGCCTGCGCCTGGGGTTCTATCAGGTTACGGACTCCTTCAGCCAGCTCCTTCAAACTGAAGCAGCCGGTTTCCAGCTTCATTTTTCCGCTTTCTATTTTGGA
>QWCK01004705.1_pt1 | contig 13162 bp, 10 predicted proteins | sample 1972571 | NCBI WGS metagenome assembly QWCK01 (sample SAMN09866710, study PRJNA288562) | Human gut metagenome isolate term2_stool, whole genome shotgun sequencing... | isolation source: gut | host: Homo sapiens | place: USA: California
ACTACTATTTTTTCTTCTTGTCCTGTATCAATGTCCTTGTGGACAGTTTTTATTAGTAATTTGGCTTTCATGATAATATTTTTATACCTTTATCTGTACTTTGACATCTGTAAACATTGTCATATCTGTTTTTTAGCTTGTAATAGGCTACGTTTCTTGTCTTTTTATCATGAAATATCCCAAACATTGTAGTCCCACTACCTGTCATTTGAGCAAAATCTGCTCCGCATTTATACAAAGATGTCTTTATCTTATTTAATACGCTAAAGCTTTCAAGCATGACCTTTTCAAAATCATTGTAAAAATTTGCTTTTATAAATTCTATATCTATTTTATTATCTTTTAAATCTACAATATTTTCAATAGAGGATAAGTTATTTGTATATCCGACTCTTTCATCATATTCTTTAAAAGCAATTTTAGTAGACATTCCAAGATTTGGTTTTATTAAAAGATAATAATAGCTGTCTAGATTTATATCCGTCAATTTTTCTCCTACACCTTCAGCTATCTTACTACCGCCAAAAATGCAAAACGGCACATCTGCTCCAATATTTTTTGCAATATCTATTAACTCTTTGTTCGATAAATTTAATTTATATAATCTATTAATTGCAAAAATCGTTGCAGCAGCGTCTGCACTACCACCACCAAGACCTGCAAACATCGGTATATTTTTTTTTAGGTATATATTTAAATTTATTGGAGTGTAATTGTCGCTGATGTATTTTGCAGATTTATACACAAAATTTTTCTTCGGGTCTATACTTGTTCCGTCATCAAGTACAATACCCTGTTTATCATTTTTTTCAAATTTTAGATAGTCGTATAAATCCAAGCTTTGATTTACCATAAATAAATCATGGTAGCCAATTTCATTTATACCGTTAATTCTAAGCATTAGATTTAGCTTTGCATAAGTTCTTAATTGTAATTTTTCAGTCAACTCACTCACCTATTATTACTTTTCTTGGTTTTGAACCGTCACTTTTTCCTACTATGCCCTCATCATACATCATTTCTACTATTCTTGAGGCTCTGTTGTAGCCAATTCTAAATTGTCTTTGGACTAATGAAACAGATATTTCCCCTTTTTCTAAAGTAAATTCCAGTACATCCTTGTAGAGCTCGTCCTTATCTTGGCTTTCTTCTTGTTCAATTATTGCCTCATCTATTTGTTTTTGGACTTCCTCTTGTTTGTTTAGATGCTGCTGTCTTGGATTATGCTCATAGATAAAATCTGTAATTCTTTCTACTTCTTCTTCTGATACAAATGCTCCTTGTATTCTTACAGGCTTATTCATACCAATTGGAGAGTAGAGCATATCGCCTTTTCCTAGTAACTTATCAGCTCCTGAGGCATCCAATATCGTGCGTGAATCTGTCTGAGAAGATACAGCAAAGGCAATCCTGCTAGGAATATTCGCTTTGATAAGACCTGTAATAACATCAACTGATGGTCTTTGAGTTGCAACAATCAAGTGTATACCGCAAGCTCTTGCCTTTTGAGCAAGTCTGCATATCAATTCTTCCACTTCCTTTGCCGCAATCATCATCATATCAGCTAATTCGTCTATGACAATAACGATTAACGGTAGCTTTTCTTCGTTTTTCTCATTATAGCTTTTTACATCTTTTACCTTTTTTTCTGCAAAAAGCTTGTACCTTCTTTCCATCTCATTTACTGCCCAATTAAGTGCCATTGGTGCTTTTTTCATGTCTGTAACTACAGGCAGAGTTAAATGTGGCAGTCTGTTATATATAGAAAGCTCTACAACCTTTGGGTCAATAAGCATCAATTTTACTTCATCAGGCGTGTAATTGTAAAGTATTGAGCAAATTAATGTGTTTATACAAACTGATTTGCCTGAACCGGTTGAGCCAGCGATAAGAGCGTGAGGCATTTTGGTAATGTCAGACACTACAGTTTCACCGCTGATATTTTTGCCCATGGCAAATACTATACCATCTTTTATGTCGTGATTTAAACAATCCTTGATTACATCTTTAAAGCCAACTGTCTGAGATACTTCATTGGGCACTTCTACACCTACAAATGATTTGCCCGGCACTGGTGCCTCTATTCTGATACTTTTAGCAGCAAGTGCAAGTGCTAAGTCCTCTGAAAGATTTGTTATCTTACTCACTTTTGTACCAAGCTTTAAGGTAAGCTCATATCTTGTAATAGTCGGACCAACAGAAATGTTTTCTACCTTTGCCTCTATGCCAAAGCTTGAAAGAGTTTTTTCAAGCATTTTTGCTTTTAAAAGCTTTTCGCTGTTATCTTTGTCACTAGTTTTAGGATAGTCCTTTAATAAATCAATAGTCGGCTTGACATAAGGTCTATTGACCTCTTGTGCTTTATCTGTCTCATCATCAAAGTCATCAGCTTTTGAATACTCTAGTATCTCCTCTTGATTAGTAGAGCTATCGTCAGTTATATCGACACCTTCGACTATTTGGATTTTTTTATCTTTTTTGTCATTATCTTCAATTATCGAATTGTCCGGTAAATCCTCAAGCTCTAGGCTATCTTGTATTTTTAATTTTCCTGATTTTGAGCTGCTAGTGACAAAATTGTTTAACTGCTCTATATTTTCTTTTGTTTGCAATTCTTCTTTTGAAAAATCTATTTTGTTGTCATTTTTATTGCTGTCAATAATTTTTATATTTTGTAGATTATAGTCTTTTTCAGTTGTTTCAAGCTCTTTATTATTATCTTTTGGTGTATATTCATTTGCAGTATAAGCAGACTCATTGACAATTATTTGTTCTACATCTTCTCTTTTAAATATTTCAGCAGAATTATACTTATCTAACCTTTGGTTATTTATAGTGGGTTCTTTATTAAAATTTTGCTTTCTAAACTCGTCAAAAACATTATTTACTATATCATTTTCTTCTTGCAGCGGTTTTTCGATTGTACTATCCTTCGATTTTGACTTGATATTTTTTACACCCTTATAAATATTATGCCTAAAATATTTAATAATTAGATAAGCTGCTATAAACAATAATGCTACAACAATCCCTGTTTTTCCAATAAGTTTATAAAATAATATACTTACTAAATAGCTGATTAACCCTACACCATTACCCTCAATACCATCAATTACTGATGTAGGAATAGATATAATAAAGTTATAAGAGCTTAAAAGAGCTAAATACTCGCTATGTATAAGCGAATAAAAGAGCATAACAAAAAATGCAGATAGAGCAATATCAATCCTATTTAAGTTTTTAAAACTAAAATCCTTAAAATGAATTAATTTGTATGCTCCAAATGCAATAAATGTAATACCCAGCAACAAAGAAAGCCTAGAAAGCAATCCAAGCACTAAACCTTTTAAAACCCCTCCAATTAATCCAGTGCCTGGCATAAATACTATCACCATAAGTACAATTCCTATGGCGATAAGTATTAGTGCAGTAAAATTTTCATTGAATTTTATTGGCTTTTTAATATCGTTAGTGTTTTGTTTCTTTGAAGTCTGCGTCTTGGATTTTTCCTTTGCCTTGTCATTAGTTTTTTTATTTGATTTTATAATGTTTGATTTTTTTTTGCTATTTGACATATTTACTACTTATATTTCCAATAAAATTTATTTCACATCATATCTGTCAGATGTTATTCAAGTATAGCTTTTCTAGATAGATTTAGTCTGCCTTGAGCATCTATTTCCATAAGTTTTACTTGGACAGCATCTCCAACCTTAAACATATCTTCTACTTTTTCTACACGTCTTTTGTCTATTTGAGATATGTGTAATAAGCCTTCTTTTCCCGGTAAAATTTCTACAAATGCTCCAAAGTTCATTATTTTTGTTATCTTGCCATTGTAAATTTGGCCTACCTCCGGCTCTGCTACTATGCCTTCAATTATTTCTTTAGCTCTTAGGCAGCTATCTTTGTCAGGCGAAACAATAGCGATTTTTCCATCATCGTCTATATCAATTTTTACACCTGTTTCATCGATAATCTTATTTATAGTTTTTCCGCCACTACCTATGACTTCTCTTATTTTATCAACATCTATTTTCATTGTCATGATAAGTGGTGCATATTTTGACAATTCAGCTCTTGGAGCGTCAATTGTTTCCCTCATTTTGTCAAGTATAAACAATCTGCCATCTCTAGCTTGAGATAAAGCTCTAGTAAGTATAGCCTCATCAATACCTGCGATTTTTATATCCATCTGAATTGCTGTTATACCATGCTCAGTACCAGCAACCTTAAAGTCCATATCTCCTAGGAAGTCTTCCATGCCTTGTATATCTGAAAGTATTGCTACTTCATCCGCATCTTCGTCTTTTATAAGCCCCATAGCTATACCGGCAACCATGTCTTTGATTGGTACACCAGCATCCATTAAAGAAAGTGTGCTCCCGCAAACACTTGCCTGTGATGTAGAACCATTTGAGGATAATACTTCAGATACAGTTCTTATAGCATATGGAAACTCCTCTTCTGATGGTAGCACCGGAACAAGTGCCTTTTGTGCCAAAGCTCCGTGACCTATTTCTCTTCTGCCCGGACCTCTTGACGCTCTTGCCTCCCCTACTGAGTAAGATGGGAAGTTATAATGGTGCATATATCTTCTTTCAGTTTCTTCGTCTAAGCCATCTAATACCTGAGCATCTGATAATGACGCTAGTGTGGTGATTGTCATTACCTGAGTTTGTCCTCTAGTAAATACTGCTGAGCCGTGAGTTCTAGGAAGTAATCCGACTTTGCTCCAAATAGGACGGATCTCTGTTTCTTTTCTGTTGTCCGGTCTGATTTTATCGTGAAGTATCATATTTCTTACAGATTTTTTAGTGATTTTATATAATGCCTCGTCTACATCTTTTACATTGTCAGGATATATTTCAGAAAAATGCTCTTTAGCATCTTGACTTACTTTATCCATGTTTTCTTGTCTTTCCTGCTTGTCATAGGTCTTTATCGCAGCCTTCATTTTTTCTTCGCTATAATCTATTACAGCTTGTTCTATTTCTTCATCAGCCTTAAATACATAGAATTCTTGTTTTTCTTTTCCAACTTTTGCAGTGATTTCTTCTATAAAAGTACAGATTTTCTTTATTTCTTCATGTGCAAATAAGATAGCCTTTAGCATTACATCTTCGCTTATTTCATTTGCTCCTGCCTCTACCATCATTATGGCATCCTTTGTACCTGAAACAACTAGATACATTTCAGATTTTTCTCTTTGCTCAAGATTTGGGTTGATGATATATTGTCCATCTATTAAACCTATAGAAACAGAACCTGTAGGACCGTTAAATGGTATAGAAGATATGCAAAGTGCAATAGATGAGCCTATCATAGCAATGGTATCAGGATTTGCATCTTGGTCCATAGAAAGAACAGTTGCTACAACCATTACATCATTTCTAAATCCTTTTGGGAAAAGCGGTCTTATAGGTCTATCAATAAGTCTAGAGGTAAGTATAGCTTTATCAGATGGCTTTCCTTCTCTTTTTATAAATCCACCGGGGATTTTGCCGGCTGCGTATTGTTTTTCCACATAATCAACACTTAGTGGGAAAAAGTCTATCCCCTCTTTTGGTTCATCAGAATTTGTAGCAGTAACCAACAATACAGTATCACCATATTTTAATATGCAAGAGCCATTAGCTAATTGAGCAAGTTCACCAGTTTCAACTGTTAGCGTTCTACCGCCTAGCTGCATTTCAAATTTTTCCATTATTCCTCCATAATATTTGTAATAAATTTATATTTTTCTTCACTAATTTCAACTCATATACATTTACCAATCTAATTATTTAAAACTAGAACTAGCATTTGGAATAAATTATATTATAAATACATAATTTAATCAAACCAACTAAATTACATACTTACAATATAATTTTAGACCAATATTATTTAGCAAATGTTTAAATACAAGATAGGTAAAAAATCTTCGTCAAAATTGTGAAAAAAGAGCAGGGAGTCCTGCTCTTTAAATAGCTTTGCTATTAAGCTTTCACTTTTAAGATTACTATTTTCTGAGTCCAAGACTCTGAATCAAATTATTGTATCTGTCCACATTTTTTTCTTTAAGGTATTTAAGAAGTGACCTTCTTCTCCCTACCATCTTTAAAAGACCTCTTCTTGAATGGAAGTCTTTCTTGTGAACCTTCAAGTGCTCGTTAAGCTCATTAATTCTTTGAGTTAATACAGCTACTTGTACTTCAGGAGAACCTGTATCTCCTTCTTTCATAGCATACTTTTGCATAATCTCAGTTTTTGCTTCTTTAGTCATTTTACACCTCCGTGATAAATAAATATGTCCATGCCAAGTATAAGGTCGGTGACTCCATACACATAGCATAAACTCAACCTTATGTATTCTATCATATAAAAATAGAATTGTAAACAAACAATAATAAATTTAAGATTTTTTTTACTTCTTTTGTTGTTTGTTGTAATTTGTCAAAGTAAACGCAACTTCATATAGAAATATGTGTTGCGTTTACTTTTGTACTTTTTATATGTGAATTTAGTTTTACAACTCACTTAAAATAATTTTTGTCACTTCTAATCTTTTGCCCATTCAAAAGCGTGTTTTACTGCTTTCCTCCAACCTTTTAGCAGGTTTTGTCTTTCTTCTTCTGTTATCTTAGACGTAAATTCTTTATCTATATTGCAATTATTAATTATATCATTTATATCCTTATACACTCCTACAGCCAAGCCTGCCAAATATGACGCACCCATTGCAGTGGTTTCTATGGTTTGTGGTCGTCTTACCGGCACGTTTATGATGTCAGATTGAAATTGCATCAAAAAATTGTTGGCACTTGCTCCACCATCTACCTTTAATGTTTTTAATTTTATATTCGCATCTTCTTGCATGGCTTGCAGTACATCGTTTGTAAGATAGCCAAGCGACTCTAATGTAGCTCTTACTATATGATATCTGTTTGTGCCTCTAGTGATGCCTACTATTGCACCTCTTGCATATTGGTCCCAATACGGTGCACCAAGTCCTGTAAAAGCCGGCACTACATAACAGCCACCGGAGTCTTTCACTCTTTGTGCCATATATTCAGAGTCTTGTGAGGTGTATATTATCCTCAGCTCATCTCTTAGCCACTGTATAGCTGAACCTGCTACAAATATTGAGCCTTCAAGTGCGTAGTTTACTTTTCCGCCTACCGACCATGCAATAGTGGTCACCAAACCATTTTTGCTAAATATTGGTTTTTCTCCGGTATTCATCAGCAAAAACGCTCCCGTTCCATAGGTGTTTTTTGCATCTCCTGCGTTAAAGCACGCCTGTCCAAATAGTGCTGCTTGTTGGTCGCCAGCTACTCCTGCTATAGGTATAGCTCCATTAAAAAAGTTGTTGTCTGTTTCTGCATAAATGTAACTAGATGGTTTTACCTCAGGCAGCATACTTTTTGGTATGTCCAGCAAATTTAAAATTTCTTCATCCCATTTTAAATCTTTTATGTTAAACAGCATAGTCCTTGACGCATTTGAATAATCGGTAGCGTGTATTCTGCCTCCAGTCAGTTTCCATATAAGCCATGTATCTACTGTACCAAAAAGTAGCTCGCCTTTTTGAGCTTTTTCTCTTGCTCCTTCGACATTATCAAGTATCCATTTTATCTTTGTCGCGGAAAAATACGCATCTATGACAAGTCCTGTTTTTTCCCTTATCATTTCTACATAATTTTTCTCTTTCAGCTCGTCGCAATACTCAGATGTCCTCCTACACTGCCATACTATAGCGTTGTATATAGGCTTGCCTGTAGATTTTTCCCATACTATAGTAGTTTCCCTTTGGTTGGTGATACCTATAGCTACAATATCTTCAGCTTTTGCTCCTATCCTCAAGGCTGCCTCTGTAGCAACTCCAATTTGCGTAGACCATATCTCATTTGGGTCGTGCTCTACCCAGCCTGATTTTGGAAATATCTGATTAAATTCCTTTTGTGCAATGGACTTTATATTTCCTTGCTTGTCAAAAAGTATACATCTATTACTTGTAGTCCCTGCATCAAGTGCCATAATGTATTTGCTCATAACTTCACCTCTTAATCAACCGATTAAATTAGGTAAAAATGTTACTAATGTAGGCATATATGTCACCATCAACAAAACTAGAAATAGTGAAATTATGAAAGGGACAGCCTCTTTAACAAATCCGTCTATAGGGCATTTTGTAATGCCACAAACTGTAAACATCATAGAACCAAATGGTGGCGTTATTCCGCCTAGCATGATATTTACTATTACTACCATACCAAAGTGCAACGGGTCTACTCCAAGCTTTACCATAAGTGGTACTAAAAGCGGAGCTATTATGACCATAGCTGCTCCACCTTCTATGAACATACCCAGCACCAACAAGATTACATTGCATATAAGTAACATAACGTATTTATTTTTAGTTATCCCAAGCATGGTTGTGGTCAAAGCTTGTGGTATTCCCTCCCAGCTAAGATAATATCCAAATACATTTGCTGCAACTATTATCAGCACCACTGAGCCTGTACCGTATACAGTTTCTTTAAAAATAGGAACGAAATCCGAAAATTTTAATTTTTTATATATAAACTTTCCTACTATAAATGTATATATTATCGCTATAGCTCCTGCCTCTGAAGGTGTTATCATACCTATTCTTATGCTGGCTATTATCCCAAATGGAAACAACAATGCCCATATTGATTTTCTCGCTTGAGTTAATATTTCTCCTGCACTGGCACGTTTTTCTCTAGTAGGTGCATAGTCTCTTTTGTGAGCTATGATTGATACTGTAATCATCATCACAATACTCATCAAAATGCCCGGCACATACCCTGCTATAAACATTTTATTTACAGGTACACTGGCTATAATACCGTATATTATAAGATTTATTCCCGGAGGAATTACCGGAGTAATTGCTGAGGATGCCGCTGTAACTGCCGAAGAAAACTCTAACGAATATCCTTTTTTTACCATTTCAGGTACTAATATTTTTGCCTCCATAGCCGCATCTGCATTTGCAGAGCCTGATACTCCGCCCATTAGCAAGCTCAAGACTACATTTACATGACCTAGTCCACCTTTCATATGTCCTGTCAATACGTCTGCAAACTCCATCAATTTTTCGCTGATACCTGAATAGTTCATTATAGAGCCTGCCATAATAAAAAATGGTATGGCAAGCAGTGAAAAGCTCTGAGTGCTACTCACAAATTTTTGAAAAACAAGTATTGCACTTGTGCCTGTATCTATAAACAGGAAATAAAACAAGGTAGAGCCAAATAGTGCAAAAGCGATAGGAACGCTTGAAAAATATAATATCAAAACTAAAAATACCGGTATTAAAGCTACTAATGGGTCATTCATTTCTTTACGCTCCTTTCAAATCACTAATCATCTTAATATCCTTTATTATAAGAATTATTGTTCTAATAGCCATCAAGACAAAACTTACTGCAATAGAACAGGATATATATGCACTAGATACGGCAAGGACCGGTGTGACCTTTATATATGTAGTTTTTATATAAAGTATGCTTAAAGAGCATATAAAAACAATTACAAAAAATAAAATCAAATGCACTATTAGCTGCACTACGTTTCTCATATTATTACTAAAATGCTTTACTATCAAGTCTATGCCTATATGTTGTCCTTGCTTATATGCGGCAGATGCACCTATGTATACTGACCATACAAAGCACGCTGTAGCTGCCTCTTCCGACCAAGGAATACCTGTTTTTACAAAGTATCTCAAAAAAATATTAGCAACAACCAAAACCAGCGTACAGCAAATAAATAACGATGCTATTATTTCCTCAAAGTTGTTAAGCAATTTTTTTTTGCATATTTTCTATGTCTCCTTTTGCAAAAATGGCTATAACTTAAATTATCAAAAGCTATAGCCATTTTTACTCTTATTCATTTACAAGCGTTCAATTATTTTTCTATCTCTTCAACTAATTTTTCGTAGATGCCAGGTGTTATGCCTTCCATTTTATCAAAAACGCTCTTTGCTCTTTCTTTAAACTTTGGTAAATCTACTTCATTAAACTCTATTCCCTTTTCTTCCAATGATTTTACCTGAGAGTCATAGTTAGTCTTTACCAATTCAATCATTTCTTTAGCATTTTTGTCAAACTCTTCTTGCATTATTGTTTGATATTCTGCCGGAATGCTATCAAACACTTCTTTGCTAATATATACTCCGCAAGTACCTAGGAAGTGCTTTGTCAAGCCAACATTTTTTACTACCTCTGCACTACCGTTTGCTGTCATAGCATCTACTGTACCTTCCAGCCCATCTACTACACCTTGCTGTACTGCACTGATAGTTTCTGAAAAAGCCATAGGAGTAGCTGTAGCTCCCATAGAATTTATAGTATCAATAAAAATCTGACTACCCGGAGTCCTTATTTTCATTCCTGCTAAATCTTCAGGCTCTACGATTTTTTTATTTGTCATCATATTTCTAAAGCCAAATACATAGTCAAGTGCCAATACCTTTATGCCTTTTTCTTCTTCCGCTTTTTTCACCATATCTTTAACCAAGTCGCTTTGAATGACTTTTGAATACTGGTCTATATCACTGTATAAAAATGGTCCTACTAACGCTTTAAAGTCAGGTACATAATCTCCTAAATAAGATGGGTCTTCAACAGAAATAAAATTTGCCTTGTTGTATACCTGCTCCAAACCGTCCTTATAAGTAGGCAATTGTGCTTGAGGATATGTCTGAATTTCTACTGCACCGTTTGTTCTATCATATATAGCTTTTGCAGCTTTATCTATTGACTTTGTAAGCTGTTCTTCAGGTGCAAATACATGGCTCAATTTTAATACTATCTTGTAATCATCCTTGGCTGCGGCATCTCCTCCACTGCTTTCAGGTTTATTTGGTGCCTCTGCCGGTTTTTGACCACAGGCACTTAATAGCATTGCAGACATCAAAAAAAGCGACAATAATTTTCTTTTTTTCATTTTTTGCTCCTTAAAATTTTAATAAAAATTGGTTAATAGATTTACATAGACCTGATTTTATTTATTTCATCAGGGTAATCAGTAATCATAGCATCTACATTTAATTTATATGTATCTGAAAAATTAAACGGCTCTGTCCCATACCATACGTTGAGTTCAAATCCATTTTCGTGTAAGCCTGTAACTAGCTCCTCATCTACACAATATGCTGACGGATGATAACACTCTACCCCCAACTGTTTTAGATAAAGCCATGGTTTTTCCAGCCAGCTGTCTATAAGTAGCCCACATTTTATTTTTTCGTCTATTTTTTTCATAGCAAGCACGCTTTTGTGGTTGAATGATGATATTATAATTTTGTCTTTTAAGTCAAACTCTTTTATCATGTCATATACCTTTTGCTCTATGCCTTTGTACCAGTATACACCAGTCTTTAGCTCTACGTTTGTGATTATATCCTTGTCTTTTATATACTCAAAATATTCTCTAAGTGTAGGGATTGCCTCAAAATCTATATTGTCATAAAGAGCACCAGCATTTACTTTTTTTAACTCCGCAAGTGTGTAGTCCATTACTCTACCCTTTGCATTTGTAGTCCTATCCAATCTTTCGTCATGAATTATGACTATTTCATCGTCCTTTGACAAATGTACGTCAAACTCTATTCCATCAGCATTTTCTTCTACTGCTTTTTTAAATGCTAACATTGTGTTTTCAGGATACTTTGACTTGAACCCTCTGTGTGCTATATTTAGCATAAACTCCTCCTTTGGTTGTAAGCAATCTCTCAAAAAAAGTAACGAACGCCAAACCACAATTACGCAGCTTACCACCCCTTACTCCATTCTAGCAGGCTAAACTCTTTCTTTTTTCATAACAAAAGCATATCACATCTTTTTCGTTTTTGCAACTGAAGTTTGATTTTTTTACTTTGGCTAATACTAAAAAAAGGTGTTAGTACATATATAATCGCGTCAATATATGTGCTAACACCTTTTTATTTATAATTATCCTACATTTGAGGTTGCTATTATGTCTACTCCTGTATCGGCGATATTATTCACTACAACGTCACCGATTTTTGTCTTTGAAGTGATTTTTACAGTTTTCAGCTCGTCCATCACTTCAAATATCTTACTTTTTGGTACTGGCTCTTTTGTTTTCACACTGAGTGTGTGTGCATTTGCAATACCATCTACTCTCACTATTGATGTGACTATCCTCTTTGGCGATACAGCCTCTTGCTTTGCATAATTTTCACCTAATTTGCAAGTGTTGCCGGCAACTGTTACTTCGCCTTGGTCGTTTATTTCTACGTGCAATCTACAGCCTAGGGGGCAATTTATGCACGTCATATCTACTATTTTCATATCTATTTGACCTCACTCACATATATTTTTATTGATTTATCTTCCATTTTTTCCAATTCTTCTTTTTTTATTACTATCTGCTCCATTTCGCTAGGGAATAAAACTTTTTTCTTTTTTGTAGATATATTTTTTTCGCCTACATCTACTTTTAAATATTGGTCAACGTAGACGTTATCTACTCTAAATCTTATGGTAAGTGTATCAGGCATTGTTTTTAAATCTATATAGTTTGGCTTAGTGTATCTTACTCCTGCACCTACTTGGACTTTCACCTCTGAGCTGCTTTTTTCTATTCCATTTGATTTTACATAGTCAGACGCATATTTTCCTGCCATGCTTGCCTCATCAGAAACGTAGTCTACTAAATCGTGTACGTGCAATACATTTCCACATGAAAATACGCCTTCTTGGCTTGTCATAAATGTGTTATCAACTACTGCACCTTTTGTCACCTTGTCCATGTTGATACCTATTTTTTCTGTCAGCTCATTTTCCGGTATCAAGCCTACTGATAATAGTAGTGTATCACATTGTATATACTCTTGTGTACCCTCTATAGGTCTTAACTTTTCGTCAACTTCGGCTATAACTACTGCCTCTACTCTATCTTTACCTTTGATGTCTACTACTGTATGTGAGAGCTTTAGCGGTATATCATAGTCGTCTAGGCACTGCACTATATTTCTCTTTAGTCCGGCAGAGTATGGCATGATTTCTGCTACCAGTTTAACTTTTGCACCTTCTAGTGTCATTCTTCTTGCCATGATTAATCCTATGTCTCCTGAGCCTAGTATGACTACTGTTTTGCCTACCATTTTACCCTCTAT
>QWCK01004711.1_pt1 | contig 13148 bp, 13 predicted proteins | sample 1972571 | NCBI WGS metagenome assembly QWCK01 (sample SAMN09866710, study PRJNA288562) | Human gut metagenome isolate term2_stool, whole genome shotgun sequencing... | isolation source: gut | host: Homo sapiens | place: USA: California
ATTGCAGAGCCCAAAATGTGCCCCGCATCTTGAAGCCTGAAGGAAAAGGTGTCGTCAATTTTTATTTCCTGATTGTAGTAAACAGGTTTAAAAAGTTTCAGACTTTCTTTTACGTCATTTGTATTGTATAGCGGTTCAATAGGTGTAAGGCCTTTTCTAACTCTTTTTCTATTTTCCCATTCAGCGTCCTGCATGCCTATATTGGCGCTGTCCATTAACATTATTTCACAAAGGTCATAGGTGGCATGTGTTGTATAAATTTTGCCGTTAAAACCTTCTTTCACCAACTTGGGTATGCGCCCCGAGTGATCTATGTGAGCGTGAGATAGAATTAAATAGTCAATGTCTTTCGGGTTGTAGATAAAGCTTTCAAAGTTCATTTGTTCTTCTCTAGCACTGCCTTGAAACATTCCGCAGTCCAAGAGAAGTTTTTTGTCTTCAGCTTCTATTAAATAGTTTGAGCCTGTAACTGTTTTACTCGCGCCGCAAAAAGTAATTTTCATATAGCACCTCCATTATTCTTATACCCTTGAAAAAATTTAGGGTAACAAAAAAACGGCTTCCGCAGAAACCGTCTTATAGTGCTCTTTCAACTTTATTTGATTTTAAGCATCTTGCACACACATTTATTCTCTTGGGTGCGCCATCTACTATTGCTCTAACCCTTCTGATATTAGGAGACCAACTTCTTCTACTTGATTTGTGAGAGAAACTCACTTGGTTTCCGAATATTTTTTTCTTTCCGCAAACATCGCAAATCTTTGCCATTTCGCACCTCCTTATTGCTCGTTTAAAATAACACCAATTATTTTAACAAATTATTTCAAGAATATCAAATTTATTTTTGCAAAATATCTATTAAGTTGTTAAATAATCACAATTGTTGTAATATTATACCATAGGAGGTGCATTATGCCTGTAAATTACAAGAGTGAAAATGGAGACATTATTATTGAAAATGCTGTACTTGCAGATTTGGCGGGTATATCCGCAATGGAAAGCTACGGCATCGTAGGCATGGCTGCAAAAAATGCTACGGAAGGCATCTTTGAACTGTTAAAGTTTGAAAATCTTTCAAAGGGCATTAAAGTTATACAAGAAGATAACATGACTGTAATAGAATTGCACGTTATATTGGAATATGGAGTTAAAATTTCTACTGTAGGTCAAAATATTATAGATAGAGTAAAGTTTAATGTGGAAAGCATGACGGGAATAACCATAGATAGAATCGACGTTATAGTAGATGGTATTAGATTTGAATAACGGAGGTACTATTTTGAAGAATCAAATTACAGGAGAGGATCTAAAAAAATCTCTTGTAGGCAGTAGAGATTACTTGGTCCTTAACAAAGAAATGGTAAATGAACTGAATGTGTTTCCGGTTCCCGACGGAGATACAGGCACAAATATGAGCCTTACAATTATTTCCGCTCTTAAAGAAGCGGAACACTTAGACTCTTTTGCAACTGTGGAAGAAGTTTCCGCCGCAGTTTCAAGAGGCGCTTTAATGGGCGCAAGGGGAAACTCGGGAGTAATACTTTCCCAATTTTTCAGAGGATTTGCCGAAGGATTAAAGGGCAAAGAAGTTGCCACTATAAAGGACTTGGCTTTTGCATTTAAAAAAGCGTCGGACGTAACCTACAAGGCTGTTATGAAACCGACTGAAGGCACAATTTTAACTGTGGGCAGAGAACTTAGCGACTTTGCAGTTAAAAACGCGGCAAAAGCTACAGACATGGGAAGCTTTTACGAAAGCGTAATAAAAGCTGCGGAAAAATCATTGGACAATACACCGAACCTACTGCCTGTATTAAAGGAACAGGGAGTAGTTGATGCCGGCGGCAAAGGTCTTGTTGTAATACTGCAAGGTGCTTTAAAGGCGGCAAAAGGTGAGACTATAGAAAAAATTGAAGATGCGGAACTTGAAAGGAAAACTCCAAAGGCATTTGTAGACGGAGAAGTAGAAGACGACGACATTGAGTTTGCATACTGTACCGAATTTTTAATTAAAGGGGACAGCGACAAGGCGGAAGAGTTTAAACAAAAACTTATCCCGTTGGGCGACTGCCTTTTAGTTGTAGGTGCAAGCGGCATTATAAAGACTCACATTCATACAAATAATCCGGGAAGAGTTTTGGAATACGCATCTGAAATCGGAATGCTTCAAGACATTAAAATTGACAACATGAGGATTCAACACAAGGAAAAACTTTTTAAAGATGAAGAAGTGGAGGCTGCAAAAGGCAAGAACAGAGTTGTTGAGCCTACAGAAGAATATGCCTTTGTCACAGTTTCTATCGGCGACGGTTTGGACGAAGTTTTTGAATCCCTTAACGCCGACTACATTGTCAAAGGCGGACAAACAATGAATCCAAGTACGGAAGATTTGTTAAAGGGAGTTGAATCTACACCGGGTGAAAATGTCTTTATTTTACCGAACAACAAAAACATTCAACTTGCTGCAGAACAGGTCAAGGAACTTACCAAGAGAAATGTAAAGGTAATACCAACAAGATCAATACCTGAAGGTATTTCCGCAATGCTTGCATTCCAACCTGACACTTCTTTTGACGAAAATGAAGAAGCAATGAAAGAAGCTATTTCACATGTTAAAAGCGGACAAGTTACCTATGCCGTAAGAGATACTGAAATCAGCGGCAAAAAAATTGCAGAAGGTGATGTAATAGGCATTGCACACGGAGATATTGTCTCGGTAGGTAGCGAAGTTACAGAAGTGACACGTGAACTTATAGAAGAACTTGTAAATGAAGATCACTCTCTAATCACTTTGTACTACGGAGAAGATGTAGATGAAGAAGATGGAGAAAAACTTTTAAAAGAATTGGAAGAAGAATACGAAGATTTGGATATTGAATTGGTATATGGAGGACAACCTCTGTACTACTACTTGGTATCACTTGAATAATTAAGCCCCCTTAGTGGGGCTTTTTTAAGAGGTAAAAATGAACTTACAAGACAGCGTAGGCGTGATAAAAGGCGTTGGTCCGAAAAAACTTGAAAAACTTAATAGCTTAAATATAGAAACCATTGAAGATCTCTTGTTTTATTTTCCCCGTACCTATGAAGACCGTACGACTTTTTTTAATTTAAAAGACGTGCAAGGGAAAGTGAAGGCAAGTTTTAAAGTTAGAGTCACAGGTGTCAACAGAAATTCCTACATAAGAAGGAACATGCACATACTTTCCTTTGACGTGGAAGACGAAACGGGAAAGGGAACCATGACTTTTTTCAATCAGCCCTTTTTAAAAAATTCTATAAAAATAGGCGGCATATACAATGTCTACGGCAAGGCTGTAAGGGAACGCTTTATTACAAAAATTTCTTCTCCAATTGCCGAGAAGGCGGGAGAAAATTTAAAGACAGGGGGCATTGTTCCCAAGTATGCTCTTAAAAAAGGCGTTACAAACAATGAAATAGTAAAGCTTATAAGAGAAGTAAATATAAATTTGCCGGAGGTTTTGCCGGATTATTTAATTAAAAAATACGCTCTTCTCTCACGAAACATTGCCGTAAAGACAATGCACTTTCCCGACGACCTTGAAACTTTGGAGAAGGCACGGAAACGACTTGCCTTTGAAGAGCTGTTCTTGCTTCAATTTGCCCTTTTAACTTTAAAAGACAACAACAGAAGCGAGAAGAGTATTAAATTAAAGGACAATCCTAAGCTTAAAAACTTTATGGACAATTTGCCTTTCAAACTCACGGAAGGTCAGGACAAGTCCTTAAATGAAATTATAAATGACTTAAAGAGTGAAAAGAGAATGAACAGGCTCTTACAAGGGGACGTAGGTTCAGGCAAGACTATTGTGGCGGTAATTGCCATGTATTTTGCCTACATTAACGGATACCAATCCACACTTATGGCGCCGACGGAAATACTTGCACAACAACACTATGAGTCTGTGTGCGAACTCTTTAAGGGCGAAAATATAAATGTGGGCCTTTTAACTTCCTCCGTTTCAAAAAAGGACAGAGAAGAAATTTTGGCAAAGGTAAGGTCAGGAGAAATTCAAATGTTAATCGGAACCCACTCTCTAATTAACGACGAAGTAGTATTTAAAAACTTAGCCCTCACAATTACAGACGAGCAACACAGATTCGGCGTGAAGCAGAGAAACACTTTGCAAGACAAAAATCAGTTGGCAAACACATTGGTCATGACTGCCACACCCATACCTCGCACACTTTCTTTAGTGCTATATGGCGACTTGGACATTTCCGTCATTGATACAATGCCGCCGGGGAGAAAAGAAATTAAAACCTACGGCATTAATTCAAAGATGATTGACAGGGCTTTAAATTTTATAAAGAGCGAAATTGAAAAGGGAAGACAGGCATATATTATTTGCCCTTTAATAGATGAGTCGGAATACATGGAGAGTTTAAACTCCGTTATAAAGACCTATGAAAATTTAAGGGACAAGTATTTTCATGAAGATGTAAAACTTCTCCACGGTCAAATGAAAAGCGAAGAGAAGGAAGAAATTTTAAACGACTTTAGAGACAACAAGGTTAAAGTTATTGTCTCCACAACTGTAATTGAAGTGGGAATTAACGTCCCAAACGCCACGGTGATGATGGTACTTAACTCGGAAAGGTTCGGCTTAGCACAGCTTCACCAACTAAGGGGCAGAGTTGGTAGAGGCGAGCATCAAAGTTACTGCATCCTTCACAACGGCTCAAGCTCCGTAAAGAGTTGGGAGCGCACCAAGGTAATGGAAAAATCTTCCGACGGATTTTTTATTGCAAATGAAGACTTGAGACTGAGAGGGCCGGGAGAAATTTTCGGCACAAGACAACACGGCATACCTGAGCTTATGGTCTCTGATTTTTCAACAGACTACAATATTTTAAGTCATGCAAATGTAGAGGCAAGTGACATTATCTCCGGCAAAGTAAAAATTTCTGCAGGGGAATACAATAAAATCGTAGAAGAAATTTACAACAGATTTAAAAATACTTTCATACTGTCTCATGTGAATTGATAAATGCTTTAAATTATGCTAAAATCATAGCTTAAGGAGAGAAGATGAGAGTTATCTCGGGAGAGAAAAGAGGCCTTAGACTTACAGCTCCGAAAGGGACTATGACAAGACCTACTGAAGACAGAATAAAAGAGAATATATTCAATGCTCTGGGCATTGTAAAACACGAGCCTGTATGTGATTTGTTTGCAGGATCGGGGCAAATCGGAATTGAATTTCTCTCAAGGGGAGCTTCACATTGTCACTTTGTAGATGAGTCTTTTAATGCAATTAATGTGGTGAAAGAAAATATTCAAAAGGCAAAGTACGAGGACAAGTCCACAGTCTTAAAGATGAAAGCAATGAATTTTTTAAAGACTTGTGAACCGAATTCCTTCGGATACATATACTTGGATCCTCCTTACAGGTTTTCTCTTGATGAATATCGCAAAATACTTGAAACAATTAGAGATTTTGCTATTATAAAAGAAACAGGCATTGTAATTTTGGAACACACCTTTGAAGACAGAGAAATCTTTGAAGGATATACTGTGATTAAAACCAAAAATTACGGTGAAAAGACAATAGATTTTTTAGAGGTGCTATGAGAGTTATATATGCAGGCAGCTTCGACCCTATAACCAACGGGCACTTGGACATTATTTTAAGGGCCAGGGACATTTTCGGGGAACTCATAGTTGCAGTACTTAACAATGTAAACAAACACTCTCTCTTTACAACAGAGGAGAGAGTTAATCTCATAAAAGAAGTTTTAAAAGATGAAGAGAATATAGAAGTAGATTCCTTCACAGGACTTTTGGTTGATTTTGCAAAGGAGAAAGATGTTCAGGTCGTAGTCAGAGGACTGAGAACGGCATCGGACTTTTTTAGCGAATATAATATAGCTATGGCTAACATGCATCTTGAAAAAGGTGTTGAGACAGTTTTCTTGCCGGCATCAGAAAGGCATTTATTTATCAGCAGTTCTCTTGCAAGAGAGGTTGCCGCTTTTAATGGCGATTTAAGTCCCTTTGTGCCGAAACCAGTGAGAGAAGCTATGATAAAGAAATACAATGGGAGGTAATTATGGACGTATTGGATTTAGTAAAGGAACTTGAAGAGCTCATAGGTGGAGCAGGATCCGTTCCGTTTTCAGGAAAAGTAATGGTAGATAAAGAGGAAGTACTTGAAATTTTAGGCGACTTAAACAGAGAACTTCCGGGAGAAATCAGACAAGCAAAGTCAATTACAACAGAAAAAGAAAATTTAATTTCAAGTGCACAAAAAGAAGCTGAAGAAATAGTAAAGGCCGCTCAAGAAAAAGCGGAAGACCTATTAAATCAAGATGAGCTTGTGCTGCAAGCTAATCAAAGAGCTTCGGAAATACTAAGAAGTGCAAAGGAAGAAAGTACGCAAATCCGTGAAGGGGCGCGTGACTATGCCGACTCCTTACTTGAAAACACACAAGTTAATCTGTCGGAAATAATAAAAATGTTAAATCAAAACAGACAAGAGCTTAGAGGTTAATCTAAGCTTTTTTTTGATGCTTTTAAACGGTGAAACATTATTAATATCAGAAAGTAATAACATCTGAATTCATAATTAAATTTTATGTCGAATTTATTATAAAACATATTCACATAAAAACATTCGGGTATATAAGTACATAGAAAGAGGTGATGTGTGTGAAAAAATTTAAAGTATACATATTTGTTTTAATTCTTTCAATGATTTTAACGACAGGTTGTAAAATAAATTTTAATACAGGCAAAGACAACCCGACTAAGTCAGAAGAAGCAGGGAAGCCGGAAGAGTCTGAAGAGTTGGAATATAACTCCAAGTCTCAAGAACTTGTAATAAATGAAGATGAAATACTCGGCTATGATGATGTTAAAGAACATTTGCTTAAAAAAGAAAACATAACAGCAGGTGAAGTTTTAGAAAAAATTGGAGATAAGGATGAAGAATCTGATGATATATTCTACGTGTATAAAATTCCTCTTAAGGTAAGTGATGAGTATTCCCCTGAAGTTGAATTTACTTTAAAGCTTAATAAAGATGAAGATTCTTATACTATTTCAGATGTATTGTTTGTTGACATGGATACAAATAGCAACGGAATCACAAAGGAATTTGGAGGTAATGTTTGGTACTTTATTGAAGATGACGCATTGGTACACTACAGAGTGAGTGGAGATTTCTTTAACGGAGGAGTAAGCAGTGTTGAATTTAGTTTGATTAAAGATGCCGACCCTGTACAGGGAAGTGCAATTTTTTCAGTTAAAGACCCGGGCAAACAGTATAAGTATATCCATGAAGATTTGGCTTTTTATATAGAAGATTAATAATTACAATAAAATTTCCGGCGAATGAGTAAAATCTTCGCCGACTTTTTTATTGTAAAAAATATTGTATAGGTCTGTGGCACTCACTTCTTTTTTTGCAATTGCCTTTATTTTTTCGTCTTCAAGCTCATCTATTTTTGAAAACTTATCTATGACCATGTGAGTCTTTTTCATCTCTCTTATAATGTCGAAGCCTGCGTCATTTGATGCCAGCACTCGTAAGTAGGGCACACCGATACTATTGAATATTAATTCCTTATCCAAGCCCAAGATAAATGACAAAGCGGCTCTTCTGATCCTTGCCTTGGAATATCTCTTTGTAGAGCAGAGGTCGATAAAGTCTTCGAAGCTTTCGGCATCAATGTAGTTTAAAAATCTGTTTTCCATGCCGTGCTCATAGTCCGTTACTTTTTTTAACTCATTACTTTCTTTAATCAGTTTATATTTAAAAATTTCAAAATAATTTTCAAGCGAATTATATTTAGATGTGTTTAATACATTGTACACACTCTCGGGGACAAAATTTTTTGCCGTGCTTACGTCCTCTTTAATAACTTGTCTAAGGTATGTGGCTGAGGCGAAGCTTCCCTTGTATGACTCGTGATAGCCGACGTTCTTACGACTGTGGCTCATTAAATCAAAAGTAAATCCCATTTCATCTCTTGCATTTAAATAAGACATGGCAAGGATATTGTTGGGAGTTCTTAAAATATTTTTTTCCTCATCTGTTAAAAAGTCCATTGCCATCTCCTTGGCAACGGTAAGGGAATATCCTAAGTCCAAGTAGGACTTAACTACATCATTGTCCAAGTTAGTTTTTATCTTTTCATTTATTTCACTTAAGACATTAATGTCGTCTTCCGCACCGAAGGACAGGGCGTCGATAAAACTTCCCAATATTCCCACTCCGCCCTTTGCAAAAATCTCCCCGTTTTGCGTTGAGAAGAGTGCGGGCAGTTCAAGGACCAAGTCGGCGCCGTGCTCCACTGCAAATTTGGCGCGGGACCATTTGTCTATAACGGCAGGTTCACCTCTTTGGACAAAGGAGGAGCTCATGCACACAACTATTTTTGTATTTTTATTTTCTTTTCGCACCTTTTGAAGCTGGTACAAATGTCCGTTGTGAAATGGATTGTACTCGGCTATTATTCCAATAATCATATCTACCTCGATTGAAAAACTTTAGCAAATAGTATATCATAGACCTTAGTTTAATGTATAAGCTATAATTTGTAAAACGGAGGAAAAAATGAACATACTTGTAATTAATTGCGGAAGTTCATCTCTTAAGTATCAACTAATTGACATGGAAAAGGAAGAAGTCCTTGCCAAGGGTTTAGTTGAAAGAATAGGGATTGAAGGAAGCAGAATCAAACACGAAGTTAAGGATAGGGAAAAGAAGGTAATTGAAGTTGAACTACCTGACCACAAAGCTGCCCTTGACTTGGTTATCAAATCAATTGTAGATCCGGAAATCGGAGCAATTAAATCTGTAAAAGAAATCGGCGCTGTAGGACACAGAGTTGTACACGGTGGAGAAGACTTTTCAGAGTCAGTTTTAATTGACGACGAGGTTATGAAGGTTATTGAAAAAAATGTAGAGCTTGCACCTCTTCATAATCCGCCGAACATCATAGGAATTAACGCTTGTAAGGAATTAATGCCTGAAGTACCTCAAGTAGCTGCTTTTGACACTGCATTCCACCACACAATTCCACCGGTAAATTATATTTATGCAATACCATATGAATACTATGAAAAATACAGAATCAGAAGATACGGCTTCCACGGTACAAGCCATCAATATGTCGCTATAAGAGCTGCGGAAATGATTGGAAAACCCCTTGAAAGTTGTAACTTCATCACTTGCCACCTTGGCAACGGTGCCAGCGTAACATGTATTCGTCACGGCAAGAGCTTGGACACTACAATGGGCTTTACACCACTTGAAGGTCTAATCATGGGAACAAGAAGCGGTGACATTGACCCTGCAATTGTTACATTTATTATGGAAAAAGAAGGACTTGATCCTTCCAAAATGAACAACGTACTTAACAAAAAGTCAGGTGTACTTGGAATGTCAGGTATCAGTTCCGACTTTAGAGACTTGGAAGAAGCGGCTGCAGAAGGCGACGAAAGAGCAGCACTTGCACTTGGAGCATTTGAATCTCAAGTTCAAAAGGCAATCGGTGCATACCTTACTGAAATTGATTCCTGTGACGGAATTATATTTACAGCAGGTATCGGTGAAAACTCTCCGAACAACAGACTTGCAATAATGAGAGGCTTCGAAAACAGAGGTATTAAACTTGATATGTGGAGAAATAACCAAAGAGGTAAGGAATCAATTATTTCCTCTAACAGCTCTTCAATTAGAGTAATGGTTATTCCTACTAATGAAGAACTTATGATTGCAAGAGATACTAAAAAAATTGTAGAAGAGCTTATTTGACAAGTATATAAAAAAATAATATAATACACTTCGGCTTATTGAGGTGAGAGAATTGAAAATTGATTTATCTCCATTTATTGAATCAAAAGATAAATCCTTTAAAATCGAAGGGGAGTTAACAAAACCTTTTGATAAATACGATACGAGTGATTTAAAATTAGTTTATCCTATAAAGTATGAGGGAGTTATTTACGATTTAAACGGAGAATTTTTACTTGATTTAAACACTTGCTATGAGTACGAAGCTGAGTGTTCAAGGTGTCTCAAAGACCTTTTGAACAAGGTGAGCACTAATTTAAATTACGTGCTCTTTACAGAAAAACCGAAAGAATTTGAAGAGGATTCGGTAACGGAGTACATTATCCTTGAAGACTATGAGTTGGATATAGAGGATGTTGTATTTTCCCAAATTATTACTTCAATTCCTATAAAAGTTCTTTGCAAAGAAGATTGTAAGGGATTATGTCCACAGTGTGGCAAAGATTTAAACGAAGGACCTTGCAACTGTGAAAGAGAAGATTTAATTGATCCGAGATTTCAAAAATTACAGGGTCTATTTAATGAGGAGGTGTAACAATGGCAGTACCTAAGAGGAAAACTTCAAAACAAAGAAAAAACAAAAGAAGATCATCTTCATACAGACTTAACAAAGCTACTATAACTGAATGCCCGAATTGTCATGAACCTAAACTTCCGCATCGTGTTTGCCCAAGTTGTGGATACTATGCAGGCAAAGAAGTTGTATCTGTAGATTAATTATAAGCCGTCGGTGACGGCTTATTTTTTATGCTCAAAACAAAACTCTCAACAGGCGAGGGTCTAATAAAAAAACGCCGGGAAATTCCCGCCGTTATTTTTTTAGTAATTTGATTATTACCTTATCTATTCTGTTTTTTGAAATTTCTTTTATAATATAGAGAACTTCGTCAATCATAAACTTTTCTCCCGCCTTGGGGAATCTGTCCGCATGCTCGATTAAATATCCGGCAATTGTATCATACTCTTCACTATCAAGTTCCGTGCCCAAGGCATGGTTTATATCGTCTAAATTTACCGTGCCTTCAACCATGTATGTGTTGTCGGCAATTTTTATTATTTCTTCTTCATCATCTTCGTCATACTCGTCTGAAATGGAGCCTACAATTTTTTCGATAAGGTCTTCCATTGTAATCATACCTTCAGTGCCGCCGTACTCATCTGTTACGATGGCAACGCCGGTCTTCTTGCTTCTCATCTCCGTAAAGAGAGTGGAGACTTCTTTGTATTCAAAGGTGTAGTAAGGCTTTCTCAAGTGAACCTTAAAGTCGCGAAGACTTTTCGCTCCTCTGTATCTGAATAAATCTTTTATGTGAAGTATGCCGACTATGTTGTCAATGTCTTCTTCATAGACAGGGATTCTCGAAAAACCTTCTTCTTTTACAATTTCAAGTATATCTTCATAAGAGCTGTTAATTTCAAGAGCGACTATGTCGGTACGAGGAGTCATAATGTCCTTTGCATAGCTGTCTGAAAAGCCCATTACATTTTCAATAAAGCCAAGTTCATTTTTGCCCAGGATACCTTCTTTAAAACTGAAATTAACCATGTCTTTAAACTTGTCTTCTGTAATGAGAGGTCCTTTTAAATCAATGTCCTTGCCTGAAAGTTTTATAATATTGTTTGAAATTCTTCCTGTAATAAATGTGAAGGGGTAGAGTATATTTTTTAAGGCGTTAATAAATCCGGCATCTTTAAGAGCTATTTCACAAGAATCAGATGAGCCGATACTCTTGGGAAGCATTTGTCCTATAACTACAATAAGGGTAGTGGAAATAATTGTCCCAAGGAGCAGTCCCCATATATCTATTATTCTGTAAAGTAATACGGAGATTGAAACGGCACACAACATATTAAAAAAGAAGTCGCCGAAAAGACATACGGAAAGTATGTCGTCAATATTTTTTAAATTTTTTTCAAATGTCTTTAATTCTTTGTCCGACTCGCGAATAGATTTAATTTTTTGACCGGTAAGTGACATATAGGCACTTTCTATTAAGGTCAGTTTATATGAAAAATAAATACATATTATTGCTACGATAATTAATAGTATATCTAAAGTATCCAATACTACCTCCGCCTTTATTCTACATCATTTTATTTAAATATAAAAGATAAAGAGGGCACAAAAAAAGCAAGGCCACTACCTTGCTTTTGTATTTATTATTCAACTGTCACGGACTTTGCAAGATTTCTCGGCTTGTCCACATCTATTCCTTTTGCCAGGGAAGTGAAGTATGCGATTAACTGCTCAGGTACCGCAGCTGTTATAGGTGTCAAGAAATCGTGTGTGCCGGGGAAGAATATTGTGTCGTCACAAACGTCTTTTATCTTTTCCGCACCGAAGGGAGCGATACCCACTACATATGCGCCGCGAGCTTTAACTTCTTTAATATTTGAAATAGTCTTGTCAATTAAATTTTGTTGAGCAAGAACTGCAATTACAGGTGTTCCTTTTTCAATTAATGCCAAAGGTCCGTGCTTTAATTCTCCTGCAGGGAAGGCTTCAGTAAAGATGTAAGTTATTTCTTTTAACTTTAATGCACCTTCTTTAACGGTAAAGTAGTCTAAGCCTCTGCCGATATAGAATAGAGCGTCCTTGTCCTTTATTGTCTGTGCAATTTCTTTATATACATCCAAGTTGGAGAGTATGACTTCAATTTTGCCGCTTAAAAGTTTCATTTCTTTTATAATGGACTTTATTTCATTCTCTTCCATAGTGCCCAACTCTTTTGCAATTTGAAGGGCAAGGAGATAGAAGACAACTAATTGTGTGGTGTATGCCTTTGTTGATGCTACGGAAATTTCCGGGCCCGCATCACAATATATGGACACATCAGCCTCACGAGTTATGTTTGAGCCTACTACATTTGTAATTGCAAGAGTAGTTGCGCCTTTAGCTTTTGCCGCTTTAAGGGCTGCAATTGTATCCGCCGTTTCTCCCGATTGAGAAACAAATATTACAAGGGACTTGTCGGTTACAAATTTGGTCTTGTATCTGAACTCAGATGCTATTTCCGCAGTTACGGGAATACTCACCCAGTTTTCTATTAAAAACTTTCCCACTTCTCCTGCATGAAAAGCTGTGCCGCATCCTACAATGTAAATGCTGTCAAAGTTTTTAAGCTCTTCTTTTGTAAACATGTGTTCCAAATTCGGCAGGTCGTCCTTAGTCTTATTGCTCACAAGATGATTAATGAGGGTAGGTTGTTCAAATATTTCCTTTAACATAAAGTGATCGAAGCCTTCTTTTGTAGCTTGCTCTTCACTCCAATTTATTTCCACAACTTTTTTGGCAAGCTTTCTGCCCAACTTGTCGTAGATTTT
>QWCK01005089.1_pt1 | contig 13144 bp, 6 predicted proteins | sample 1972571 | NCBI WGS metagenome assembly QWCK01 (sample SAMN09866710, study PRJNA288562) | Human gut metagenome isolate term2_stool, whole genome shotgun sequencing... | isolation source: gut | host: Homo sapiens | place: USA: California
TAAGTACGAGCGGACTAAACCGCACGTTAACATTGGTACTATTGGGCACGTTGACCACGGCAAGACCACCTTGACCGCGGCTATCACCAAAGTGCTGCACGACACCTATCCGGAACTGAACGATTTCACTCCTTTCGAGGACGTAGACAACGCTCCGGAAGAACGTGAACGCGGGATTACCATTAACGTTTCCCACGTGGAATACCAGACCGAGAAGCGTCACTACGCACACGTAGACGCCCCCGGTCACGCCGACTATATCAAGAACATGATTACCGGCGCAGCGCAGATGGACGGCGCAATCCTGGTGGTTGCCGCAACTGACGGCCCCATGGCGCAGACCCGTGAGCACGTACTGCTCGCTCGCCAGGTGGGCGTTCCTGCCATCCTGGTTGCGCTGAACAAGTGCGACATGGTTGACGATGAAGAAATGCTGGAACTGGTTGAGGAAGAATGCCGCGACCTGCTGTCCAGCCAGGACTTCGATGGCGACAACGCCCCGGTAATCCAGGTTTCTGCTTTGAAGGCGCTCGAGGGCGACGAGAAGTGGGTTGGTCAGATTCAGAAGCTGATGGAAGCGGTTGACGAATACATTCCGGAACCGGTTCGCGATCTGGACAAGCCGTTCTTGATGCCGATCGAGGACGTCTTCACCATTACCGGTCGTGGCACCGTAGTTACCGGTCGTGTAGAGCGCGGTAAGCTCCCGCTCAACTCCGAGGTTGAAATCCTGGGTATTCGCGAGCCGCAGAAGACCACCGTTACCGGTATCGAGACCTTCCACAAGTCGATGGATACCGCTGAAGCGGGTGACAACACCGGTCTGTTGCTGCGTGGCACCAAGCGTGAAGACGTAGAGCGTGGCCAGGTAGTAGTTGAGCCCGGCTCGATCACCACTCACACCAAGTTCGAGGGTCAGGTCTACATCCTGAAGAAGGACGAGGGTGGCCGCCACAAGAGCTTCTACTCTGGCTACCGTCCCCAGTTCTACTTCCGTACCACCGACGTTACCGGCGTTATCACCCTGCCCGAGGGCAAGGAAAGGTGGTCGCACCGTTGGTTCTGGTCGTGTAACCAAGATCGATCTGTAAACTAAACTTTTAGTTTAAGTCGCGCCCCGAGAGTTACCTCTCGGGGCGCGACTTTTTTTAATCATCTCACTATCTGAATATGCTGGGCCAAATCTTAAAAAATACTTGACGGGTTAATGGCCTTTAACCTAAGATATTTTTCAAAGGTATCTCACTCGCCCCTCCCTGGGGTTAAAACTCCGGGGGGGGGGCGTAGTTTTTACTAGGATTGTTAGGTGCAACGTGGCAGGACATAAGCGATATCAAAAGCTGACCGCGGTGCTGACCCTGTTGGGTCTGGTGCTCGCGTTGATTCCCGTGGCGGTATTGGCGCTCCCGAAAGCGCAGGCGGAACCCTCTGACCCCAATCACCCCATCATTGGGGGACCGGATGACCCCTGGCCCTCCGATCCCAACCGGGAAGAGGTAACGGAAGACATTAAGAGCGCTGGTTCTATCGCTTTAGTGTTTGAGTTTGGTTCTTGGTATGGTTACCAAACCATGGGCGGGGCGATTCCTGGTACCGAAAATAAGCCTTGCCCCAGGAATTACCCAGAGATTCCTGCGAATAGAAAGCGTCTTAATGGGGGAGCTTGGAACGGAAGATGCCGTAACTGGGATCAAAACCAGGCAGTGGCAAATGTAATTAAGCCGCTCAAAGGCTCCCCGCTGTCTATCGGTATCTACCACTATGCCCGTAAGCAAGATGAGGGAGCTTATGGTAATAACACTCCCGACTTGAAAGCCACCTCGATAGCCGATAATGCCGGTTACCAGAAGGTAATGGATAAAGTCTGGTCTTTGGACGCCAGCAAAGACGGCGGTGCTATGAGTACCGTTTTTGGCGGTAACAGCGAGTGGGGGCTGGGCAAGCTCTATCGCGATATGTACCGCTACAAGCAGGAGCAACTAGCTGAGCATGCCGGTGATCCCAATTTTGTACCGCGGCCACTTTATTCCAAGATTATTATCATGTCGATGTCAGATCCCCACTGGCACCTCAGCAAATCGGTGACAACGACTACAAGGGGATGTCCGGATGGTATCACCTGGAATGTTAACCATGATGAAGAGGGTAATTTTGTCGATGACCCCCAAAACGTCGACAGCGAAGATAGGCATAACTGTAACTGGAAGCAGCTGCCATTAAATGCCAACCCAGGACGCGCCGGAATGTTGGATGTCGCGCGGATGATTCGTGGCTTGGGAGCAGATATTCGCACTATGGGTATGGGGGACTGGGTTGACCAATTTAAACATACCTATAAGGAATCCAGTCGGCACGCCTTCCTGCGGGCGTTAACGGGCGATGATCCTACAAAGGGCGGTTATGACCCCACTAACCCTAATCCCGTTTACCCCATGAAGCCCGCTGACAATGATGACCCCAATAACACTAACCCGTACCAATACATTCATTTCAAATCTGATAATAGCGGTTCCCCCAATGGTGATTTCCGCTGGCCCAACGGAGAATATTGGAAGCCGAACTCCAAGGACGGCGTTGCCAACGGTACCTATGAAAATGCCATGCGCAAATGGGTTTGGGAGGATACCCACCTTTCGCTAACTTCTGACCTGGTAGATCAGGATTTTCGCTATGTGAAACCCAATGCGGGGCAAAAGGTTGAATTTAAACCAACAGATACTTCCGTACATCCGCAGAACTATACCACCGCTAAAGATGGTCGGGTGGTACTGAACCTTACCAAAGCTAATATGACCGGCGGGGTGGAGGTTACTTTCCCCCGGCATACCACTGAATACTGGCACACCAAGTTCCGGGGGAAGAACGTCCGCTGCCAAGGTTTGAGTAGAACCAGTGGAAAGTCCGAAGTTTTCACGCCTGAAGAAATAAATGATCCGACAACTAATAAAGTCGGATTTAAGATCCCGGCGAATAACATTAGTGAGCTTTTCTCAATTAAGTGTGCCACTTACTCGCGTCCGCTACAAAAGTTGACCTTCCAAAAGTTTGTGTCAGCAGCTAATGATCAGATTCGTTACGAAGTCGGGGGCAAGCCTCCTCGGTACGAGAATGGCGCCAAGTACTCCTATAAATGGGAATGTAAAGACCCTCTGGGAGATAACCCGCAGGACTATGTTGTTGCCCCCACGACCGCTGTCACTCAACAGGTTGGAAACTTGAACTTAGATGCCTACCTGGACAAACTTGAAGTAACTCCGACCCCAGTTCCGGTAGGTACCCAGTGTAAAATCACGGAAACCATCGAGATGCCCGGGGGGTATGACACCACTACCGCCAGTTTGAAATTTAGTTCCGACAGCGATTTTAAGGGAACTAACTTTGAGATAGACGAGGCTCAAACCCAGAAAATAAAAGATCAAAAGCAGTCGACAAAGAATATCATCGTGGGTAAAATCAAGCTTTACGATCCCACTGTTACCACCGAAAAAGACTCGGAGCTGCTTTCGACTACCGTTTACGACTCGCTGCGAGCGCACGTCGAAGTGACGCTGAAATTCTCTAACTCCCAGAACGATCCCGCATTGGCGAAAATAATGGCGGGTAACGGGGTTAGGAAGTTGCCTACCAAAGTTCCGGTGTACTATAACTGCCGGTTCATGGCTGACCCCACTAAGCTCCCGGAGTTGCCGGAAACAAATCTCGGAACCTATCCCGGCTATGTTGGAGTTGACTGGGTTGGGGTGAAACCCGATGGTACCGCCAAAGTTATCCTGGGACAGGATGAAAACGGTAGGGATACCTGGCCGGTCGGTACTCACTGTTTACTTTCAACGGTTCCCCCGAACCAGAACATTAACGGACCTGGTACCGAGGTGGGCGAGCAGGTAAACATCCCCGGGGTAGTCGTTAAGGACAGTTACGAATCTACTATCTGTCAGGAAGACCACAAAGACAAACCCACAAATCCTAAAGCCTGCAGCAACAACTACTTCTGGGTACACTCTCCCGGCAAACAAGTTATTAACATAACCGAGGATTTGCAGCGCCTGGAAGGCAAGTTGCGGGTGTCTAAAGAGCTGACTGGCGAGGCCGCCACCGAGGGGCTGGGTAAAGAATTCCCTATGCACCTGGAGTGCAAGGACGAGGGAGTTACTCTGCCGATTAACGGTAATCCCACCTCTGCCTTTAGTGTTAAACGCTCCGAACCCCGGGTAGTTACCGGGGTGCCTGCTGGAGTCAACTGTGTCCTCACTGAGGAAAGCCGCGGGGCTACCACGGCGGTGCCGAATGCCCAGTTGACGCTACCCATTCCCATTAGCACCACCATCACTGACACTACGATTGAAACTCCGGTTACCGTTACCAATGATCTCGCCTATAAACGAGTGAACCTGACGGTAAACCACCACCTAGAATGGGGGAATCCGGCGCCGGACGACAGTATGAAACAAGAGCTGGAGTCTAAGGTTAATCGAGTTTCGGTTTCTTGCCAGCCGCCCGGCGGCAACACCCCCATCGAGCAAACCGTGGACATTACCGGCGAAGGATCCAGTACGATTCCCGATATCCCGGCGGGTTCTCTCTGCAGTGTCAGGTCGGTGCCACAAGATATTTCCGGGCTGGATGTCAACTATCAGGCTCCCGGTCAGCAAATCACCATTGACTCTAATGGTTCCACCGTGGACTTGACTACTACCTATTCGCTACCAGTGGCGGGCACCTGGACTTTGCGTCCCAACGTGGAAAACCTCCCGGAACCACAGGCACTGCGCAGCCTAATTCCGGATACGGTGACTGCTCAACTCGCCTGTGCTGGGGCGACCCCCGATTCCCGAGATGTCACGATTAATCTAAAGAACGGCAATCTTTCCCAAGTTGATACCAACGGGATTCCTGCCGGCGCGAGGTGTACGCTCACCGGTTCCCTGTTAGGGGCAGGGGATCAGGACAAGATAGATGTCCATTTCGCAGTGGGCGACCCGAATCTTGCTAACGCCACCTCGGGGGCTGATCTGAACCTTAATCTTCAGGCTCCAGACACCAATGGGTCGCGTACCCACGACTTATACTTCTGGTACCAGACCAAGACCGTTACCACCAAGCTGACTGCCGCCTCTACTATCTGGACGTCCAAGGATGCCAGTAGTACCGGCGCAGGCGACCGGATTACTGTCCCGGAGGAATGGCGTAAAGCCGTCCTAGGGATTGATGATAGCGATCCTGCCAAGACCACCAAGGTGCCAGTGGACGTGAGCTGTACCCTGGGCAGGGGTGCTAATCAGTCCACGCTCAACTATCTGCTGGAAGTTCCTAATGATGGCAGCCACGCCCCGGTAACTTTGCCGGTGGGGTGGAACTGCAGTGCCACCGCCTCCAAGGCGGGGCTAACTATTCCTGGAACCGATTTGCAGGATCCCGCCTGGTCAGGTGCCGGGGGCACTGTTAGTGCGGACAAATATAGTTATCAGTGGACGTCTGCCGAGGGGCAAAATATCGCTTTGCAGCGGGATTACCGCTTGCAGTTGGCGACTTTCAACTTGAAGAAGAAAGTCGGTGGCGAAGGCGTAACTATTGTTTCTGGTGATAAGCACTTCCCGGTGAGCTGGTCTTGCTCCTTGAACGGGAAGCCCATCAAGATCCCCGCCCCCCGTGACATTGGGCTATATACCAATGCTCAAGCTACCTTCGGCGATAAGCTGGCTGAAAGACTGGAAGAGAGCAACCTGCAGACCACTGCCAGCACTGAAATGGGACGTTTCCAGCAGGGTGAATGGCACGTGATTGATGCCCTGCCCGCCGGTGCGGTTTGTACCGTCACTGAAGACCCCGCTGGTGCCAAAGTAGACGAAACTGTATGGAGTCACTATTGGGAGATTACCAATGGCTACCGCGGTCGTGACCGGGAAGGAAACGAAAAATGTACGGATGCTTCCGATAAGTGCCGGGCCGAAAATGTGGGCGGAAAGATCCAGGTTAAGGTGCTCTTGCCGCGTGACCGAAAAGCAGGGCCAAACGAATCATTTATAGAGAATGATCCCAATGACCACACTATCGGGGACAACTTAACAGACGGGGAAGGGAAACCCCGTAACCCGGTAGTTCCCAGAACCCTGCCCGAGAACTTCGCCGGCGCCATGATTTCTTGGAATAACTATGTCTTTGAAAAAACCCAGGTGAAAGTGAGTTTAACTAATACCGGCAATGGGGCGCCCTTAGCTAGAGGTAAGACCTTTGATGCTCGCCTCTACTGCGCGCCGCCGCCCCTAATTGGAGCCGAAGGGGCAGAGTTACCGCCGGACAGTAGCGCCGCCGCTATTATTAAAGTGGCGTTGACCTTCAAAGAAAAAGCCGGTGAGCCTGGAGTATGGGAGGATGTCGTCGCCAAGCAGCTGATTCCAGTAGGCTATCGCTGTGTCTTGGCAGAGGCAAAGTTCCCAGAGCTAGACGCCAAGGTGACTACCACCATTGCGAATGCCACGGATCCACCCCAAAAAACGCGGACCGCAGATGCCGCCGGATTGAAGGATTTATTTAGCTACAATGATGGACGTAGTTCGCAGGTAAACGATGATGGCAACCTGAATCTATTGGGTGGCGACCAGGGAATTGTGGGCTTCATTGTGCACCCCGATCATGTGAGTGCTCAAGGGAGTAGTACACAAAAGCAATCCATCTTTACCATCAATAACGATTTCGTGCGTCCGGCTGCCAAACTAAAAGTGGTGCAGAAGGTGCGAAAAGATGATGCGGCCTCCTATATGTCCGTGGGTCAAGCCCTGGTTGATAAAGGGGATGTTGCCTATAGGGCGCACTATCAATGCGCCGATAAGTATCTGCAAGATGACCAGGGTAACCCCCAGGTATATGAGGGCTCGATGGATTTGAGCGCTAACGACCCGACCACCTTGAGTACCAATGAGATCACTTTGCTCTCCGGTGAGGACGGCGGTAACTTCGTGCCCGCCACCTCCACCTGTAAGATTTGGCATGAAAACCGGGACGGGAAAGACCCGATTACCAAGTACACGAATCCGCAGGTGTACTTGAACCCCAGTGCCAAGGTAGTAACCGAGGGGGCTACTGAGCAAACTGAGGCATTGGGCAACTCGCAAACCCCGGATGCCTTAAAGGTCACTCCGCTCAGTCTGGATCCTGAAGGCAAGAAGGAAACCACTGTTACCTTCGAGGACTTCTATCTGGTGCCTTTCGATCTCTATCAGATAGGTACCGCAGTAGAGGGCAAGCGCCGCGATGAGGTCCTGCCGGCAGCCAACAAGTACCAGTACAGCTACACCTGTACGCGGCCGGCTGGTTTGCCGGTGCCTACTGCTGGCTATCCCGCGATAGCCGGTACTGCCGAGGAAGGGCGCGGCAATTTCGCACAGCTTCCGTTGGTGCCGGTGGGTACTACCTGCAAGCTGACGGGCACCAAGCCGGATACTTCGGCGAAACCGTATCTGAAAGTGGCAGCCAACTGGGTGCCTTGGGATGTGGGTAACCTGGGATTCTATTTCTATGACGGGATGGACTTCTCCAAAGTTAACAAGACCAAGCTCAATGACACCTTCGAGATTACTTTGGATGGAACCACCAAGCAGGGCGTGGTGTTGTACACGGTTTACACCAACGGCACCAAGGTGCGTATCTATAAGGCAACGGCTCCCAAACCCAACGATACGGTGGTACCCGATGCTACCTTCTCCCTATATGAGAGAAAGGCAGACGAAAGCGCCGGGACGCCGATCGAGCTGGTGCCAGTTGAGGGTCAGTCGGGCATGTATGAATCTAAGACCGAGCTGCCACCTGGCAACTACCTGCTGGGGAATACCAATGCCGGTAAGAATGCGGGCGAAAGGTTCCCCTTCGGCTGGAAGTTTGCCGTCGCCCTGGATCCTGCCGATCAGGAAGCGGAGCAAAACACCGTAGTTAAGCTCGATCCGGAAGCTAACAGTTCCGGTCTGATATACACATACGAGCCAACCGATGAAGTCAAGGCCTGGCAGATTCTGCTGGCGGAAGTAAAAGTGGGGAATCTCCCCCTGACCGGCGGCTATCTGCCTTGGTTGTGGCTGGTGGGAATCTCCTTGGTGGCCGCTTCGGCAGCCGTGATGTGGCATAGGAGGCGCGAATGAAAATAATTCACCGCGCGTGCCTGCCACGCTTACCCGCGGGATGGGTATCGGCGGCCTGGCGACAATCTTTAGCTCGTGAAAGATTTTTCCGGTCCGGCACCGACCCCGGGTTAACAGGGGGGTAGAGCGCGAAACTTAAAAACAAGTCAATAAAGAAATATCAAGAAAAGTTGGAACGTAAACTCCAGAAAACAATATAAAGAGGTTGAAATGTTTACGAAAAGTAAAAAATTTGTTCGGAGGGGGATGGCACTAGCTGCCGCCTTGGGCATGGCTGCCCTGGGCTTGGTAGCAGTCGGCGCTCCTGGCGCCAGCGCTGCCCCCGCGATTGATGCCAACAAAGATTACAAGATTTCGGTAGAGCCCATGACTGGTGAAACTGGAGTCGCCGCCGACGGTAAGAGCGGTCATTTTGATGACACCAAGAAACTACCTTCGGGTACTTTCAAGCTGGAAAAAGGTGACTACGATGTGACCACTACCGCTGGTTACAATGCAGCCACCAAGGCGACTACCGCCACGTTCAAGGCAAAGAATCCTGCCGAAGAATGGGTGAAGGACTTGGGTACCGACGGTAAGACTTCGTTTATGGTCAAGCCCGGTTTGTACCGTTTGACCCAAACCAAGGCTCCTACCGGTTACAAGGCGGCGCTCCCGTCCCTAATCCTGATTCCGATGACGGATCCAGAATCCGGAACTTGGATGGATACCGTGACCGTGTATCCCAAGAACGGTACCGCTGGGAAGATCACTAAGAAGGACATCACCGCCAAAGATCAGGTAATTAAGCCTGGCGCCGAGATGACCTTCGAGATTGACTCCCCGATTCCCTCCCTGACCGCGAAAGATGACGGTGACAAGTTTAAGACCTACAAAGTCACTGATACTCCTTCGGGGCCGCTGAAGGTAGATAGTACCAACTCTGAGGTTAAGAAAGTCGAGATTGTAGATGGCGAAACCAAGACAGCGTTAGATGCTGCTGATTACACGGTACTAACCACCACTCCCTACGGAATCGAGCTAACTAAAACCGGACTTGCCAAGTTGGATGCCAATCCAGGCAAGGTCCTGCGAGTGACCCTGACCGGTAAAATTCTCCCCGCAGGCGACCCTATTTGGAGTCAACCGGCAAGTAACTGGGTTATTAAGAACAAGGCAGCCTACAACTACGACTCGGAGAAAGGTGAAAACGGCGGCAGTGAAACTGATCCTGAAGACCAGCCGGATATTCCGATGGCTAAGCTGCAGGTAAATAACAAAGACGGACAAACCTTAATCAACGATAAAAATGCGGAGTTCAGCGTCTACGCTTGTGACGATGCAGCCACCGGGGATCCTTCGACCACTGGCGATGCGATTTTGACCGGTTTGAAAGCCGGGGAAGCCAGCGCGGAACCCCTGGCGGCCCGTGACAATAGTCTGTGCATCGTGCAGACCAAGGCGCCTACCGGTTACGAGTTGGGTAGCTCCGTGGTGAAAGTCGGTTTCGATAAGGCCACGGTTAAAGCCGCTGCTGATCAGAATAAACCAGTAGAGGTCGAGTACCAGAACACGGTAAAGAGCTCAGATATCCTTTCGAAGCTGCCCCTAACCGGTGGAGCGGGCATTGCCCTCTTCCTGATTGTGGCAGCCGGACTCTTGGGCGGAGCATACTACTATGCTCGTCGCAATCGGGTACGCGCGTAACTAAAATAAAGTGTCGGGGAGCAACCCTGCTCCCCGACACGAAATAGCAAGGCGAAAATTGGGGAAGAAAGAGAAAAGCAGCGGAGCGAGTACGCAGCGTGAAGGCAAAGCCCAACGCAGCCGCGGTTCCACTCTGATCCCCGTAATCCTGGCGTTGGCGGGTATTGCGGTGTTGTTATACCCCGTGGTAGCAACCCAATGGAACAATGCCCGCCAACTCCAGATCGCCTATGAATACTCAAAAGCAGAAAAACATCTTGATAGGCAGCAGCTGTCTGATTCTTTCAAGGCAGCGCAGGCATATAACCAGCACACGCCGGGGGCTCCCATCCTGGATCCCTGGTTGGCGCGGGTAGCCAAAGACAACAATCCCTATCAGGTGTATCTAAAACAACTAAATATCGTCCCGGAAATGGGGCGTCTAATAATCCCGGGAATCAAAGTAGATTTACCTATCTACCACGGTTCCCAGCCAGACACCCTAGAACGCGGAATCGGGCATCTATACGGATCCTCGCTCCCGGTGGGGGGCAAAGGAACCCACGCGGTACTCACCGGGCATAGTGGGCTGTCAACAGCTACTTTGCTCGACAACCTCACCAAGGTAAAAAAAGGTGACGCTATCTATGTACAGGTAGCGGGGCAAAAGCTCAAATACCAGGTGCGTTGGATTCGGGTAGTTCGCCCCAACCAGGTGAAAAGCCTGCAGCGGCAAGAAGGCAAAGACCTTTTAACCGTCCTCACCTGCACGCCCTACGGAATCAACAGCCACCGGCTGTTAGTTACCGGGGAGCGGGTACCGATGGATAAGACCGATCCCTTCGCCGGAGCCGGAAAGTTGGAGTGGCCATGGTGGATGGGAGCCATAATCTTTGTGGCCTGCCTAGCCGCTCTACTGCTCGGTTGGTGGCTGTGGAAACAGCGACGCCGCGACGAGGACGAAGAAGAAGATAAGAAAATTTCCGGGGAATCACCCCCGATTGCCAGTGGCGGAATCCCCGCCACCGACGCCGAGATAACTACTCATTACCCGCCACGAAAAGCAAGGAGGACACAGTGAACAGCACGCGACGCAAGCTGAAAGCAGGCTTGGGGATGCTGGCCGCACTTATGCTTGCCCTGGTACCAACCTCGGCGATGGCCTCACCGCAATCGGATCAACCAGTAGTAGTGGGTGATATCACCGGTCTTGACCCGACAAGTTTCAATCCCGCGCGCCTCGGACAGTTGCATATAAGCAAGACTGCCGCCAACCCCTATGACGACCCCAAACCGGGAGTATTGCCGAACGGCCCGGCGGGGGGACAAGTGATTCAGATTAACCGGGTCAAAGGGGTAGATTTGCCTAGCGTCGATTGGACGCAACTGCAAAAGATGACGGTAAAGCAGGCTGAAGCCAAAGGCTTAGAACCCGCAAAAACTATGACTACCGATGACGCGGGCAACGTTACCTTCACTAACCTGCCGGTAGGACTGTACCTGGTAAGTGATCAAAAACCGGCAGACACCACCCATAAATATGGTCGGATTAAACCGTTCCTGATAACTATGCCCTCCGGTAATCCTGACCTGCACGTATGGACTTTCAATATCTCGGTTGCTCCCAAGATGATGGCGGAGCAAACTCCGGCGCCATCGACACCGCCGCCCGCCAAGCCGCACATGCCCAAGACCGGTGTTTATGTGGTGCCGTTCCTGATCGCAGCGGCCGCGCTCTTCAGTACCGGAATCCTGGTTGCCGCCTTGCGGCGCCGTCGCCAAGACGAAGAAACCCCGGCTACCGCTAATTAATTCCGCCGTAACCTAATAACTTCATCCCCCGTGCGGTTCCAAGCCCGCGCGGGGGATTTTCGCGCGCACGGGCAGATTTTGCCTCGCGCCCCGAAATCCGGAAAATGCTCTGGCATTTTCACGGATTTAAAGCCCGAAGCCTACCCCTCGGCATAAATCCGCCCGCACGCGCTCAAAATACATAAGGTACGCCGACCTATTGACTCTGGATCAAATATTAGCCATAATTTTGCTAAGTCAAGAAGAGGAATGTCGATGCCTGCATTTACAATGGGTCTAGCGGAAGCTAAAAATAATTTTTCCCGGGTCACGGCAGAAGTGAACCGGACGGGGAAACCCCTTACCATTTTGAAAAATAACCGGCCGTGGGTAATTATCCAACCGGCACACGGCGCGACCGAAGTAGCCGACGTTGCAGTCGACTTTATGGGTGAATATGCCGACGTATTCCAAGAACTAGCTAAATGAACGGATTTGCTTTTTCGCGGCAGGATGTCCTCGCTATTCATGCTGCGGCAATCGCTCGTTTCGGCGGAATCGATGGAGTTCGCGATGAGGGGATTTTAAAGTCGGCGCTCGCACAGCCTTTCCAGACCTTCGGTGACAAACACTTGTACCCTGACCCAATTGAGAAGGCTTGCAGATATGCATTTGTAATAATCTCCGGTCACCCATTTCTAGATGGAAACAAGAGAACTGGTGCCGCACTGTTAGGCACATATCTCAGAGTATCCGGTATAGATTTCAAACCTGATCATGCTTCATTTCTCGAGACTATTCTGGGCGTGGCGGATGGGTCTGTTGCATACGATGAGCTCGTACGCTGGGTGAGAAATACAGTGGAGTGACCAAACCTCAGTTTTCGTGCCTGCGTAAGGGGATTTCTTGCTAGGGAGCGCGGGAACTAGGTTTTATCCGATCAGGCTAGGCGGGCGTAAAACTCTGAAAATGCCAAGGGTATTTTTAGAGTTTTTGGGCGGGAGGAAAAACCTAGTTTCCGCGCAGGAGGTTACTAAAAGCAACCCTTGCGCGGCAGAAAATGAGTGCCGCGACACGCCCGGATGCGGGGACGTGGGGTCATTCACATGAGTGCAGCTTGAAAGGGTTCTGGCGAGCGCGTTAAAGTAGTTTACTGGCTCTAGTTGAAAGGTGCGCTCTGCGTACCCGCTCTCCTAGCGCCCGGCAGCAAGAACGCAGGAATCGATTCGTGCCTGGTGAAACAGTTCGCCAGGGATCACGCAGATCACCTCCCTAAACTTTTTAGGGATCCTTGCGCTTGCAACCGGCTAAGTTCGCCCCTGCGGGCTTGGCGCAAGCAAGGGAGGAAATCCCCTGGCAGGCCCGGGATAAACACCGGGGAAACATCTACGGAAGAAGAAGAGGTAGACGGAATGGCGGGACAGAAAATCCGCATCCGGCTGAAGTCGTATGACCACCAGGTCATTGACTCGTCCGCGAAAAAGATCGTGGAAACGGTCCAGCGCGCGGGCGCCACAGTGGTAGGCCCAGTACCTTTGCCGACCGAAAAGAACACG
>QWCK01004725.1_pt1 | contig 13120 bp, 14 predicted proteins | sample 1972571 | NCBI WGS metagenome assembly QWCK01 (sample SAMN09866710, study PRJNA288562) | Human gut metagenome isolate term2_stool, whole genome shotgun sequencing... | isolation source: gut | host: Homo sapiens | place: USA: California
GTCATATCTTATTCCTTTGTTTGGCATAAAACCTCCTTGTTTTTGTGTTTATTTTTATGATACATCTTGTCTTATTATTTGTCTACTTTTATAGTGTAGCACCATTATCCAATGTAAAGCTAAAAGGTGGCAATATAAATAAGAAAATTGTTTCAAATAGCCTTAAAAAGCAATATGTTGAAAAAAGCTTTAAATATAATATTTTAAATTTTCTGATAACTTATATCAAAAATTTGCATTAAATATTTCGTTTTATTATCTAAATGTTGAAAATTTTGCATAATTATGGTATCATTAGCAAGTAATTTTGACGAAATAACGATTGTAAATTGCAAATTAAAACGGATTACAATTTTTAATAGATTATTGATGGAGACTAGATGTCACAGTTTATAGAAATAAAAAATTTGATATATGAGTATAAGGATTTAGACGCAGTCAACAGAGCCATAGACGACATAACCTTATCATTTCCTAAGGGTAAATTTATTGCAGTGTTAGGGCATAACGGCTCAGGTAAATCTACATTAGCAAAAAATTTAAATGCAATTTTAAAACCAACCTCAGGTACAGTTATCATTGACGGATATGACGCTAGCAAGGCGGAGGATACTTATAAAATTAGAAAAAAATGTGGTATGGTATTTCAAAATCCTGACAACCAAATTGTTGCCACAATTGTAGAGGACGACGTAGCTTTTGGAGCGGAAAATCTTGGTATTAAGTCCTCAGAAATAAGAAAAAGGGTCGATGAGGCTCTTGAAACTGTAAAGATTACTGAGTTTAAGCACAAAGCTCCACATTTATTATCCGGAGGGCAAAAGCAAAAGGTTGCAATAGCAGGAATATTGGCAATGCACCCTGATTGCATCATACTTGATGAGTCCACTGCCATGCTTGACCCAAAGGGCAGACAGGATTTAATGAATACAGTTAAATTTTTAAATAAAAATGAAAATATTACTGTTATTCACATAACCCATTATATGGAAGAGACAGTTGATGCAGATTATATCTATATAATGGATAGTGGTAAGATTGCAATGCAAGGCACACCAAAAGAAATTTTCAGTCAGGTTGACAAGATAAAGTCACTTGGTCTTGATGTGCCTCCTATGACATACCTTTCATATCTTTTGAATAAAGAGGGTATAAAAATCGATAAAAGTATATTAACAATACAAGAAATGAAGGATGCTTTATGTCAATTGTTGTAAGCAATTTAAATTTTATATATTCTCCAAACACTCCGTTTGAGACAGTAGCATTAAAAAATGTGAGCTTTGAAATAAAAACAGGAGAGTTTGTAGCTTTAATAGGTCATACAGGCAGTGGTAAATCCACATTAATACAGCAGCTTAATGGCTTGATTAAGCCGACAAGTGGAAGTATAGTAATAAATGGAGTGGATATAACAAAACAAAATGCAAAGCTTACAGAGGTAAGAAGAAAAGTAGGTCTTGTTTTTCAATATCCTGAATACCAATTATTTGATGAAACAGTCCAAAAAGATATCGCCTTTGGTCCAAAAAATATGGGACTTAGCGATGAAGAAATAAATAAAAGAGTAAAAACCTCAATGGATTTAGTTGGAATGTCTTTTGAAAAGTACAAGGACAAATCACCATTTGAGCTTTCCGGAGGTCAAAAAAGAAGAGTAGCTATTGCGGGAGTGCTTGCGATGTCACCGGAGGTGCTTATTTTAGATGAGCCTGCCGCAGGTCTTGATCCAAAAGCAAAAAATGAAATCCTAGGTAACATTAAAAAAATCCACGCAAAAACAAATAATACAATAATTTTGGTATCCCATTCCATGAGTGATGTGTCAGAAATTGCAGACAGATTGTTGGTAATGAACAAAGGGCAGATAGAATATTTTGACACTCCGGTAAATGTATTTAAAAATGAGGAGCGTCTAAAAGAAATTGGACTGGACGTGCCGGATGCTATCAAGTTAAAAAACATATTAAATAAATGCGGTTACAGTATATCTGATGAGGTGCTCAGAATTGAACAGATAAAATCAGAAATAATTAAAAATATCGGAGGAAAAGTTGCTAAGTAATATAAGTATAGGGCAGTATTATCCCACCGGTTCAATCATTCACAAGCTAGACCCAAGGGTTAAAATATTTTTTACCTTTGTTTTTATGATAAGCGTATTTTTGATAGATAGATATTTTGCATATTTAATTGCAGGGATATTTCTTTTAACTTTAATAAAAATGAGCAAAGTGCCACTTGGCTTTGTATTAAAAGGAATAAAGGGAATACTATATCTTATAATATTTACCTTTGTGATAAATATTATTTTCACTCAAGGAGATACAGTGCTTTTTAAGTACGGCTTGTTGACCATTACTAAAGAGGGTTTGGATTTTGCAGTATTTATGGCATTGAGATTATTTTTCTTAATGGTTGGAACATCGCTACTTACCCTTACAACAAGTCCGATTGAGCTTACCGATGCTTTAGAAAAAATATTTTCTCCACTTGCAAGATTTGGGTTTCCGGCTCAAGAGCTTGCAATGATGATTACAATTGCACTTAGATTTATTCCTACGCTTTTAGACGAGACTGACAAAATCATGAAGGCTCAGATGGCTAGAGGTGCAGATTTTGAAAGTAAAAATGTCATAAGCAGAGCAAAAAGCATGATACCAATACTAGTGCCATTATTTGTAAGTGCATTTCGTAGAGCAGATGAGCTTGCAATGGCTATGGAGGCAAGATGCTATGGCTCAGATATAAAAAGAACCAAAATGAAACAAATTTCATACAAGCAAAGAGATTTTAATGCTTACTTTTTATTAGTAGCGTTTTTTGTGCTTATGATTGTCACAGGAAGAAATGATTTATGGACAAAAATTACAAGCTTGATATAACTTATGACGGCACTAATTATCACGGCTGGCAGGAGCAAAAAAGTAACGAATTGACCATTCAAAATGTAATGCAAAAGGCAGTCTACGCTGCTACACAAAAAAAAGTGATATTAACTGCATCAGGCAGGACTGACGCCGGAGTACACGCTCTTTGCCAAGTAGCAAGTATGCAGCTAGATACTGGCATACCAGCAGACAAACTTCATTATGCAATAAATGCGTATTTACCGGAGGATATAAGAGTATTAAAGGCGGAAATTGTCAAAGACGATTTTAACGCAAGATTTTCTTCAAAAAGAAAGACTTATATTTATAATATTTACAACAGCAGGATTTTAAATCCCTTTTATAATAAATATGCCTTGCAGGTTGGAGCAGAGCTTGATATTGAGCTTATGCAAAAAAATGCATCACTATTAATAGGTGAGCATGATTTCACTTCATTTTATAAAACTGTTCAAGGCATAGAAAAAAATCCGGTAAGAACTATTTATAATTCCAAGTTTATTAAAAATCATGACCTTATAACTTATGAAATTACAGGAAATGGATTTTTATATAATATGGTTAGGATTATTGTAGGTACTTTAGTCAAAATAGGGATTGGACAAGAGGAAAAAGATATAATTTCTATTATGAATTTAAAAAATAGAATTTATGCAGGACCTACAGCTAAACCGCATGGTTTGTTTTTAAAAAATGTCAAATATGATTAGAATAACATTAATTAGTGAGAAGGTAAATTATGAATAACTCAGCAGATGTTTTTCTGCAGATAAGAAGAAAATATGACAAATTTAGCAAAGGTCATAAAAAAATTGCAGATTTTATTTTAAAAAACTTTGATACCTCAGTTTTTTTAACAGCGTCAAATTTAGGCAAAGAGGCACACGTCAGTGAGTCTACAGTAGTAAGATTTTCTTATGCTCTAGGCTATGATGGATATCCAAGCTTGCAAAAGGACTTGCAGGAAATGGTAAAAAAACAGCTTACAATTACCCAAAGGTCAAAATTAAACCTATACAACAACGGCGAAAATAAAATCCTTGAAAGCGTAATGAAAAAGGATATGGAAAATATCAAGCAGAGCCTATCTCAAATAGACATAAATGATTTTGACAGCATAATAGAGAAAATACTAAGCTGCAAGGGCACGATTTACATAGTAGGTCTTAGAACGTCAACCTCCCTTAGCGAATATTTTGCATATTATTTAGGGCTTATGATTGAAAATGTGAAACTGATTAAGTACACATATACAGATGTATTTGAACAAATCGTAGATATAAATAGTGATGATATGCTAATCGGTATTAGTTTCCCAAGATATACTACAAAGACCTATGATTTGATGAATTATGCTAAAAGCAAGAATGCAAATTTAATAGCAATTACCGATGCTAAGTCATCTCCTATATGTGAATTTGCCGATTATTCATTAATTGCTGTAAACAGTATGTCGTCTATAGTAGACTCACTTGTAGCACCACTTAGCCTAATTAATGCAATAATAGTTTCAATAAGCAATAAGAAAAAAGAGGAAGTAAAATCTAGGTTCGATGCTATTGAGGATATTTGGAGGAGTCAAGGCGTATTTAAGTAGAAGGAAAGATTTATGGAAGAAACAATTACAAAAAGAAGGCATAGCACTTATTATTTAATAAAAAGATTTGCCCCATATTTTGTAAAATACAAATGGATAGTTTTTTTAGATTTATTTTGTGCAGCATTTTCGACAATGTGCGACCTAGTTTTGCCACTCCTTTTGAGAAAGCTTACAAGTACAGCACAAAATGATATAGCCAACCTTACACTTGATTTGATAATTAAGCTTGGAATTATATATTTAGTTGTGAGAATATTGGATACAGTTGCAAACTATTTTATGGCAAATATAGGGCACGTAATCGGGGCAAAGATTGAAACCGATATGAGATATGACGTATTTTCCCACATACAGCAGCTACCTTATTCATATTACAATACTCATAAGACAGGTCAGATACTTGCGAGCATTACTACGGATTTATTTGATGTGACAGAATTTGCTCATCACTGTCCCGAGGAATTTTTTATAGGTTTTATAAAAGTATTAATTTCATTTTTGATTTTAATTCGAATAAATGTACCACTTACATTGGCAATTTTTATGGTATTACCTATAATGGTTATATCTATTTCTAAATATAATATATTTATGAGGCATACTCAAAAACAGCAAAGATTTCAAACCGGTGAGCTAAACTCAGGTATTGAAAATAATATTTTGGGGGCAAAGGTTGTAAAGTCATTTGCCAACGAAGAATTAGAAATCGAAAAATTTCATAAAGAAAATCTAAGATTTTTAGGCATAAAAAAGAGCTTTTATAAATATTTAGCTGCATTTCATACTGTATCAAGACTTTTTGACGGCTTGATGTATATAATAGTAATAGTTTTTGGAGGCATTTTGCTACTAAAAGGGCAAATTACTCCATCAGATATGTTTATTTACACCTTATATGTAAATATGCTGCTTGCTACAGTAAAAAGAATTGTGGATTTTATGGAGCAGTTCCAAAAGGGTATGTCAGGTATAGAGCGATTTACAGAAATAATGTCTACCAAAAATGACATAATAGACAAAGAAAATGCAATAGAGCTTAAAGACGTCAAAGGAGATATTGCCTTTGATGATGTGCATTTTTCTTATGATGACAGCGAAGATTATGTATTAGATGGCTTGAATTTTAATATAAAAAGTGGGCAAAAGGTAGCCTTTGTGGGCACGTCAGGAGTAGGCAAGACTACTATTTCCAATCTGATACCAAGATTTTATGACGTGAATTCAGGTAGAATTACTATAGATGACATTGATATAAAGGATATCAAGCAAAAAAGCCTGCGTGACAATATAGGCATAGTTCAGCAGGAGGTGTATTTATTTTCGGGTACAGTCAGAGAAAATATTGCATACGGCAAAAAAGATGCGACTATAGAGGAAATTGAAGAGGCGTCAAAATTAGCCGGAGCATATGATTTTATTATGGAGCTACCTGACGGATTTGATACCTATATAGGAGAAAGAGGAGCAAAGCTTTCAGGAGGACAAAAGCAGAGGGTTAGCATAGCAAGGGTGTTTTTGAAAAATCCGCCTATACTAATTTTAGACGAGGCAACCTCTGCCTTAGACAACACAAGTGAGGCTATAGTACAACAATCGCTGGAGTCATTGGCAAAGGGTAGGACAACTATCACTATTGCCCATAGACTCTCTACTATAAAAGACTCAGATGTGATTTATGTTTTGACAACAAACGGTATTGCAGAGTATGGTACGCATGAAGAGCTACTAAAGAAAAAGGGCGTGTACTACGATTTTTATTATAAAAATGTTTCAGTAGACGACATTGGATAAAAATATATAAAAAGGTCTGATAATTGGCTTTAAAGTTCAACTATTAGACCTTTAATTTATAGCGGTTTAGTATAAATTAAACGCTTAAAAAGTGTAATATCTGTAAATTTTGGGTATTATATGAGAGAAATTTTATAATAAATTACAAATAATTGGGGGTTTTATCTTGTCTTGTGATGCAATGTGTACTGCTCATGTTATAGACCTTAGTCAAAAGGACTTGATTAAAGGATATATGGACTTGGTTGATTATAAAGCTTGTGAGTACAGCTTTATGACATTATATATGTGGCAGCATTTATATAACACTAAAGTAATGGAAAATGACGATACAATGTATATATATGGTATAGATAATAAGAGTTATTTTTCTCTTGTACCAATTTCAAAGAAAAAAAGATGGGAAAGAGATTTAAAAGAGCTAAAAAAAATTTTTATAAATTGTTTTAATACGGATAAAATAATCATGAGAGCTGTACCCAAGGAATATGCTGAGTTTATAGAGCAGGATTATCCGTCAAGATTTGAAATCTATAAAGACAGAGATGTTTTTGATTATATGTATGATGCGGAAAAACTTCGTACGCTTTCAGGCAGAAAGCTCCATTCAAAAAAAAATCATTTCAATTCCTTTATTAAGCAATATCAAGGAAGATATGAATACAAAAGGCTGACAAATAGAGAGCAATTTGATGAGGCTTTAGAAATGCTCAGAAGATGGGCAGTGGAAAAGACTGTAGACGATACAATACTAATCGAAAGACAAGCGATTGAAAAAATATTTTCACATTATGAAATGCACAAGGATACTAAAGTGGGCGGTATCTACATAGATGGCAGACTGGAGGCTTTTACTTTTGGAGATATGCTAAAGGCTGATACAGTTTGCATCCATATAGAAAAGGCAAACCCTGACATAAGAGGACTTTATCCTGCTATAAACAAGATATTCTTATGTGAAGAATTTCCAAACGTTGCCTATGTAAATCGTGAGGACGACCTAGGCTTGGAAAATCTTAGAAAAGCCAAGGAGTCCTATTATCCAATAGAATTAGTTGAAAAATATACACTTATAGAAAAATAAATTAAATATAAATTCGTGATATAATATTCGTTTGTATCAGATACGCTAAATGTATTTTAATGAAGATTAAAATACATTTTTTGTAAGTAAAAAATTGGAGTAAATTATGAGTATTGAATTTGCTAATCAAAAAGATAAATTGCAGGTTATAGATTTATGGCATTACTGTTTTGATGATGATGAAAGCTTTGTAAAATACTATTTTGAAGAAAGATATGCTTTAGATTATAATTTAGTGAGCAAAGACAATGGTGAAGTGGTTAGCTCATTGATGCTTAATCCTTATAAACTGAGCGTAAACAATACAGTTACAGACGCATCATATATAGTGGGAGTATCTACACTTGCCAATAGGAGAGGTGAGGGCAGGGTAACTGAGCTTATTAGATATGCCTTAAAGCATGAAATAAACTTGGGCAGAGTATTTAGCTTACTAATGGCTATAGACAGCAAAATATACACTAGGTATGGCTTTACAAATATATTTGATATGTTTTCAGTTGCACTGCCATTTGATAGAATAGACGTAAAATCTCCAAAAAATGTTAGAATAATAAGAGCGAAAATAGAAAATTTTGAAGAGTTGGCAGATTTTTATAACAGTGTAATGTCAGATAAATTTAGCTATATAAAAAGGGATAAAAAATATTTTACTCAGAGAAATAAAGAGCTTGAGCTGGACAATTTAGCTATTTACTTGGCGTATATAGAGGACAGACTAGAGGGTTATATGATTTTTTCTCCTAGATTTGGAAATGGTAAAAATGTCTTTGTAAAAGAAATATATGGAAATAGTGCTGAAGTTTATGATGCGTTTTTCGCAATGATAAAATTACACTACACACAGACAAATTCAGTAGTATTGCACGATATGTCTAATGGCTTTTTAAAAAACTATTTAGTCTCAGATAATAAAGTAAGCTACAAGCTAGAGCCATTTATGATGGTAAGAATACTGGACGTGCAAAAAGCGATTGAAATTCTTGATATTGATGAAGATGTAACTATAGAAATAAAAGACAGTATCATTGAAGAAAATAATAAAACTTTTTCACTCAGCAAGAAATCTCTAAATAATGAAAATGCAGATATGACATTGGATATTTCAGATTTCACACTGTTATATTTTGGGCAAATAGAGATAAAAGACTTGCTCAAGCTAAGAAATATAAATATTAATAAAAATAAGTTAAAAGTTTTAGAAAAAATCTTCCAAAGAAAAGAAAATTTTTTCAATGACTATGTATAAAAACTAAAAAAGTGATGAATCAGTATAATATAACTAATTCATCACTTTTTGCATTTTTGATTTTTTAAATAGATAATGGTCTTAAATATAATGTATATACTTCTAAAATATATACATTATTATACAGGTGCACAAGAAAAAGAAAGATACAAGCGTATAATATTTCTGACCAATTTCTTTTGATACGACTAATAATGAAAAAGGCGCTCCAAATATCAACATCATAGCATCTTTACTTATATTTGGAAAGCAATATAATGTTAAATTAACTGCAGCCAAAGCTAATAATAGTAAAATAATATATTTAGCAACAGTTTTTATAATAGTCTTATATTCAAAAAAATTTTTTTTCACAGTTACATCTCCGATTATGAAACTATCTGGATTGATAATATACTATTGCCGGTTGATTATTTAAGGTATAAATATCGACTCCATTACCTTTATCAGCCGCTTTTAAATTATATATATCAGCGGCTATCATAGCTCCTGCTAAAATACCGGCTGGACCGGCAGACATTCCGTTACTGATCAACAACATTTTTAATAACTTTAACATATCTCTATTATACTCTTTTTCTTTTATCAATTGTTGAACTTCATCATGAGAAAATGAGCAATTATAAACAAATCTGCTATCATCAGGCAAATCTCTTAAAATCATATTTTTATTATGTAGTTCAGCTTTATTATTTACATTGACAACTAAAGCAAAAGAACCTTACGTACTTAAAATAATAGATAATATAGAGCATAATGCAATCTTTGATAATCTTTTCATGACACAGTCTCCTTTATTAAATAAAGTAATAAGTAATTAGCAGTAAAACGTTTTATAATACAGTTTATACCACTATATATTTTTTTTAAACAATTTATAATAAACAAACTCTACTTTAGATTACTCCATTTTGTATATCATTTATTACATATGGGAGGTTATTTATGATGTCACTGGCAAGGACTGTATACATATTTTTTGAAAGCACATCTGCCGTCAGTGAATGGATATATGCACCTGATATTGCTGCATCAAGTAAACTAATGCCACTAGCTGACATAGCGGCTATTATTCCGGTCAGGCAGTCACCCATACCACCGGTTGCCATTTTGTAGCTACCTTTATCAAGTAGAAAAGTGTTATTTCCATCAGTTATTATGGTATTTTTGCCCTTTAATAAAAGTTTTATTTTATATTTTTTGGCAAAATCTTCTGCCAATATTTGCCTATTTTCACTAATTACAGATACAGATAAATCAATTAGATTAGAAAATTCACTTTCGTGAGGAGTAATTACTATATCCTTGGTTTTAATTTTACATAGAAAATTTTTTAAAAGAAAAATCCCATCTGCATCTATTACTAATTTTTTATCATAATTTAAAGCTTTTTCTAATAATTCTTTAGAAAATTCAGTTCTGTCTATTCCTGAACCAATTGCAACAGTATCAGCTATTTCAATTTGTCTTGTCAGTTCTTTATTATCTTCATAGCTAATGCTCATTACTTCCATTAGATTAGAAGAAATTATTTGTCTAGCATAAGTTGAAGTAGCTATAGTTACTAGTCCTGCACCTGCTCTCATGGCAGCATTACCTACAATCAGTCCGGTGGTAGGATATCTATCAGAGCCTGCTATTACTAATACTTTTCCATTTTTTCTTTTATCAAAGGTATTATCTCTATGAGGCAGAGCCTTTTTCACCATTTCATCAGTTATAGTAATCATATTCACCTCAAATTTGTATTTTTGAATAAAATTAAATACACAAGTATTATATCAAAAATTTTACTTTTATACTAAAAAACTCTTAAACCAAGTTGAATAATGGTCTAAGAGTTTTGATTTCATATTTATATTTTTAGTATTCGTAAACTTTTTGGTAATCAGATGGATTTTTAACCATAGTATACTTACCTTTTCCGCTCAACATACCTGAGTCATAAGTTGTATCAACTACAACCCATTTACCATCTATGAACATTTCATTCCATGCGTGGTAACCATCTACGCCTTTGGCATAGCCTTTGACTAGTTTTGTTGGTACATTTAAGCTCCTTGACATACCGCCATTTAATGCGGAGTAGTCATAACAGATACCGGTTTTAGATGAAAAGGTACTATCAATACTTGGATTATATCCTGCCTGTACTGTAGCTGCTTTTTTGAAGTCATAGGATACATTTTTTACTACATAGTCATATATACCATTTGCTCCACCAAGTGTTTTTGCTTTGTTTACAGCGTTTGGACTTGAGCTCCAGTTTACATTTTGTATAGAGTTAAGGTATACAGAATTTCCATTAGCTATGTTAGCATTTACTGTTTCAGTTGTTATTGGGGAATATTTAGTTCCTGAAACATTTTCAAGCACCATTATTTTGTAGCTGCCTGAGCCCATTTGTAAGGGGTAACTTTCTGCAGTACCATCATTTTTAAGGTCATAGGTGTATTTTTTACCGGCTTTTTCGATTATTATTTTTAATTTCTTACCAGGTGCACTATGAGAAATAGTCACAACTCCATTTGATGCCTTTGATGAATCTATAGTTGCAGCGTCCGAAAAATCGATGCTACCTAATAACACAATTGACAAAACTGTCATTAGTAAAACTAATTTGCCTTTCATTTTTTCAGCTCCAATCTTAAACTTTAAAAACAGGGACAAAGACCTATTACATATATTTTATCACAAAGTATTTATTATGTCACTAATAATTTAAAAAATTATTCTATATTATTTGTATCATTAAATATACCTATAAGTTTAGTTATTTTTAAAATATTTTGATATAGTTTCAGCATTTGACGCATATTTGATTGCAGTTTCTCTAGTGATTGTTCCATAATTATATAAATTAGAGATGTATTTATCCATGCTAATCATGCCCTCAGAAGCACCTGTTTGTATCATTGCATCAATTTGTGGGATTTTTGAATCTCTGATTAGATTTTTAATTGCTGTATTTACATACATGACCTCAAAAGCGGCTATCCTTTTTTGGTCTACAGTAGGCAACAGTTGTTGTGAGATTACAGCTCTTAAAACTGTTGATAGCTGTATTCTTACCTGTTGCTGCTGTTCAGGAGGGAATACGTCTATTATTCTATCTACAGTCTTAGATGCACTGGTTGTATGTAATGTAGATAGGACTAAGTGACCGGTTTCTGCGGCTGTCATTGCTATAGACATTGTTTCAAAATCCCTCATTTCACCAAGAAATATTACGTCCGGAGCTTGACGCAGTGCACTTCTTAGTGCCGAAACATAACTTTTTGTATCAATACCTATTTCTCTTTGGTCTACTATTGCTTTGTCATGCTTAAAAAGGTATTCAATAGGGTCTTCCAAGGTTAGAATATGGCAAGACCTAGTCTTATTTATCATATTTATTATTGTTGCCTAGGTGGTTGATTTACCTGTACCGGTTGCACCTGTAACAATTACTAGACCTTTATTATATGTGCTTATATCTACAATACTTGCAGGAATATTGTACTCTTCAAAATCTAAATCGCCAAATGGCAATACTCTTAAAACTGCAGCTACAGAGCCTCTTTGTATATAAGTAGATACTCTGAACCTTCCTACTCCGGCTCTAGATATGGAAAAGTCATCCTCACCTTTTTCTTTAAATTTAAGAAATTTTTCCGGATTGAGTTTATACATCTCTCTTACTAAAGTTTCTGAGTCAATTGGTTTAATTATTTCGTCATAAATTGAATAAATTTCTCCGTTGATTTTAAGTGAGGGTTTTATTCCTACACTTATAAAAATATCAGATGCGTTTTTTTTAACAGATAGTTCTAATAGCTCATCAAGGGTTATCATTTAGCTTTTTCCTCTCCTTGGGCAAACTCAAGCTGCTTATATTCCATGCTTGTAGGCAGTCTTTTATATGAAGTTATTTCGTAATATTTTCCATTTGATATGCTATGCTGCATCAAATTTAAATCTATATAAAAAGAGTTTACTCCGTTTTTGTCTTGGATATATTTTTCTATTTTTATTGCATTAAGTATATTTAAACTGTTGAAGTCAGAATTTTCTTTACCATTAATCACTAGTCCGTTTTTATAATCTTTGGTTAAATCTTTTGCAACTGCTGATAGATTTAAAATTTCTTCATTAGAATTGGACTTTATACTTTTGTCCAATTTGCTCAAAAATATCTGAGCCTCTGAGTCTAAAGTATAATATTCACTGGTAGCATCAGCGTTTTTTTGAGAAATTCTATAAGAGGAGTAAGTCATCATAAAATTAAGCACGCCAAATATTATCAAAGTGAGTGAAATTAATATGACTATTACGGTTGAACTTCCCTTATTTTTTCTTTTTGTTATATATATTTTCATATCTTACACACCCCTTCTTTTAAGGGCATTTAATTCATATATTTGCTCCCTGTTTCTTTTTTCGGGATTGTTTAGTGTTTCTTCGCAATTAAGCACACAAATTTTATACACTTTTATATTGATATTATCTAATCCATCTTTATCTGT
>QWCK01016423.1_pt1 | contig 13118 bp, 13 predicted proteins | sample 1972571 | NCBI WGS metagenome assembly QWCK01 (sample SAMN09866710, study PRJNA288562) | Human gut metagenome isolate term2_stool, whole genome shotgun sequencing... | isolation source: gut | host: Homo sapiens | place: USA: California
TGGCAACCATAAAGGCTCCCAAAACTATTAATAAATTAGACTTTAATTTTGCGTTCATTTTATACCTTCCTACAAAATAATTATGTATTAGGGGCACTTGTTTGTGCCCCAATTATATTACTTACTATTGTTCTTCTTCTTTAGTGTAGACTAAAACTGGCTTTCTAGCTGCCAATGTTTCATCTGGTCTACATACCTTTGTTGTTAATGGTGCATTTAGTAAGTCTTCTGGATTTTCTTTAGCTACCTTAGCTATATCGTTAAGAGCAGCTGCATATGCATCCAATGTTTCTTTACTTTCTGTTTCAGTTGGTTCAATCATTAATGCTTCATGAACAATTAATGGGAAGTATACTGTTGGTGGATGGAATCCTCTGTCGATTAGTCCCTTAGCTACATCTAGTGTTGTTACGCCAGCATCAGCATTCTTAAGTCCGCCTAAAACAAATTCATGCATACAAATTGTATCATATGGCACATTGTAATTTTCTTTTAATAAGATTCCTTCTTACATCCTACTGGACCTGCACCTGGTCCTCCTCCACCGTGTGGTGTAGAGAAAGTCTTGTGAGTGTTAAAGTGAACTACGTCAAAGCCCATGTCTCCAGGTCTTGAGTGTCCCATAACAGCGTTCATGTTAGCTCCGTCGTAATATAGTAGACCGCCTTTTTTATGAACTATCTCAGCAATCTTTTCAATGTTTTTATCAAATAAGCCTAATGTGTTAGGATTTGTAAGCATTAGACCAGCTACTTCTTCTGTCATAGCTGCTTCTAGTGCTTCTAGATCAACTAAGCCATTCTCATCAGATTTAATTTCTATAGGAGTAAAACCGCCCATAGAGCATGTTGCAGGGTTTGTACCGTGAGCAGAGTCAGGAATTATCATCTTGTTTCTGTTCATATCGCCTCTTGCTTCATGATAAGCTCTGATTAAAAGAACACCTGTTAATTCTCCGTGAGCACCAGCTGCTGGTTGTAGTGTAGCTGCATCCATACCTGAAATTTCAGCTAATGATTCAGCTAAATCATACATTAATTTTAAAGCGCCTTGTGTGCATCCGTCGCCTTGATATGGGTGAAGATTTTTAAAACCGCTTAAGCCAACTATTTCTTCATTAATCTTAGGGTTATACTTCATTGTACAAGATCCTAGTGGATACATACCATTGTCAAGACCGTAGTTCTTTATAGAAAGGTTTGTGTAGTGTCTAACTACATCTACTTCTGATAGCTCAGGCATGTCTAATTCTTCTTTGTTTAGATAATCAGAAGGAATTAAACTGTCAATCTTTGTATCTTCTACATCAAGATCTGGTAAATTGTATCCAGTTCTACCGGGTCTTGAAATTTCAAATATTATTTTATCATATCTATCTAACATTCAATACCCTCCAATACTTCAACTAATTTATCCATTTCTTCTTTTGTTCTCTTTTCAGTAACAGCAAGCATAAATGTGTTTTTGTATTCATCGCCATAGAACCAAGTTAGGTTAAATGCGTTCATGAAACCGTTAGCATTAAGTGCTTCGTTTATCTTATCTATGCTTATGTCGCTAGTGATAACAAATTCTTTGTAGAATGGTTTATCAAACAATAATTTATATTTGCCTGATTTGCAGATTTCTTTTTGTAGGTAATGAGCTTTCTTAGCGCATTGCTCAGAAACTTCTCTTAAGCCCTTCTTGCCCATAAGTGCCATGTAAATTGTTGCGCAAAGTACGTTTAATCCTTGGTTTGAGCAAATGTTTGAAGTAGCTTTATCTCTTCTTATATGTTGTTCTCTGGCTGTTAATGTTAGTACCCAAGATCTATTACCATCTTTATCAACTGTTTGACCAGCGATTCTGCCTGGTAATTTTCTCATGAACTTATCAGTTGATGAGATAAATCCATCTGCGCCGTAGTCGCCAGGTCTTTGAAGTATACCTAGTGAGTTAGTGTCAACGTCAGCGATGAAGTAAGTCTTCTTTAACTCATGAGTTAAGTCGCAAGCAGCCTTCATGTCTTCGATAACACCGAAGAAGTTTGGACTTTGCATAATTACACATGCAGCGTCATCACTAAGTTTATTCTTTAAATCATCTAAGTCAGTAGCGCCATCTTTAATCTCTACTTCAACAACTTCGATGTTATGGCTGTGTGTATATGTGTCTAAAACCATTCTAGCTGATGGGCTTAGTGCTTTTGATACTATAACTTGTTTCTTACGAGTTGTGTTGCAGCACATAAGAGCTGATTCAACAACACCATTAGAATTATCATATAGTGAAGCGTTTGTAATAGGTAGACCTACTAAGTTACTCATCATTGTTTGGAACTCAAATATCATTTGAAGAGTTCCTTGAGATACTTCTGGTTGATAAGGTGTATATGAAGTATAGTATTCACTTCTTGAAGCAATAGCTCCGATTACTGAAGGAATATAGTGATCATATGCTCCTGCTCCTAAGAAACATACTTTCTTATCTGTTGAGCAGTTCATATCTGCAAGATTATTCATAATCTTTCTAACTTCTAATTCTGATTTGTGTTTAGGTAAATTTAATTCACCTTTAAATCTAACACTTTCAGGAATACAATCAAAAAGATCTTCTTCAGACTTTACACCTATCTTGTCAAGCATCTCTTTTATATTTTCGGGAGTTTGACTAAGATATGGATACATACTAGTCCTCCTTAGCGAATTAGGTCCTTCATTGATTAGAGCTGGTTCATCATCAAGTTCTTCGTTAACTTCAACTATCTTTCCGCTAGCTGCTGTAAATACTTCTGAAGCTGCTTTTACTGATTCAACTGAAGCTGCTGCGTCGCCTTTTTCGAATTCGTCATCGATTTCAGGAAGTTCAACGTAAACTATGTCACCTAAGTTGTGTTGAGCATAGTCTGCTAAACCGATAGTAGCGATGTTTCCATCAACTTTAACCCATTCATGATCTTCTGTGTAAAGTAAACCTTTTTTAATTTCCATAATAATTTCCTCCTATATTTTTATAATATTATTTTACGTCTTTTAAGAATTTTCTGCTAATTTGTTTAGCTTTTTGAGCCTTACCTCTGATAATTACATCAAATTCAGCGCCCATTTCTTTGTAAGATGCATCGATTAGAGCGTTACCTATCTTCTTGCCAAGTGTTGGAGAAAGATATCCTGTTGTTACATAGCCAATCTTCTTGCCATCTTTTTCAATTTCATAACCTTCTCTTGGTATAGGCTTATCAATCATTTCGAAGCCAACAAGTGTTCTCTTCTTTTCTTCTTTAATCTTCTTAAGAGCTTCTTTACCAATAAAGTCAGCTTCTTGATCAAGTTTTACGAAGAAGTTTAATCCGCCTTCTACTGGTGAAATATCTTGTGATATTTCATGGCCGTATAATGGTAGCATTGCCTCAAATCTAAGTGTATCTCTACATCCTAGTCCGCATGGTTCGATACCAAACTCTTCTCCAGCCTTCATTACTTCTTTATAAAGATGTACTATGGATTCGTTGTCAGTATAAATTTCAAATCCGTCTTCACCAGTGTAACCAGTTCTTGAGATTAAAACCTTTTTACCAGCTAATTCAAATCCATCAACAAAGTGGAAGAATTTGATTGTGTCTAAATCAACATCAGTTAATTTTTGTACAGCTTTTTGAGCAAGAGGTCCTTGAACAGCTATTTGAGATGTTTGATCAGAAACGTTTTCAACCTTAACATCAAAGTTTTTAGCTTGTTTTGTAATCCATTCAACGTCTTTTTCAACGTTTGCAGCGTTAATTACAAGGTAGAACTTATCTTGATTAAATCTGTAAACTAGTAAGTCATCTACTGCACCACCGTCTTCGTAACACATAATGTTGTATTGTACTTGACCATCTTCAATAACAGTTAGGTCATTAGTAATTAGATGATTTACAAAATCAAATGCATCCTTACCTGTAACCCATACTTCACCCATGTGAGAAACGTCAAATACACCAAGTTTTTGCCTTACTGCATTGTGTTCTTCGATTAATCCTGAGTATTGAACAGGTAGTAACCATCCAGCATAATTAACAATTTTGCCGCCTAGTTTAACATGTTCATCGTATAAAGCAGTTTTTTTGCCTTCCATTTTTCATCCTCCTTAATCTACAATTATAATATACAATATTTCTAATCTTTTTACAAGGAATATTTTGAAATATGCCTATGTGGCATAAATACAAAATATAAGGCCTCCTTAGTAAAACAATATTGCTATTTATCGTTTAAGTGGTAATGCCCATAAAAATACTTTACTATATTTCATAGACAAACCATCACTATTATTATACCATATAAATTGATTTTTTACTAATAAAATAGCTTTTATTTTTACTAATTTGTAAATAATTGTATTCAGTGAGTGATTGTAGTATAATTAGTATAATAAAGAGTAAAGGAGCACGCTATGCAGATAAAAAATTTAACAATCAGACTAAAAAAAGATGGAAGAACTATAATTGACAATTTAACATTTTCAATAAATGATGGTGATAGGCTTGCTCTTATTGGTGAAGAAGGCAATGGTAAGTCTACTCTGCTTAAGGCAATTACAAACGCGGATGATTTTCTTAACTACGCAGAAATAAGTGGCGAGATTAGCCGTGACGAATCCATAGCCATGGTTCCACAGATAGCTACAAGTGATGTGCTTGATAAAAGTTTGAGTGACCTTATATACACTAATGATGGACTTGCTGTCGACATAAGTGATTTTTATAAAGCAATAAACGCTTTTAATGTTGATGTGAGCAATTTGGAAAGAAAGCTTGAGACTTACTCTGGCGGAGAAAGAATGAAAATTTTAATTTCTCTTGCAATTGCAAAGAGCCCTTCCCTACTTGTTCTTGATGAGCCTACAAATGATATCGACTTTAAATCGATGGAAGTGCTTGAAAAAATTCTTAAAGACTTTAATGGCAAAATCATTTTTGCAAGTCACGATACTTACTTCATCCAAAATGTCGCTACTAAAATTATGCACTTTGAGCTAATACAAAACAAGACAAAATCTCGTATCTCTGTGAGCGGCAATGATTACGATAGCTATATTAAGCTTAGAGAGGAGCAAATTCTTACTCAAACGCAAAGAGCTAAAAATGACAAGGCTCGTATTGAAGAGAAGGAAGAGCGCTGGAGACGCGTTCATGACAGTGTTGAACATGATTTGCGGAAAGAAAAGAATGACAGATTAGGTAGATACCTTAAAAAGACCATGCACGAAGTAAAAGCGCACGAAAAACTTATTGAGTGGGAAAAAGAAAATATGACGCAAATGCCAGACTTTGAAGAACAAATTTTTGTTAATTATAATAAGGAAAAGCTTATTGAGAATGGTAAATGCGTTTTAAATCTACATTTGGATGAATTAAAAGTTGCTGATAAAAAACTTGCTGATAATATTGATTTAGAGTCATATGGCAAGAATAAAATTGCCATAGTCGGAAAGAATGGCGCCGGCAAGACTACTCTTCTAAATATTATTAAGGATAATATTAGTAAAGACCTACGAGTATCATATATGCCACAAAATTATGAAGATGAATTAATTACTCATAATAACGCTATTGAATATTTAAAAGTGGACTATACTAAGGAAGAAGAAACTAAAATAAGAACTTATTTGGCATCTCTTAAGTTTACCAGAGATGAAGTGATTAATAAAATTTCTGAACTAAGTGGCGGGCAAAAGGCAAAGCTTTTCTTTGCAAAGATGCAGCTTATGGAGCCCGATGTTTTAGTTCGAGCTAGATGAGAACGGCTTAAGTAAAATAGATAAAATATAAAATTGCACAAAAATAAGACCTTGCATCTGCAAGGTCTTACTTCTATATATAGTAATAAAACTATCTCTTTGAGAATTGTGAACTCTTTCTAGCCTTCTTAAATCCGTATTTCTTTCTTTCTTTCATACGTGGATCTCTAGTTAAGAATCCAGCTTTCTTTAAGATTGATCTGTATTCAGGATCAACTTCAAGTAAAGCTCTTGATAAGCCATGTCTTATTGCTCCTGCTTGGCCTGTAAATCCGCCACCGTTAACTAAAACGTATACATCAAATTTACCAAGTGTATCAGTTAAGTTAAGAGGTTCACGAACAATGTTTTTTAACAATTCTTCTTTTAAATATTGATCAATATCTCTATGGTTGATAGTAAATTTACCATCTCCAGGCACTAATCTTACTCTTGCTACTGAAGATTTTCTTCTGCCTGTTCCTTGAATAAGTTTTTCCATCTATTCGTCCTCCTTTCTAAAACTCATACTTTTCTGGCTTTTGTGCTTCGTGATTGTGTTCTGGGCCAGAATATACTTTTAATTTTCTAAACATTTGTCTTCCTAATCTGTTCTTTGGAAGCATACCTTTAACAGCTAATCTGATTGCCATTTCAGGATTGTTTTGCATCATATCTTGGTAACTGATTTCTCTAAGTCCTCCAGGATATCCTGTGTGGTAGTAGTGTTTCTTTTGTAATAATTTCTTTCCTGTTAATTTTACCTTATCAGCGTTTACGATGATAACATAATCACCTGTATCTACGTGTGGTGTAAAAGTTGCTTTGTGTTTTCCTCTTAAGATCTTAGCAACTTCGCTTGCTAGTCTACCTAGGACTTTGCCTTCAGCGTCTATAACTAACCATTTTCTCTCAATATTTTGAGTGTTGGCCATAAATGAACTCATTTTTTTCCTCCTTTAAAAAACATTGTTTTTAAAAAAGTTTCCGGGTCTTTTCTAAAACACTAACAAACATTTTAATACAAAATACTCTAATTGTCAAGTATTTTCGTTAATTTTTTATAAATTTTTGCTTAATTCTTCAATTTTATCAACTATTGATGATATATAGCTGATTGTGTTCTTTAGTGAATCAGTAGTAGTGATGTCAACGCCTGATAGTTTAGCCCACTCTACTGGGTTATATAGACCACCTTGTTTAATTGCGTTTAACCAATTACTTACAGCTTCTTCATCGTCTTCAAGTATCTTTCTTGATACGTTTGTTGCAATTGATAAACCAGCTGAGTATGTGTATGAGTATAAACCTGAATAATAATGAGGTTGTCTCATCCATGTCATTTCACAGCCATCATTTAATTCTACTTCACCTTGCCAGAACTCTTCAAGTGTTTCCTTATATAGTCTGTTTAATGTATCTGCATCTAGATTTTGTCCTTCATCAACTAAGTTATATGCTTTTCTTTGGAAATAAGCTTCTAAGAAATGCGTAACAAAGTTATGGTAATAAGTCTTGGCAATGATTGAGAAGTAAATCCATCTAAGCATTCTAGGGTCTTCAGTCTTCTTCATCAAGTAATTAGCAAGCATCATCTCATTCATTGTCGATGGTGATTCTGAATAGAACATAGATGGGTTACAGTCAAAGTATGATTGATACTTTTGCGATAACATAAAGTTGCCTGCATGACCAAGTTCGTGTATCATAGTAAATACGCTGTCCATCTTTCCAGTCCATATCATAAGTATATATGATGGAAAACCAGCTGGCGTAGAGCAATATGCTCCAGTATATTTGCCTTTATTTTCTACGTAGTCAATGTTTTTGCCTTCAAGAACTTTCTTGATTTGTTCTAGATATTCATCACCTAATACATTTAATGCACTATAGATATAGTCCTTAGCACCATCAAGTGTTATTTCTGGATCAAATTCTGGATCTATATTTGCTTTTAAATCGTAGTAATTAATCTTTTCTAAACCAAGTCCATCTTTTAAAGTTCTTGCAAACTTTCTCATAACTGGTGAAAGCTCTTTCATTATAGTATCTAGATGATTTTCATAGATCTCTCTAGGCACTTCTTGTTCAGCAAGTAGATAATCTGTTACGCTATCGTAGCCTCTAAGCTTTGACATAATCTTATCTTTTTGCATGTTCAAATTAAATGCCATCGCTGTGCTATTGACAGTCTTTGCTAGATCCTTATAAAAATGTTTAAATGACTCTCTTCTTAAGTCCTTATCTTCATCATACTCATACTTTTCTTCAAATAAAGCATATGAGTTATTATATTTCTTGCCATTGACCTCAAACGGTTCAAATGTCAAGTCTTGTAACTTGATTGTATTGTATAATTGCTCAGGCGCCATTCTTAATGGTGTAAAGGCTTGAATAACTTTTTCTTCTGCATCGCTTAAATAAGTTTTCTTCTTTAAAATTACGCTGTGGAAATATACTTTTAAGCCATCTACCTTCTCAAGCTTTTCAAGCATTGGAATATCTAGCTTTGCTATCTCAAGCTCAACGAACAATGTATTTTCATCTAGCTTGTTATACATATTTAATAATTCATTGAAAAATGCTAGTTCAGCAGAATTTGTTAAGTCGACGTCCTTGTTTAGATATGCATAATCTATAACTAAGGAGACTCTCTTAATTATCTCTTCATATTCTTTAAAAGCTTTAACTATAGTATCAAAGTCATTTAATTTGCCTTCATAATTTTCTTTTAACTTTAAGGATGCTTCCAACAAAGCATTTGCTTCTTTTCTAGCTTCTTCTTTTGATTTAAATATTGCTGACGTATCCCAAGTTAAATTCTTATCAACTTCACTTCTATTTAATATAGTCATAACACACCTCTATTATTTAAGTTCTGAAGTACAGTTAGGGCATCTTGTAGCGTTAATGTCAATAGTTGATTTGCAATATGGACATTCTTTTGTTGTTGGTGCTGCTTCTGCTTCAGGCTTCTTAGTAAGTGCTCTAGCTTTGTTTATAGCTTTAATTATTAAGAATAATACAAAAGCTATAATTAAAAAGTCAATAATTCTGTTTAAGAACAATCCATAGTTTAGTGTAGCTGCACCAGCTTCTTGCGCTTCTGCAAGTGTAGCATATTTACCGCCATCAAGTGTAATGAAATAATTGCTAATATCAGCTCCGCCAAGTAATAGTCCAATAAGTGGCATGATTATGTCATCTACAAGTGAGCTAACTATCTTAGAGAATGCTCCACCTATGATAACACCTACTGCTAGGTCCATTACGCTGCCTTTTGAAATAAATTCTTTGAATTCTTTTAACATTTTCTTTCCCTCCTATTTTAAAAAATTTTAACTAATCCATGTCCACATCTAATTTTATGTGTTCTATGTGGTTTTTGTCAAGTAATTCTAGTGCATAATCGTCTATCCTATATGCATTTGAATAATATATCTTACTGATACCTGCTTGTATCAAAGCTTTTGTACAATTTAAGCACGGAAAGTGCGTTACGTAGCACACACAGCCATCGACCTTGATGCCTTCTTTTGCGCAATATAGTAGCGCGTTCATCTCAGCATGTATAGTCGCTATGCAGTGGCCATCCCTCATTGTGTGGCCTATCTCTGAGCAGTGCGGATTACCTTTTATGCTGCCGTTGTAGCCGCTTGAGACTATTCTATTGTCCTTATTAACGAGTAAGCAGCCCACATAGGCCCTGTCGCAGGTAGATCTCTTTGCTATCATGTGAGCAATTGACATGAAATACTCTTGCCATAATTAATGCCAACTATAGCACCTTGACTAGTTAGACCGCCTTCAACTGTTACTATGCCTGATGACTTTTGTATATATGGAAGCATGTCTTTATATACCCCAATAGTTACTATAATATCGCCATCTGAAAAAGTTTCTTCTAATTCCTTAGCATTTTTAGCAACACAAGCTCTTGCACTTATCTTATGTTTGCCTATGCCCATGCCTTTGCATAAAAGTTTGCCAACTGTCTTTACCATCATAATGTTTGTTGAACCAGCCTTTCCAAGCGGCATACCCGCTGTTAAAGTTGCTGCTATAATCACTTTTGCATCCAAATCAAGTGCCGCTTCTCTCGTCGCTTTGGCAATAGAGTTTGTTATGTTAATCTCGTGTTCATCGTTTGTGCTATCAACAATGATTTTATAATCAAGGCTGTCCTCAATCTTTACTGCGATTTTTCTCATCATCTCACATGCCTTGACTGGATAAGTGCCCGCTGCCGTCTCCCCTGATAGCATTATTGCGCTCGAACCATCTAAGATGGCGTTGGCAACATCAGTTACCTCTGCTCTGGTTGGTCTTGGGTTTCTAATCATTGAGTCAAGCATCTGAGTCGCTGTAATTACGAATCATTGCTCTCAAGGACTTTTCTTATCTCTAAAACATCTTTAGCGCTTCTAATGAAAGAGGCCGCGATGAAGTCTACATCATTTTCAATACCAAAGATTAAATCCTCTATATCTTTTTCTGTAAGTGTTGGTAAATTTACTTTAACTGAAGGAAGATTAACTCCCTTCCTGTTGCTTAGCTCGCCGCTATTAACAGCCTTCATATAAACGTTCTTCTCGTCAACTGATGTTACAGTGAATTCTACAAGACCATCGTCAATAAGCACTCTATCATCTGCTTTTAAATCCTTAGCAATTTCTTTATATGTGACAGAGACCCTTGTCTCGTCGCCTTCTACATCTTCACTTGTGAGAGTAAAATCTTGTCCTTGCTCTATCCTAATCATGCCGTCTTTGAAGGTCTTTATCCTTATCTCAGGTCCCTTTGTGTCAAGCATTATTGCTATAGGCTCATCAAGATCATCCCTAAGCTTCTTTATAGTATCTATCCTTTTTTTATGCTCTGGATGAGTGCCGTGCGAAAAGTTTAGTCTAGTAACATTCATTCCTTCATTAACAAGCGCCTTTAGCACTTCGTATGAGTCCGAACTCGGTCCAATTGTACAAACTATCTTAGTTTTTTTCATCTTAATTCTCCTATATCGATAATATATCCACCATCTTAAGCTGATCTTTGTCAAAAGCTTTCTTTGTTTCAAGAGCTTCGTCTATATCTACTTCTATAATCTTGCCGCTCTTATATCCTAAGGCTAAGCCTGATTTGCCACTTAATAGTAAATTAACTGCATCATAGCCAAAGTCACTTGCTAGTATCCTGTCTTGAACAGTTGGTACCCCGCCTCTTTGTACGTAGCCAAGAACAGTTACACGAGTTTCAATAGCGCCCTTATCTTCGATAATCTTCGCAAGTTCATAAGCATCAAGCGCTCCTTCAGCCGCAACGATTATATGGTGCTTTTTGCCTCTCTTTCTACCGTTTTTTATCTTTTTAATAATAGCGTCTGTATCTAATTTAACTTCTGGTATGACTATTGATTCAGCTCCTCCAGCTATACCCGAGTAAAGTGCAATGTCACCACAATTCCTTCCCATTACCTGAAGGACTATTGCCCTGCCGTGTGACTCAGATGTATCTCTAAGCTTACTTATAGCAGAAACAGCTGTCTCAACCGCAGTCAAAAAGCCGATAGTATAATCAGTATAGCCAAGATCGTTATCTATAGTGCATGGCACGCCTATAATTTTAATGCCTCTTCTAGCTAGCTCCCTCGCTCCTCTTAAAGTTCCATCGCCTCCAAGAGCCACTATAGCATCTATTTTAAACTTCTTTATCACTTCAAGCGCTTGATTAATGCCTTCTTCAGTCATAAATTCATCGCTTCTAGCAGTTCTAAGTATAGTTCCGCCTCTGTGAATAATGTCATATCATCTTCATCTAAATAAACTTTCAAATCTTCATATAGCTTTTCATTGTCTATGTCAATGGCTGTGCTATCATTCGATTCAATACTTGATTTTGTCTCTTCAAAGTAGACAACTACAGGGTTATCTCCTTTGTATTTCTTTAATATATCTAAAATTTTTCTTTTATCTTCTTCGCCTAAGCCATTTTTTATCCTTATATATAGAGTTTCCTTACGCTTTTCAAGCCTCTTAACTCTATCTGCAATGATGTTGATCTCATCATTGGCACTTATTTGCAGTCTTCCCTTAACAATAATATTTTCCCCTTCTTTAATAAGATTTCTATAGTTTTCGTAAACTCTCGGGAAAATCACGACTCTTATGCTATCATAAAGGTCTTCAAGCTCAATAAAGGCCATCATTTGATTGTTTTTAGTAACCTTCTTTGTTACAGCTGAGACCATGCCTGCGTATGAAATAAACATATTGTCCCTAAGATCTGCATCTGTCTCATCAAGAACTTTTTCTTTCATCTCAATTGAGCTAAAGTCGCTACTTTGTCTAAGCTCTTCAGTGAACTCTTCAAGTGGATGACCTGAGCATGAACTTCGATAGCTCTGTCGCTTCTGGAATCTTGTAATGGACGTTCGAAGAAGTCTCTTCACCAAGACCAAATAGTCCCATCTGTCCTTGAGCGTTGTTCTTCGCGTCCTTTTGTATGCTCTTTAGCATGTAGTCATATGAACCAAGCATTTGGCTTCTATTAAGGCCTAGTGAATCGAGTGCTCCCGCCATAATCAAGGACTCAACCGACTTTTTGTTCATAGCAGTCGAGTCAACTCTATGTGTCTTTGTTAAAAAGTCTTCGAAGGAAGTAAAGCCATCAATCTCGCCTCTCGCCTTAAGTATTGAGTCAATTACGTTAGTTCCAACGTTTTTAATAGCTGAAAGGCCAAATCTTATGCCCTCGCCTTCAGTCGTAAACTTTCTAAATGATTTATTTATATCTGGTCTTAAAACTTCTATGCCAAGTCTCTTGCACTCTTCAAGGTACTTGATTACATCTGTAGTATTGCCCATGACTGAGCTTAGTAGGCTCGCCATATATTCTTTTGGATAGTAATATTTAAGATAAGCAGTTCTATAAGCAACGACTGAATAAGCGGCTGAGTGAGATTTGTTGAAGGCATAATTTGCAAAGTCAAGCATATAGTCAAAAATCTCGTTCGCAACATCTTCTTTAATACCGTTTCTCACAGCGCCTTTGATAATCACTTCATCGCCGTCGTCCTTGCCGTAGATAAAGTTCTTTCTCTCTTGCTCCAAGACTTTCATCTTCTTCTTACTCATGGCTCTTCTAACTATATCAGCGCCACCAAGCGAGTAACCAGCAAGATTTCTAAATATCCTCATTACCTGCTCTTGATATACGATGCAGCCGTATGTCTCTTTCAAAATAGGCTCAAGATGTGGATCAAGGTAAGTGATCTTCGATGGATCGTGCCTTGCCTCAACAAACTTTGGTATCGATTGCATTGGTCCCGGCCTGAATAATGAGTTAGCGGCTATAAGGTCTTCAAACTTTTGTGCTCTTAA
>QWCK01004732.1_pt1 | contig 13103 bp, 9 predicted proteins | sample 1972571 | NCBI WGS metagenome assembly QWCK01 (sample SAMN09866710, study PRJNA288562) | Human gut metagenome isolate term2_stool, whole genome shotgun sequencing... | isolation source: gut | host: Homo sapiens | place: USA: California
AAGAAAATTCAAGTTTTGCAATTAAATATGAGGAAATAAAAAAATCTATAACTAATGAAAAATTTAATTCTTTAAAAGAAGAATATCTACATAAAATTGAAAATGGAATAAAGACATATAGAAAAGAAATTAATAATTTAAAGAATGAAAGACAACATATTAATTATGCACTAAGAAAAAGTAAAGATTTGTTATTTAAGACAAGTAAATCTAATATTCCTAGTATAAAGAATTTTATTGAAAATCATAACAGATATAAGGAAAATTTAGGAGAAGTTTTAAGAACTAATATAAATATTAGATGGTCAGAAGATGAATTAGAAAAACAAATGAGAAAAGAAATGGATTTCTCTATATAAGATGAAAGGAGCATAAATGGATATAAATAAATTTATAAATACAATTATTGAGGGAGATACAATTAAAAATTTAAAAAGGCTTCCAGATGAAAGTATAGATTTTATATTTGCAGATCCTCCATACTATATGCAAACAGAGGGAAAGTTATTAAGAGTAGATGGAACAAAATTTAAAGGTATTGAGGATAAATGGGATAAGTTTAAAGACTTTAAAGATTATGATGATTTTACTAAAAAATGGTTAAAAGAATGTAAAAGAGTTTTAAAAAAAAATGCAACAATTGCTGTAATTGGATCATTCCAAAATATTTATCGTGTTGGAAATATTATGCAAGATTTAGGATATTGGATTTTAAATGATATTATCTGGAAAAAAACAAATCCAGTCCCTAATTTTTCTGGAAAAAGATTTTGTAACTCTCACGAAACAATTCTGTGGTGTAGTAAAAATAAGAAAAGTAAAATAACTTTTAATTATAAAACTATGAAATATTTAAATAATGGGAAGCAAGAAAAAAGTATATGGGAAATTTCATTGTGTACAGGTAATGAAAGATTAAAAGATAAAAATGGAAATAAATTACATTCCTCTCAAAAACCTGAGAAATTACTATATAAGTTATTGATTTCAGCAACAAAACCAAAAGATATTATTTTAGATCCATTTTTTGGGACAGGAACAACAGGAGCTGTTGCAAAAGAAATTGGACGAAATTACATTGGTATAGAGAAAGAAAAGGTGTATGTTGAAGCAGCAGAAAAAAGAATAGCTTCAAAAAATTATCAAAGAAGTTTAGTAACTGAGCTTACTCTTGAAGAAAAACCTCCAAAAGTTCCAGTAAAAAAACTTTTAGAGAAAGGATATTTACAGAAAAATCAAGAATTATATAACAGCTTAGGAGAAAGAAAAGGAATAGTTTTAGAAGATGGAAATATATTTGATGGAATAGAAACATTATCAATACATAAAATGAGTGCAAAATTATTAAATAAAACAAATAATAATGGTTGGGATTATTTCTACATTATAGAAAAGGGAAATTTAATATCATTAAATGATTTGAGATATAGATATAACAAGGAGGGGGATTATGTATATTCAAAAATGGGAACAAAAAGCTATTTTTAAAAAATTTCAAGATAATATTTTAGTTGAAAATGATGATTTTATTCGTTTATTAAAAGTAATTGGTAATAACCATAAATATGATTTAAGAACTCAAATGTCTATTGCTACATTTAAAGATACTTCAACAGCTTGTGCAGATTTTAATTTTTGGAATAATAAAGCAAATAGATTTATTAGAAAATATGAAGTGGGAATACCTGTATTTAACCAAGATGAAGAGATAACAGGATATATATTTGATGTATCACAAACAGTAAAAACAAAATATACTAATGATAATATAGTTCGTTGGGAGTTTAATAATGAAAGTATTTTAAATAATATTATTGAGCTAGATAAAGATTTAAGCACAAGTGAAAAGGTTGATTTAATAATTAAAAAGAATATTAAAGGATATTTATCAGTTATGCAAGAAAATGAACTTAAATTTATAGAAGAATCTTTAAAGATTTCCATAAAGGAAAGATTAAAAATTCCTTATGAGATTAATAGTGAAATAGTTGAATTTAGAAAAGATTTTAGTGAGAATACCTATAAGTTTTTAGATATAGTAAATAATATAAATAAAGATATACTAAATAAGATAAGTAAAGAAATAAGGAGGAATAAGAATGAAAAAAGTAGTATTAGAAGAGAGAGAATTTTATCAAGAAATTATAGAGAACAAGGAAATCTATACAGCCATAAATCCAATGAATTTTTACGAGAGGCAGGGAGGGAAATATACAATAGAAACTTTGGATGGACAGAAAATTCTACTTCCAGAGGGGATAGAAGTAATAGACCTAGACAAGATATTAGAAATGGAAGAAATCAAATATTGGGGAAGAGAAAGAGTCAGATACCTAGAAGAAGAGAAACCACAATTATTGAAAGAGCTAATGACAACCAAAGAGTTGATACCACACTTGATAGCAATACAAGAAGAAGTGAAGAAATTCATAGAGATAGAGAAACCAAAAATGATGAAATCTTGGGGAATAACAGAGGAACACCAATCTTTAATGAACAACTTTCAATCTTCTCTCAAGGAAATAATCTATCAAGAGATAATTCAAAGGTAGTCTTTAGAGAGGGAATGAAAGTTTTATATAAAGAAAAAGAATTTAAAATAACAAATTTAGATACTATAAGTGAAGATTCAAAAACAATTACAATTAAGGGAATAAATGCTGTTGGAGAATATATACCAATTCAGGTATCAGAAACTATATCATATAGAAATGATAATGACTTATTAAATATATTAACCATTATAGAAGAAAAGAATTTTAATATTACAGATGAGATTGTTCCTGAAAAACTAACTCCTAGTGAAAGGCTAAATAATAATATAGAAGCTATTAAAACTTTAAAATTATTAGAAAAAGAAAATAGAAATGCAACTTATGAAGAACAAATAATACTTTCTAAATATATAGGTTGGGGAGGTTTAGCAGATACCTTTGATGAGAGTAAATCTGGACAATGGGAAGAAGCAAGAAAGTTTTTAAAAGAGAATCTAACTACTGATGAATATAACAAAGCAATGGAGAGTACCTTAACAGCTTTCTATACTCCAAAAGTTGTAATTGACAATATTTACATAAAGCTAATAGAATTTGGCTTTAAAGAGGGAAGAATTCTTGAGCCGAGTTGTGCAGTAGGTAATTTTATAGGAAACTTACCAAAAGAATTAGACAGTAGCCAAGTATATGGTGTGGAACTTGATAGCATTAGTGGAAATATTACAAAACAGTTATATCCTCAAAGTGAGATACAAGTAAAAGGCTTTGAAGAAACCAATTTTAGCAATAATTTCTTTGATATTGCTATTGGAAATGTACCATTTGGAAATTTTAAAATACTTGATAGAGAATATGATAAACATAATTTTCTAATTCACGATTATTTCTTTGCTAAAACTATTGATAAGATAAAAAGTGGAGGAATAATTGCTTTTATTACTTCATCAGGAACACTTGATAAAAAAGATAATTCTGTTAGAAAGTATTTAGGAGAGAGATGTGAGCTTTTAGGTGCAGTAAGACTTCCTAATAGTGTATTCAAAGGTGTAGCTGGAACAGAGGTTACCTCAGATATATTGTTTTTAAAGAAAAGAGATAAAATTCAAGAATTAAATAATGAAACCTGGTATGAGATTGCAGAAGATAAAAATGGGCTAAAATACAATAGATACTTTGTAGATAACCCAAAAATGATTATTGGAGAGATGAAAGAAGTTAATGGTCCTTTTGGAATGACTTTAACTTGTTCTTTGGAAGATACAAACTTTGAAGAAAGATTAAAAAGTGTATTAGAAAATATAAAGGGAGAATTTACAGCAACATTAGAAAAAGAAGAGCCTAAAACAATAACTCCATCTGATGAAAATATTAAAAACTTCTCCTATGTTGCAAAAGATAACAAAATCTATTTTAAAGAAAATAATGAGTTAGTATTGCAAGAACTATCACAAAAAGATATTAGAAAAATTGAAAAATATATAGAGCTATCACAAACTTTAAGAAATGTTATTCAAATTCAAAAAGAAGATATAACAGATGAAAGATTAGCTAAGGAGCAAGAAAAATTAAATAATATATATGATGATTTCTTTAATAGATATGGATCTCTAAACTCTTATGCAAATAGTAAAATACTTCGTGAAGATTCTACCTATCCTCTTTTATCAGCTACTGAGGTTTTAGATGAACAAGGTAATTTTAAAAGAAAAGGAGATATATTTTTCAAAAGAACTATTAAAAAACCAGTAGCTATTGAAAAAGTAGATACTCCACAAGAAGCACTAATTTTAAGTATTTCTCAAAAGGGAAAAGTTGATCTTGAATATATGGAAAGTCTAACAAATATAGATAAATCGGATATTATTAATGATTTAAAAGGTCAGATATTTCTTGATATAAAATTAAATAATGAAAATATAGTAGATATTAGAAAAGATTCTCCTAATGCATTTAAATATATTACAAAAGATGAATATTTAAGTGGAAATATTTTAAATAAAATAAAAGATATAGAAAGATATGAGGAAATCCTATTTAATCTACCTGATGAATATCAAATAAATTTAGAACTACTTAATTATCAAAAGAAAGAACTAGAAAAAGTTATGCCAAAGCCATTAGAGGCAAGTGAGATAAATATAAGACTTGGATCAACTTGGATACCTCCTGAATATATTAAGGATTTTATAAAGGAAACTTTAAAAACATCGCCTTATGTAACATATAGAATAGAAGTTAATTATTCAGAATATAATTCAGAGTGGAATATAAAGGGAAAAAGTATTGATAGTACAAATCCTCTATCAAATATGACTTATGGAACAGATAGAGTTAATGCCTATAAACTAATTGAAGATAGTTTAAATTTAAGAGATACTAGAGTTTTTGATTATGTTCTTGATGAAGAAGGTAAAAAAGTAGCTGTACTTAATAAGAAAGAAACAATGCTTGCAGGACAAAAACAAGACTTATTAAAAGAAGAATTTAAAAACTGGATATTTAAAGAGCCTCAAAGAAGAAATGATCTAGTTAAAATATATAATGAAAGATTTAATGCTATAAGGCTTAGAGAATATGATGGTTCTCATTTAACTTTTGATGGAATAAATCCTGAGATACAATTAAGACCTCATCAATTAAATGCTATCGCAAGAACTCTATACGGAGGTAATACACTTCTTGCTCATGTGGTAGGTGCTGGAAAAACCTTTGAGATGGTTGCAAGTGCAATGGAAAGTAAAAGACTAGGATTATGTAATAAATCTTTGTTTGTTGTTCCTAATCACCTGACAGAGCAAATAGGAAGAGAGTTTATGCAACTATATCCTGGTGCAAATATTATGGTTGCTAAAAAGAAAGACTTTGAGCCTAATAATAGAAAGAAATTTATTGGAAGAATAGCAACAGGAGAGTATGATGCAATAATAATAGGACATAGCCAATTTGAGAAAATACCAATGAGTAAAGGATATCAAGAAAGACATCTTAGAGAAGAGATAAATGATATTATAGTCAATATTAAGAAATTAAAAGAAGAAAATGACCAAAAATTTACTGTAAAGCAATTAGAGATGACTAGAAAGAAATTAGAAACTAAATTAAAAAAACTAAATGATGACTTTAAAAAAGATAATGTTATTAACTTTGAAGATTTAGGTATAGATAAACTCTATGTTGATGAGGCTCATTCATTTAAAAATCTATATCTTTTCACAAAGATGAGAAATGTAGCAGGGATAGGACAAACAGAAGCACTTAAAAGCAGTGATATGTTTATGAAATGTAGATATATGGACGAGATAACAGGAGGTAAAGGAATTGTCTTTGCAACAGGAACACCAGTATCTAATTCAATGTCTGAGTTATACACTATGCAAAGATACTTACAATTTGAAGATTTAAAAAAATTAGGATTACATCATTTTGATAGTTGGGCTTCTACTTTTGGAGAAACAACAGCAGCAATGGAACTATCCCCAGAAGGAAATGGATATAGGATTAAAACGAGATTTTCTAAATTCTATAACCTACCAGAACTTATGACACAGGTAAAACAATTTGCAGATATTCAAACAGCAGATATGCTTAATCTTCCTACACCAGAAGTAGAATACAAAAAAATCTTAACAAAACCTACTCCTGAACAAAAAGAAATTTTAGAAAGTTTAAGTGAAAGAGCTGAATTAGTAAGAAATAAAGAGGTAGAGCCAACAGAAGATAATATGCTTAAAATAACAAATGATGGTAAGAAGTTAGCCTTAGACCAAAGACTTATAAATGAAATGTTCCCTGATGACCCAAATAGTAAAGTTAATGCTTGTGTAAATAATATTTTTGAAATATGGGAAAAGACAAAAGGAAATAAATCAACACAATTAGTATTTTCAGATATGTCCACTCCAAAGGGAAATAATGAATTTAATATATATGATGATATTAAGAAGAAATTAATAGCAAGAGGTATTCCTGAAAAAGAAATAGCCTTTATCCATAGTGCAGGGAATGAGCAACAAAAAGATGAAATGTTTGCAAAAGTGCGAAGTGGAGATATACGAATTTTACTTGGCTCGACTCAAAAGATGGGGGCGGGAACTAATGTGCAAACAAAACTTATTGCTCTTCATGATTTAGATGTTCCCTGGCGACCCTCTGATTTAGAACAAAGAGCTGGAAGAATTGTAAGGCAAGGAAATGAAAATGAAAAAGTTGAAGTATATAGATATGTTACAGAGTCTACATTTGATGCGTACTTATGGCAGACGATAGAAAATAAACAGAAATTTATATCTCAAGTTATGACATCAAAAACTCCTGTAAGAATCGCAGAAGATGTGGATGAAAGTTCACTAAGTTATGCAGAGATAAAAGCTCTTGCTACTGGAAATCCTTTAATAAAGGAAAAAATGGATCTTGATTTAGAAGTAAATAAATTATCTATGTTAGAAGCTAATTATAAAAGTAACTTATATAGCCTAGAAGATAAAATTTTAAATCATTTTCCACAAAAAATAGAGGAAGAAGAAAGAATTATTAATAATATGAAAGTTGATATTGAGAGAGTTGAGATACGACCTGATACAGAGAATAAATTTACTGCTATTACTTTAAATGGTGAAAAGATAACAGATAAGAAGATTGCAGGAGCTAGTCTTTTAATGGCAATGAGTTCTGTAAAAACTGATACTCCAACTAAAATAGGAGAATATAGAGGTTTTACATTATATTCATACTATGATACTTTTTCTAAGGTTTATAAGGGAATTTTAGAATACAAGGGAAAACATTTTACTGACTTTGGAAATGATTCTTTGGGGAATATACAAAGATTAGATAACTTATTGGATAAAATACCAGATAGATTAAAAGATAGAGAGACAAAACTACAAGAGATAAAGGAAAATTTTGAAAGAGCAAAAGAAGAGGTAAAAAGACCATTTGAAAAAGCTGATATATTAAAAGAAAAAAAGAGTAGATTAAATGAACTTAATAAGCTACTTAATATTGGAGAAAATACAAAAACCAATACTTGGAATAAGAGAAAACAAGAATTAAGTATAGCAGATTAAAGGATAGGTGATAATATGGAACAAAACTATGATGATAAGATAAAGGAAGTTAAAAATAGTTTAAATAAGCTAGAGAGCAAAAAGAATAAAACAAATTCCTTAACAAGAAAAGAGAGAGCAGCTCATTTAATACAGAAAGGAGCATTACTAGAAATAGCTGGAATAGATAATGTAGACAGTGAGATACTGTTAGGCTATTTCTTATGGTTTAAAGATGTACCAGAAGAAAAATTAGAGAAGTTAAAAGCAAGAGGTAGGGAGGAGTTTGAGAGGAGGAAGAAATAGAAATTTTATAAAATAAGTGTTATACTTAAGAAAATAGAAAATTTATAGGGAGAAGAGAAATATGTTAAATCATCCAATTTCAATATTTTTAGATACTAATATTTTTATATCACAAAAATATAATTTTTCTGATACTAAAAATAGTGATTTTAATAATCTTATTAAAATGGTAAATGATGGCAAAATAAAATTGTATATAAGCCAAATTGTAGAACACGAAGTAAAAAAACATATTAAAGAGGATATTTTTGAAATATTTAAAGAAGTTAAAAAAAGTAGGAATATTGTTTTAAAAAAAATTGCTAAAAATTATTTACAAACCTCAGTATTATCACATTTATTTAGCTTTGATAATTTAACAGAGAATGATATTTTAGAAGAAATTATTTCAAAATTTGATAAGTTCTTAAAAGATAGCGAAGCTTCTAAATTAGATTGTGAAGACATTGATCCTCAACAAATTATAGTAGACTATATGAATAGTAATCCTCCATTTGAAAATAAGGAAAAGAAAAAATATGAATTTCCTGATGCTTTTATGATTGCAAAATTAAAAAAAATTTGTAGCAAAGAAAGTCCTATTTATGTTATTACTAAAGATAAAGGTTTTAAAGAAGCTATTAAAAGTGTCACTGGATTAGAAGGAAAATTTGATAATTTAAAAGATGTTTTTGATCTAATTAATCGTGAAAATGAAATATATAATGAAATAAAAGAATTTTTGTCTAATTCTACTCATACTACTGAAATATTTGAAAAGCTTAAAGAAGAAATCAAAGATAAATTAGAAAGTAACAGCATTGAAGTTGATGGCATGAGATATGATAGAAAAGGAATTTGTGGAGGTTTTGAATATGAAGATACAGAAATAGAAAATGTTGATATTAATAATTTTGAATTTAAATCAGTTGATATAATTACTGATGATGAAGTAATAGTATCAGTAGGGGTGAATACTTTAATTTTAGTGATATGCTCATTTTTAGATGAAGAAAATTCTATTTGGGACCCAGAAGAAAAAGAATATATGTTTTCAACATGGAAAAATATAAAGGAAAAACATGAAGTAGACATTAATTTTGAACTTACTTTTAGTATAGTAAATTCTGATGAAAAAAATCAAAAAAGAGATTATGAATTAGAAAATATAGATGTTGATTTAGCTAACTTAATGTTAAATGAGGATACAAAGATAGAGTAATAGAAAGTAAAAGTAAATTTTATTATTAAAATATATTTGTAAGTAGGAGGTTTTTATGAAGCAATGTAATGAAAAAAAAGCTATAGAAGAATGGAATGAAGAGCTTTTAAAATATGGATATTTTCCCCAACTATTTTCTTTTCTAGATGGTACTATAAAAGGTAAAGCTATGGTCTTATTTGAAAAATTTCTAGAAAGGTTTTCAACAACAACAAAATGGGTTTGTTATAGTGATTACTGTATTGATGATAATACTAAAAACAATAATGTTTATAGTTTTGCTATTTTTCCTTATATTCAAGATTTTATTACAACAAAAAATATAGTGTCTCAAAATATAGAATACGAGTTAAAGGAAATAAGAGATAGAATACCTGAAAAAACATTAAACTATCTAAGACAAGATAATTTTTTCATATTTAATTTTGTAACATCTAAGAATTTTTTCAAAAATTACTTTTCTGATAATTTTGATAAGAAAAGTGAAATAGCTAGTTTAAAAAAACATATAGAGATAATAGAAAAAAATTGGGGTAATAATTACAAACAAGAAATTGTGGTTTCTCTTAAAAGTTTAGTAGCTAAAATTAAAACGAATAATTTTAAAGTTCATCTATATAGGAAAATTCTTTTAAATTCTTTTTTTTCAGCATATATTTCTATTTTACTACAATCTAAATCTAAAAATATAGATACATATAGTTGGTTATCTGACAGGGATAGTATGACAACTTATGGTTCAGGTATATTAACAGCTCTTTACCTTTTAAGAAAAGAAGAAATAAAAAAGATTATAAATACTCCATTAAAAAAAATAAATGAAGGAATACATATTCCCTCAGATAAGATAGAACCTTTTTATGATGAATTAATAGCTATTCCCGATTATTTTTGTGGAACTTTAGCTACTATTTTAAAAGAAAATGGAGAATTAGAAACAGAAAAAGAAATTCGTTACAAATATTTTCAAATTTATGAACAAGTTTTAAAAAATAATAAAAATATGGCTATTATCTTTTTAGAGGAAGAGCAAGACAAAAAAATAAGGGTTGACTCACTGATTATTAAATAAGTTTATTTACATTAAATTTTACATTCTTATTTCTAGCATTACAGAGTTTAGAAATATTTTTATTATTTATCAAATATTAATCTATATTTATATAAAAGAAAATAGCTTAATATTTTTAAAGATAAAAATAATTTTTGTTTATTCTATGTCATTGAAATAACTTTAATTAACTATAAAATCCTATATTTCATCTTTTTATAATTTTAATAAGTATGTTTATTAAAAATCTTGTCATTGGTAAAGATAAATATTAATTATAGTTTTTAATTATCTAAAAATTTTAAAAATATTTTGTTCTATTATTTTTATAAATGGTTTATTTTTTATAAATAATTTAAAATTATATATGTTTTATTTAATATTTATGTTAAAATTTTCATAAAGAATATAATTTTTGGGGGATATAGGGATGGAAAACGAAAATAAAGAAGAAAGTATTTTATATGACTTAACACTAATAAATGATATTGAGTTAGATATTTATAAAGAAGCTATAAATTTTAGTTTGAAAAAAGTCAGAAAAATAAATACTATATAGTTTTTTATTTTGAGATTATAATAAAAATATTATAAAATAATAATACAAAATATTTTTATTATCTACATATTTTTTGAAAAAGGGGAATGAGGTTATTGAATAAGGAAGAAGAGATTTTTAGATTACCTACAGTTTTGTATAAAGATGGGAACTATGAAGTTTCAAAAGAAAACACATTAAAAAAGATTGTAAAAGCAATTTTTTTTGGCAGGAAAGTAACTGGAATTTATACAGAAAAATTTCAAACTATATATTGGGTCTAAATGAAGCTTCAAGAAATTTCTTTTTTGCTTTAGACTACGCTATAACTATAGGAATAATAATAACTTCATCAACATACTGTTATAATAGATTATTTCCAAAATCTAAGATGTATTTAAAAAAGTTAAATGAGTTTAAGAATAATTAAATTAAAATAAGAAAAACGGATTAAATAATCTGCACCCAAAATCTTGACTTCAAGATAGAAGGTGCAGTTTTTTTGTGGAAAATTAAAGGTAGAAGAAAAGCTTCATCTATTGGTAAAATTTGAGGTAGATAAAAATATAAAGTATAGTTTCACATAATTTATAAAATATTGATATAATAAATAATTTTTAAATCAAATATTAATTTAGAATAAGATATTAATTATATATAAAATGTTTTGCTTTTATATAAATAATATTTTATTAGCATATTTTTCTTGATTTATTATTTAAATAGTGCTAATATTAAGTATAACTTAAAAAATATTTTGATAGTTTAATTTTTTAGAGGGAGGTTTTTTATTTGTTAAATAAAGATTTTTTTACTAGGTATTCTAGGCATTTTTTGTTACATGATATTGGTATTGATGGACAAAAAAAATTATTAGAAACAAAAGTATTGATTATTGGAGTTGGAGGTCTTGGTAGTCCAGTGGCTTTATATTTATCTGCTGCAGGAATTGGGACAATTGGATTAGTAGAATTTGATACTGTTGATATTAGTAATCTACAAAGACAAGTTCTTTATGATAGTGCTTGTTTAGATGAAAAGAAATCTTTAATAGCAAAAGAAAAACTATTAAAATTAAATCCTACAATTAATATAATAGCATATGATGTTCCTTTAGATAAAGATAATGCTGAAGAAATAATCAGTAAATATGACTATGTTGTAGATGCAACAGATAATTTTTATGTTCGTTATTTAATTAGTGATACATGTGAGAAATTAGAAAAACCATATGTTTATGGAAGTGTATTTGAATTTGAAGGACAAGTTTCAGTATTTTGTACAAAAGAAGGTTTTACATATAGAGATTTATTTCCAAATGAAACTTCAGAAGTGAAAGAATTAGGAATACTGGATAAAGGGATATTAGGAACAACACCTGGTGTTATAGGTTGTATTCAAGCAACAGAGGTTATAAAGTTAGTTTTAAATATTGGAGAAAATTTAATAGGTAAGCTTCTTATATATGATGCACTTGAAATGGATTTTCAAAAAGTTAGTTTAAAGAAAAAGAAATTAGATAAAATTAGGGAAGTTAAAAAAGTTTTAAAGTCTGAATTAAAAGTTGAAAGTATTAATTTATATGAATTAGAGAGATTACCTAAAGATGAAAAAAATAAATTTCTTATATTAAATATAGATAAAAATAAGTTTTTAGATAAAGAAATCTGTATTGATAGTATTGATATTTTAGTAAGTGAATTAGGAGAAAATATATCTAAATTATTAGATTATAAAAATAAGATTATTTTAATAGCTTCTTCTTCTACTGACTTGTCATTATTAATTGCAAAAGGACTTTTAGAGAAAGGATTAAAGGTTAAACAAATAATTTTTAATAACTGAGGTGAAATATGAAAATAGAAAAAGCTAAGATAGTAAAAATACCTAGATCAATTTATGATAAAATGCTTGAACACTGTTATAGAAAGTTAGAAAAGAAATATTATGACTATGAATTACAAGAACAAAAGGCATATGGACTTTTATCAGGGGAAGTTTTAGATGATGAGAGTGTATTAATAAAAAATATATATCCTTTATATAAAAATGGAAGATATGAAGATAAAGAAAGAATGGATAAAAAAATGAAAGAATTTGCTATTCCTTCTGAAACACCATTAGAAAAAAGAGGATGGGTTGTTGATAATAAGGAGATGGGAGTGATATTAAGTGATTGTATAAAAAATGATACAGAAATTGTTGGAGCATATCACATGCATAGAGTTTCGTGGGTAACAGATGTTTTAAGAGATACTCCAACAACATTAGATACAGAACTTGCAAAAGATTCAGAAACTATAGCAGTTATAATTTCTATGGTTGATCCACAAAAGCCTATAGTAAGATTTTTTTATGAGGGAATACCTAGTAGAGAATTAAAATGCAATATTTTAGAGGATAGGTGATTTATTATGAATTTTAATAGTAACCATATAACTAATTCAAAATTTTATGGAAAGTTATA
>QWCK01011700.1_pt1 | contig 13080 bp, 10 predicted proteins | sample 1972571 | NCBI WGS metagenome assembly QWCK01 (sample SAMN09866710, study PRJNA288562) | Human gut metagenome isolate term2_stool, whole genome shotgun sequencing... | isolation source: gut | host: Homo sapiens | place: USA: California
CACATACATCAGCTTGCCGAACAGCACACCTGCGGCAGTGCCGAAGGAGAATGCGATCAGGCCCAGCACGATGATGAACAGGGTGCGGGTGTTCAGGAAGGTGTTTGCAGAGGTGGTGCAGCCAACGGACAGTGCCAGGAAGATGGTGATAATGTTCATCAGCTCATTGCCGGCAGTCTTCTGGATGCGATCCACCACGCCGCACTCCTTCATCAGGTTGCCCAGCATCAGCATACCCACCAGAACGGCGGCATCCGGAACGATCAGGGAAACGATGATGGTGACCATGATGGGGAAGATGACCCTCTCGGTCTTGGAGACGGTGCGCAGCTGCTTCATCACGACGGTACGTTCCTTCTTGGTGGTCAGTGCCTTCATGATGGGCGGCTGGATAACAGGCACCAGCGCCATGTAGCTGTATGCTGCAACGGCGATGGAGCCAAGCAGCTCAGGTGCCAGACGGGAGGTAACGAAGATAGCGGTAGGACCGTCTGCACCGCCGATGATGGCGATAGCAGCGGACTGCTTCTGGGTGAAGTCCACCAGACCGGTAGCGGTCAGCAGACGAGCGCCCATGTAAGTACCGAAGATGCCGAACTGAGCGGCAGCGCCCAGCAGCAGGCTCTTGGGGTTGGAGATCAGGGGTGCGAAGTCGGTCATGGTGCCGATGCCCAGGAAGATCAGCGGCGGGTAGATGCCCAGCTTAACGCCCATGTAGAGCATATCGGCCAGACCACCGTTGTTCAGGATCTCCACCCACATGGGGTGTTCCAGACCGTCACCGACGAAATATTGCATGTGGATAACGCCGCTGCCGGGCAGGTTTGCCAGGATCATGCCGAATGCCATGGGCAGCAGGATCAGCGGCTCAAACTCTTTGACGATGGCCAGGTACAGCAAAAAGCAGCCCACGCAGATCATAACTGCGTACAGGTAGCCGCCCGGCTCGCCAAACTTCGCAAAGCCGGAGCTTTGGAAAATACCGACCAGAGTATCAATAAACTGTGTCATGCTCTTCCTCCTCTGTTAAAACGGTGCGGTGGTGTCGTTTACACCCGCATTGCCCCAGCCGTTCTTGCTGCGGCGCACAGCCTTGAGGGTGTACTTGCCGTTGCCCATTGCATGGATTGCTGCCATAATGGCGGCGATCACATCACCGGGAATGCCCTCTTCCACCTGAGGAGCGGGAGCAGCTGCGGCCTGCTGCACGGGTGCAGCGGGCTGTACAGCGGGAGCCTTGGCGGCTTCCTTGGCAGCCTTCTTCTTTGCGTTCATCGAATCGAAGATCTTGCCTTCCAGCGTGATAATCGCCATCAGCAGGATAAGGATCAAGAACACCAGTACGATGCCGGTAATGGTAACGACCACGTCAAAACCTAAATCCATGGTTTTCCTCCTGTTTCTTGTATACTGCGTCCGATACAAGATCGTCAGCAGAAAATCAATTTGGGTACATTATACCTTATTTTCCAATTTATTTCAACAAAAATAGATATTTTTTCTTTTTGGCGCTTTTGTTCAGATTCATGGATAAATGGTGCAGCTTTGATTATCTGCGGCCAATGCGGGGCGTTGCATCCAAAAAGCCGGTTTCCAGCTTGTCGTTCAGGCCAAGGCTCATGGCAGTGCCCAGTGCCACACAGTTGACGGGATCGGGCGAAACCGTCACCTCCACCTTCAGCTCTTCGCTCAGGTATTCGGTAAGGCCGTGCAGCTGTGCACCGCCGCCGGTCAGCATGACACCATTGCGGAAGATATCGCCTGCCAGTTCCGGAGGGGTCTTTTCCAGCACCTGATGGGCTGCGGTGCCGATCTGCTCGCTGAGCATCATGACCGGGTCGTACAGGTCGTCAGTGGAAACATTCACACGCACCGGCAGGCCGGTGAGCAGGCTGCGGCCCTTGATCTCCATGGTCTCGTGGAAATCAGTCTTCTGGGGGCAGCAGGCCACGTTCTTTTTCAGCTCTTCGGCGGTGCGCTGGCCAATGGCAACGCTGTACTTGTTGCGCACGAACTTGAGGATCTCTTCGTCGTAGTGGTTGCCGGCCACGCGCACGCTGGTGGCCTTGACCTTGCCGCCCAGAGAAAGCACTGCAATATCGGTGGTGCCGCCGCCGATATCAATGATCATGCGGCCCTCCGGCTGGGTGATGTCGATGCCGGAGCCAAGGGCAGCGGCAATGGGTTCGTCGATCAGGTACACCTGACGGGCACCAGCGGCCACCACAGCCTCCACCACGGCATCGCTTTCAATGCCGGTAATGGCGGCGGGCACACAGACGGCCACGCGGGGCTTGACCATGTGGGAGCTGTACACCTGCTTGACAAAACGGCAGATCAGCTCACGGGTCATGGTATGGTCACTGATCACACCGTCCTTCAGCGGGAAGATGGCAGAAATATAGTTCGGGGTGCGGCCCACCATAGCAAGGGCCTTATCGCCTGCTTCCAGCACGGTCTTCTTGCGGGTATCCATTGCCACAACGCTGGGCTGGTTGAGCACAACGCCCTTGCCCTCCTGCGCAATGATAATGGTAGTGGTACCAAGATCGATACCGATATCGTTCTGTGCCATAAGTTCTTTTTTCCTTTCTCTGGTTCCTCTATCGAAACAACGGCCTGTTGATGCAGGCCGGAAATCATACCAGCTTACAGTATAGCATAGTTGCCGTAAAAAGTATACCGGTTTTGAACTCCTTCCGTCTGCTCACTTTGTTCGCATCCACCTCCCTCTCCGAGGGAGCTGTCACCGAAGGTGACGGAAGGAGTTATTCTGTTTCCGTCTGTTCCGGCGGCAGCTCTGCCTGCAAAAGATAGGCAAGGCCGCTGTAGCGCAGGTTCTGGCGGATGTTGCCCATCATGCGGTTCACAACGTCCCTGCGGCCCGCCACGATGCACAACTTCCGTGCACGGGTAACGCCGGTGTAGAACAGGTTGCGGTAGCACAGCCGCGGCGGAACCTGCGCCACCGGCAAGATCACCGCCGGGAACTCGCTGCCCTGACTTTTGTGTACCGTGATGGCATAGGCGATCTCCAGCTCGCCCAGGTTTTCTGCCGGGTAGACCAGCCGCTTGTCATCCATGCGCACCACCATGGAGCGATCCCGCGTGTTGATGCTCTCCACAATGCCGATGTCGCCATTGTAGGCACCCACGCCCTGCTCCCCGCCAATGCGGTTCCAGATGATCTCGTAATTATTGCGCACCTGCATCACCTTATCGCCCACGCGGAACACCCGGGCGGCGCTTTGCAGCTGGGGCTTGCCCGTCTGTTCCGGGTTCAGCAGGTTCTGCAGTTCCACATTCAGTGCCTGTGTGCCGGTAGGGCCAAGCTTGGTGGGGCACAGTACCTGAATGTCCCGGATCGGATCGAAGCCGTAGCTGCGCGGCAGGCGGGTGGTGACCAGATCACACACCAACCGCTGGGCCGCATCGCCATCCGATTCCAAAAAGAAGAAGTCGTCGGTCTTACCGCCCTTCTGCAGCGGTTCACCTGAGATGATGTGGTGGGCGTTCTCCACGATCAGGCTGCGCTTTGCCTGCCGGAAGATCTCGTTCAGGCACACGGTGGGCACCAGCCCGGAGCGGATGATCTCGCCCAGAATATTGCCGGGGCCGACGCTGGGCAGCTGGTCGGCATCACCTACCATGATAATGCGGCAGCTGTAGCGCAGCGCTGCGATCAGGGCCTGAAACAGCTTCACATCCACCATGCTCATTTCGTCCAGAATGACCACATCGCACTTGAGCAGGTTCTTGTCGTTGTGGATAAAGCTGACCACGCCGCCGGTGTAGTCCACCTCCAAAAGACGGTGGATGGTGCTGGCCTTGCGGCCGGTCAGCTCACTCAGCCGTTTAGCCGCGCGGCCGGTGGGCGCACACAGGGCCACCCGTTCCGCCTGATCTTCCAGCAGCTGCAGAATGGCGTTGACGGTGGTGGTCTTGCCGGTGCCGGGGCCGCCGGTGAGCACAAGGCAGTTCTCGGTCATGGCTTTGCGGATGGCTTCCTTCTGCAGGGGCGCATAGGCAAAGCCCTGCGTCAGTTCCAGAATTTGAATGTTTTTATCCAGCCCGTGGGCGGTATTCTTGCCCCGTTTTGTCAGCATGGCAAGCCGGGCAGCAATGTCCTCCTCGGCTTCCAGCAGGTCGGGCAGATAAATATACGGTGTGCCGTCAAACAGCTTCACCCGCAGTTCTTCGGTGCGGATGCACTCGTCCAGCGCAGCAGCCAGCTTTTCCGGCGGCTGATGGATAAAATTGGATGCCGTTTCCAGCAGCTGGGTGCGCGGCAGGCAGGTGTGGCCGTTGCCCGCGTTGTGGCGCAGGGTGCGCAGCAGGGCCGCTTCCAGCCGCTGGGCGCAGTCGCCTTCCATGTGGTAATACTGGGCAATGCTGTCCGCGTGGCGGAAATCCAGCTGCAGCGGTTCGCCGCAGAGCAGATAGGGATTTGCCGCAATGGCCTGCATGGCCCCGGGGCCGAAGGTGCGGAACACCTCCATCGCGCGGCGCGGGCTGATCTCGAACTGCGCCAGATAGGCGATCAGCTCCCGCATCCCAAACATCCGCTTGAACTCCTGCTGGATGCGGTCGGCCTTGTCCGCCGAGATGCCGGGCACCTGCGTGAGCCGGGCCGGGTCGTTGGCGATCACCTCAAGCGCCTCGGCACCGAACAGGTCGATGATCTTATCCGCCGTCTTGGCCCCGATGTACGGCAGTGACCGGCTGGCAAGGAAGGCGTACACCGCTTCCAGATCCTTGGGCATGTCGGTCTCGCACTCCTGTGCGTGGAACTGGCGGCCATAGGTGGCGTGGTTCTCGTAGCGGCCGCGGCAGACCACGCTTTCGCCCGCGTGCAGTTCACCCACAATGCCGCACACCACTGTGACCACACCGCCGCCGGACACCTCGAACACCATATAGCCGTTGTCGGTGTTCTCGTAGATGATGTCCTCCACGGTGCCCTCGATCTGTTCCAGCTGCTGCTCTGCCATGCGCTCACCTCCTGCCAAATTACACAATCATAAGCAGTATAACGCTTTTGGCGGGATTTGTAAATCATCCGGGCAGACTGCAGTGCAGCCCTACCGTGGAGAAATATCCGACAAACTTCCAATTTAACAACCCATCTACGTCATAAATTCGATGTTTGTCAACTTGACAAAGTTCGGACATTTGGCAAAGTTGGAACTTTCTCAGAACAAAGCAACCTTGTCACATTGACAAAGTTGCTTTTTAATCGTCATATCGTTCAAAATCAGTAACTTTCTCAGATAACGCTCCTACAGTAGCACCTGATAAAGTTCCCTGAAACCAAGGGCTGTGGGCTGGGAGTTTCTCCAGCGAATGTCCGGGAAGTGGGGCCCCGTGCGTAAGCACAGGGGCGGAACCGTGGGTTCCGGGCTGTTCGCGGAGATGCAGGAGAGCTTGCGAACATTCTTTAAGCGTTTGCGGTGCGGGCATCGTGTTCCTTCTCGACGTCCTTTTCCTTCTGCAGGCGTTTGCGCACCACAAAGTAGGCCGGGATCAGGAAGAAGCAGGCAAAGAACCATGCCACCGGGCTTGCGATGCAGGCGGCAAAGTAGCCCCACAGCGGCACGAACCAGAAGCCCACCATGGCGCGGGCGATCATCTCGGCCACACCGGCAAACATGGCAAGGCCGGAGAAGCCCAGACCCTGAATGGTGTAGCGGTAGATAATGAGCACCGCCAGCGGGATGTAGAATACGCTGTTCCAGAAGATGAAGCTCTGGGCATTGGCCATGATGGCGGTCTCGCTGGCATCCAAAAACAGGCCGATGAGCAGCTTATCCGTCACGCGCAGGATGAGGAAGGACGCAATGCTGTATACGCAGCCGATGCCGAGGGCGGTGTACACACCCCGGTCCACACGGTCCAGGTCCTTTGCGCCCATATTCTGGCTGGCATAGGTGGTCATCGCTGTGCCGATACTCTCCAGCGGCACGCACAGGAACTGCGCCGCCTTGCCGCCGGCGGTCTGCGCGGCCACGATGTCGCTGCCCAGACCGTTCACCGCACCCTGCAGCACCACGCTGCCAATGGCCGTAATGCTGCACTGCAGGCCCATGGGAATGCCCATGCTGCACAGCTTTGCGCAGTGGGTCAGGCTGAAACAGCCCTCTTCCCTGCTCCAGCGCAGTTCCGGGTAGTGGCGCAGGATGTACAAAAGACTGCCCAGACCCGCCACAGCCTGACTGAACACGGTGGCAAAGGCTGCACCGAATGCGCCCATGTTGAGCACAATGATGCAGGCAAGGTCCAGCCCGATGTTCAAAAAGCTTGCCACCAGCAGGAAATACAGCGGGCGCTTGCTGTCGCCCAGTGCACGCATCAGGGCGCTGGTCACATTATAAAGCAGAGTGAAGGGGATGCCTGCAAAAATGGTGCGGATATAGATATCCGCAAGGTCGATGATCACCAGCACCGAGCGGGTCAGCGCCACAGTGACAATGGTCAGCACCACCGCAAAGAAGATGGAAAGCCACACGGTGTTGGCAGTGTAGCGGCGCATCTCCTTGTAGTCCTTTGCGCCGAAAGTCCACGAGATGGGGATGGAAAAGCCACAGGCGATGCCGTTCACAAAGCCCAGCACCAGATAGTTCAAACCGCCCACGCTGCCCACAGCGGCCAGCGCTTCCACGCCCACAAAGCGGCCCACGATGATGGTATCGGCCAGATTGTAGAACTGCTGGAACAGGCTGCCCAGCATCAGCGGCACCGCAAACGCAAGGATCAGCTTGAGCGGACTGCCTTGGGTCATATCCTTTGTCATAGTATAAAATCCTCCTGCCACACTGGGAACCGGCTTGATGTCGTGATTTTTGCCGTGAAAAACGCCCTGCCGGAAAGGGGCAGGACGTCGTGTACATTCATGAATGATATTATAGTGGAGTAACGCAGGATTTACAAGATTTGCATTGCATCAACATTTCCAAATTTTTGCCGCAAGAATTGGTGATTTTGCTTATTCCGAGTAATGCGCAAGGAACTGTTTGGTGCGCTCCTCCTGTGGGTGCTCAATGAGCTGCTTGGCGGGGCCTTCCTCCACCACCACGCCGCCATCCATGAACATGATGCGGTCGGCCACATCACGGGCAAAGTGCATCTCGTGGGTGACGATGATCATGGTGGTCTTGCGGTCGGCAAGGTCGCGCAGGACGCGCAGCACCTCACCGGTCAGCTCCGGGTCGAGGGCCGAGGTCGGCTCGTCGAAGCAGAGAATGTCCGGGTGCAGAGCCAGTGCGCGGGCAATGGCCACGCGCTGCTGCTGACCGCCGGAAAGTTGGTGCGGGTAGTGGCCTGCCCGGGCAGAAAGGCCCATCTGGGCCAGAAGTTCCTGTGCCTGCTGTTCCAGCTCGGCATGGATGGCCTTTTTGTTGGCCTTGTAGTCCGGGCGCTCCTTCGCCAGCAGTTCACCCGCCAGCATTACGTTCTGCAGGGCGGTGTACTGCGGGAAGAGGTTGAAGTTCTGGAATACCAGGCCAAAGTGCAGCCGCTTTTTGCGGATCTCGCTCTCGCGCTGGGTGGCGGGGTCGGCAGCGTCCCACATGGTCTCGCCGTTCACCTTGATGATGCCGGTGTCCGGCCGTTCCAGAAAGTTCAGGCAGCGCAGCAGGGTGGTCTTACCGGAGCCGGACGAGCCGATGATTGCCAGCGCTTCGCCCTGTTCCAGCGTGAGTGAGATATCCTTGAGTACTTTGGTATCGCCAAAGTTTTTGCCGATGCCGGAGGCTTCAAGCAGTGCCATGATCTAATTTCCTCCCTTTCATCAGCGGAAATAATCCAGTTTCTTTTCGGCCCAGCCAAACAGCAGGGTAAGTGCGCCCACGAACACCAGGAAGAAGATGGCAGTGGAGAACAGCGGCCAGATCAAGCCCTTTGCACTGTACTCCTTGGCCATCATGATGATCTCCTTGTTGGCAATGGTATTTGCCAGCGAGGTATCCTTGACGAGGGTGATCACCTCATTGCCCATGGGGGCCAGAATGCGCTTGACCACCTGCAGCAGCGTCACCTTGAAGAAGATCTGGGTCTTGGTCATGCCCAGCACCTGACCGGCCTCGGTCTGGCCCTTGGGAACAGCTTCGATGCCGCCGCGGTAGATCTCGGAGAAGTAGCAGGCGTAATTGATGGCAAAGGCCACGACCGCCGCCACCATGCGTCCACCGGAGCCGGAGGGCCACGGGTTATTCATGCCCAGCAGGCCGGGGCCAAGGTAGATCACGATGATCTGCAGCATCAGCGGCGTGCCGCGGATGACCCACACAAAGGTCTTTACCGCGCCGGAAAGCGGCTTGCACCGGCTCATGGAGCCGAAAGCCACCACCAGACCCAGCGGCAGCGCAAACAGCAGGGTCAGAGCGAACAGCTCACAGTTGAGCAGAAACGCGCCGGAAAGGCGACTCAGAATCACAGACACAAGAACACACCCATCAATCCGTTTTTTGAACTCCTTCCATCACCTTCGGTGACAGCTCCCTCAATGAGGGAGCCTCACGCATATCGGCAACAAAAAGCCTCCCTCACCGAGGGAGGTGGCATCGCGCAGCGATGACGGAAGAAGTAATTACATTCTTATAGAACTCAGTCGGCCAGAGCCAGATCGTACTTGTCGGCCAGAGCCTGCATGGTGCCGTCAGCCTTCAGCTCATCAAAGGCGGCATCCGCAGCTGCGGCGGCATCGCTGCCCTTGCGGAAGGCCACGCCGTACTCTTCAGCGTTCAGCTCGTCCACGATCTTCAGGCTTGCATAGTCGGTGCCCTCACCGATCATGGCGTTGGCCAGAGTCAGATCCAGCACAGCGGCATCAGCAGTGCCTGCGGCAACTTCCATCAGGCAGTCGGTCTGCACGCTCTTGGAGACGTAATCGGCCTGTGCAAGGTTCTCGTCGCCCTCAATGGCGGCTTCCCCGGCAGAGCCAGCCTCGGCAACCACGGTCTTGCCTACCAGATCCGCAGTGGAGCTGTAGTCGGTGCCGTCCTTCACGACCACGACCTGTGCGTTCTTGGCGTAGGCCTTGGTGGTTGCGGCGTTGGCCATGATGTCATCGGTCAGGGTCATACCGTTCCAGATGCAGTCGATGCTCTTGGCATCCAGCTCCACCACCTTGGTATCCCAGTTGATCTCCACGAACTCCGGCTCGACTCCCAGCTTTTCGCACACGGCAGTTGCCAGCTCGGTATCAAAACCGGTAAAGTTGCCGTCGGCATCGGTGTAGTTCATCGGCTCATAGACGGTGTAGCCAATGACCATCTTGCCCTTTTCCTTGATGTAGTCCAGATCGCTGGCTGCGGTCTCGGAGACGGCTGCGCTCCCAGATGCAGAGGCAGAAGATGCCACGGTGGAAGTGGATGCGGCACCGCCGCAGGCGGCAAGGCTCAGTGCCATGGCACCAGCCAGAAAAGCAGAGACAAGACGTTTCATAAAAGGTTCCTCCCCTTTTTTGTTTCCCAAATGTGTTCCCTCTCGGTTTAGCATTTTATCATGCTAAAGTGTTAAACTGTGACTATAGAATAGCGCGTTTGCAGCCATTTGGCAAGAGGAAATGCAAAAGTTAGTGCAGTTCGTCTTTTTTCAAGGTGTTTCTGCGCCAATTCTTTGGTCTGATTGCACAAAGAAAAGAGGAAAAGCTTTGCGCCTTTCCTCTTTTCTCCGCTTTACTCTTCCGCAAACGCCGCCAGCGCAGCCTTCTGCAGCTCCGTCACCGAGATGGTGCACAGTGCCGCAAGGTCGGCATCCGAACCATCGTCCGGGATGCCTGCGATCTCAGTACGGGTCTTGCCCTTCAGGTAATCGCACCAGCCCTCGCTGTGCTCGTACCATTCCTTGTCCAGACTGGATGCCCCGCGCATCCCGTAGCTGTCGCCCAGTTCCACCTTGGTTTTGACCATCTCCGGTGCCGACACCGTACCATCCGCGCCCACGGTAAGGGCAGGCTCTGCCACATCCGCCACTGCACCGGTCACACGGCCGTCAGCATCCAGCGTCAGGGCTGTCACTGTGATGTCCACCTGCGCGGTCACATCGTGGTCATCGTCGGCGGTCAGTTCCTTGGTGTCATTGCGCACTGACACGCCCAGCACAGCGCGGTCGCCGCGGGCCGAGCCGACTGCCTTTGCATTCTCGCAGGCGCGCACCACAGCATCCCGATAGCCGTCCACCGCAATGGTGCAGGTGGAGAGCAGGTCAGCATCCTTCGGCTTGCCGTCATCGTCGGTGGCAAGCTTCTTCACCTCATCCGGGGTTTTGCCGGTAAGATAATTGCCAAAGGCATCCGCCTGCTCTGCCCAGCCCTTTTTCAGCGAGGACACCGCCGCCAGCGGGTAATCATCGCCCTTCTGGCGCTTGGTGCGATTGTCGGTGGGCATCGTCACCTTGCCGGTGCTGTCCCCCGTGACCGAGATCTCCACCTCGTCCAGCATCACATCTGCCACCCTGCCCTCGGCATCCAGCAGAACGGCAGCTGCGATGGTATCGATCTTGCCCGCGCGTTCCTGATCAGACGCTTCGGTCAGGATGCCAAGGCCGGTGCGGTATGCAGCGTTCTGGCCCGCCTGCCCCGTCTGCGATGAACTGCCGCCCATGTTCGTGCTCATGCTGCCGGAGGAACCGGAATCGCTTCGGCTGCAGGCGGTCAGGGCCAGAGCTGCCGCCAGCGTGCAGCCCAGGATCATGCGAGGTATCTTTTTCATTATAATAAAACGCTCCCTTTCCTGCCCCCATCGTAAAGGGGCTTTTGGGCTAGTTTACCCGGAAAAGGAACGTTTTATAAAACGGAACTCCTTCCGTCTGCTCACTTCGTTCGCATCCACCTGTTCCCCTTTTTGTCACTTACGTGACATCTGTTCCTCTCTTTGTCACCTGTGGTGACATTTCTCCCCGGCGCGGGGAGAATCTGTCCCGGCCGGGGGAAGTCTGTCTCCCAGAGGGAGGCTTTGGCAGTGCAGAAAGCTTTTCCTCTTCGCCAGAGGCTCCCTCCCAGAGGGAGCTGTCACCGGAGGTGACTGAAGGAGTTTCTTTTACATCAGGGGGCTCAGCAGCCGCAGCACACTGTCCAGCACCGTGCCGGGCAGGCTGGTGCGGCATTCCGTCACCTGTATCTCGCGGCACTGCGGCAGCGTGGCCCGTACATCGTCCCGCAGAACTGCCACCTGACTGTTCTTTTGCAGCAGTACACCGCACTCAAAGTGTAGGAACAGGCTGCGGTAGTCCATGTTGATGCTGCCCACTACGGCAGTTACATCGTCGCTTACCCAGCACTTGGCATGCAGAAAGCCGGGCGTATATTCGTAAATGCGTACACCTGCCCTCAAAAGCGGCAGATAGTACGACCGGCTCAGCCGGAACACCAGCTTTTTGTCCGGGATGCCCGGCAGCACCAGCCGGATGTCCACCCCGCGCTTGGCCGCGTTTTTCAGTGCGTCCAGCATTTCCTCGCCCACGGCAAGGTAGGGCGTGTAGATATAAACATACCGCTGTGCCTGCGCAAGGATGTTCAGGTACACCGTCTCGGCCATCGGTTCCTCGTCCAGCGGGCTGTCCGCGTAGGGCTGCACGATGCCGTCCGATACCGGCAGCACCAGCGGCATGGGACGAAATGCATCATAATCCGTCTCGCTGGGGCGGAAGGCGTTCCAGAAGTTGAGGAACATCACCGTAAAGTTCCACGCGGCATCGCCTTCCACACGCAGGGCTGCGTCCTTCCAGTAGCCAAAGCGCTGCTCCGCATTGATATACTCATCTGCCAGATTCACGCCGCCGGTGTAGGCCACCGTACCGTCAATGACTACGATCTTGCGGTGGTCGCGGTGGTTCATCACCAGCGAGGCGGATACATGGCTTCGCCGCAGGCAAAATACTGCGTGCGAGTGTTCTGCCACGCCGGATAGGGGCCGTACTTTGCCACATATCGGCTCTGCCCCTGCTCGCGGGCATCCAGACCTTCCAGCACACCCGGCTCCTGTACAAGGTCTTTTTTGTGGGCATCCTCCACCGCCTGCATTTTCAGGCGCAGACGCTTGGCCGGGCGTTTGTTGCCAAAGGCCAGATACAGCGCACCGCCCAGCAGCGGCAGAATGCCGATCAGCGCGATCCAGCCCACCTTGTAGGCGCTGTTCTCATCCTTGCGCACAAGGTACAGGACGATGAGCAGGCTCAGTGCGTTGAGCAGGCCGTTCACCCACACGCGGCCCGTGCCGGTGGTGATGGCAAACGCCACCCAGCACAGCCACAGCAGCTGCAATGCCACCAACACAACCGTGATGGTGATGCGGTTCAGAATGCGGCTGAAAAAGCGCACGATCGGTGAACGAAAAAGCATGGGCCTGCCCTCCTTTCCCATTTATAATTATGTGTAAGTATAGCGCGGTTTTACAACTTTTTCAAGTTTTGCGTTGTTCAAAAAAAGCAAGCCAGACCCGCAGGCCCGGCTTGCTTGCAATATCAAAAACTCTTTTACTCTGTTTTTCCGTCCTCATAGCCCACCATCAGGCCGCCCTGCTCAGCGTAGTAGCTGCACAGGCCGCCGCACTCGGTCACATCCACCTGCGCCCCTGCAAACACCGCGTGGATCATCAGCTTCAGGCGCTTGGCAGCTTCCGGGTTATCACAGTGGGCAATGTGCACTTTGCCATCGGTAAAGCCGTGATCCTTCAATTCCAGCACGCAGCAGGCTTCACACGGCCATTGCGGGCCAGATTGGCCAGCGATTCCAACGAAAACAGCAGATGTGTGTGCTTGTGGTAAGCCAGGATCGCCTCGCAGATCTCGTCAAACTCCATCCCGATCCGGACGAGATCCCGCAGACGCTCTGCCAGCAGACGCAGCTCCGGCCCGGCGGACAGGCTGTCCAGAACAAAAACACGGGCCTCCGGGTGCGTTTCCTTGTATTCTTCCGCTGCCAGCAGTGCAGCATTGTAGCTGCCGGACAGTGTGCCCGTGATGGTGGCAACAAAGATCTGCTCCGCACCCTCATAAGCAGCCAGCCAGTCTGCCACATTGGGGCAGGAGGTGCTGGTCTTGCCCTTGTAAGTACGCAGAGACCGGGCCATGCCCACAGCATCC
>QWCK01004738.1_pt1 | contig 13078 bp, 13 predicted proteins | sample 1972571 | NCBI WGS metagenome assembly QWCK01 (sample SAMN09866710, study PRJNA288562) | Human gut metagenome isolate term2_stool, whole genome shotgun sequencing... | isolation source: gut | host: Homo sapiens | place: USA: California
CAGGTTTACCACTAAGGTGAAGTTCAGAAGCCTCGCCACCCATCAATTTAGCCAACTCGTCATGAACAATTTTCACAAGCAATTGACTGGGCTTGACAGCAGTGAGCACATTCATGCCTAAGGCTTTATCCTTTACCGTATTCGTGAAATTCTTAGCTACCTTGAAGTTAACATCAGCATCAAGCAATGCACGGCGAACATCCTTCAATGTTTCAGCAACATTGACCTCCGTAATCTTACCCTCTCCTTTTAGTATCTTAAAAGAACGCTCAAGACGGTCTGTTAAATTTTCAAACATACTGCTACTTTGGTTTTAGACAAACGAACACCTCTCCACACTCGCATGTGGAGATCCTGTTTGTAAGTATTTATGTGCAAAGATAAGCAATTATTCATTGACCCATGCACAATTTGAGAAGTTTTTTACATATTTAATTCTTCAAGGAATAGGTAACAGTAGTTACGACTCTCACTTTCTTGATGTAAGGAGTGTTCCGATCTCTGTCTTCAATAGAAAACTGCCCTTGATCCGCACTCACGATTTTATTCAGATTGGAATCGGAGTTCTTTGCAAACTGCTCAGCGGTAGTTCTGGCATTGGCTATGGCCTCCTGCATCATCTTGGGCTTCATTCCTTGAAATGACACATACTCATATTCTATTTGCGAGTCATAATCACCTCCAACGATTGCAATGCCTTGTTTCAGCAACTCTCCCTGCCGGGAAATAATGGCTCTCACTCCCTTGACGTTACGCGATGTTACCGTTATCGTGGAGGTAATGTTGTAACGATAGGGTTTCTGATTTACGGAATAGCGGTCAGCGTTCATGTCCACCACTTTGGGTGCATTGACTTGCATCTCACTCGCCTTCACACCGTTTTTCATCAGAAAAGCCTTGATTGTCTGTTGTTTTTGTGCGATACGATTGTAGAGATCGGGCAACTCATCTCCCATTTCCTGAAACACCACGGGCCATGTCACCTTATCAGCCTCAACTTCTCTTTCTGCCAGACCCTTCACAGTAACTTTTCTATCTTTGTTGGCAAAATCATCAATACCCCAACGAATACACAACCCCAATACAATAATACCGAAAGCAATAATCGCCGATTCATATAACCTGCTATTTTTCATACTCCTTAGTTTTAATGATTATTTCTTCAAAGATAACTGAATTGTTTGGAAAAGTCACCGTTATTATTGATTTTTTAACGGATGAGTTCGTTCTATTGATAAAAATAACGGATTATGCTCCCAATGAGAACATAGTTATTAAATTGCTGTTGTTTCCAAAAGTTGCATTAAATTTTGTTGATATCGACATACCCATGCATCACGGCATATATCGTAAGTGCCGACACACTCTTCACACCCAACTTGTCCATGATATTCTTGCGGTGCGTGATAACAGTGGTCAATCCGATGTTGAGTTGGTGGGCAATTTCCTTGTTAATATACCCCTCCACAATAAGCGTCAACACCTCGATCTCCCGGCCAGACAGTTCCTTGACAGAGAGAGACTTGGGCATATCCGGCAAGTTCCTTCCCTGAGCATGGGCATGCTGTTCGAGCATCAGAAGCGAACGCACGAACTGGTCTTCCGGTAGGTTAACGCAGAGACTGTGAAAACCACTGGGCTGAGTCAAAGGATCATTGCTTGTCGTGAGAACAATCGTCTTATGACGTCTGTCAAGAAAGAACTGACGATGCGGAATAAGAATTCCCTGGACAATGAAGTAATGGTAAAAACTATCCGGGTTGCTTTCTTCCAACGCCTCGAACGATGAAAAGGTATGCACATCCATAATCGGTATCACCTGCTGAAGAATCTGCTTCATGCCTAACACCGAGAGTGTGTTGGAGTCAATGATCGCTATCTTTGGCCTACTCATCATAACTTGACGCTGCTGATATCCACTAAGTTATTAACAATGGCATAGATGGTCAGGCCGGCGGGAGAATGGATTTGCAGCTTCCGCGCAATGTTCCTGCGGTGAGTGATGACAGTATTGATCGATATGCACAAATGGTCAGCAATTTCCTTGTTGGTCATGCCCTGTACCAAGGCAATGATGACATCCTTCTCGCGACCGGACAGATTTTCCTGCGAGCCTGGACTGTTATTAATCATATTGCTAATCTTTTGGCTCACATCGTTCTGTTTCGTTTTCCTTTCCAGACTCCGAATGACAGGTATGAAAATCTCATCCTCCACGTCGGCATGTTCCTTAAGCCACTGTTCGCAGTTATATATCTCATAAAGAGCCGCCGTAAGCTGGTTGTTGCGCAACCCATCGGAGGGAAGATATTTAATAATAATATTCTTCAGTTCGCTTAGCTTTTGGTCTATCTGCGTATGATGTTTGGAGAAGGTCTCAATGTCGTAGTTAGGCGATGCATTTCCCTTGGCGAGTTCCTCAACATATGGAAATACCGTTTTCTCCTCATATTGCATGTGCTTGCGAATGCTATGAGCATATTCGTCAAACAGTTTGAGAATCAGCCGGGCCAAGTTATCGTTCTCGTCGAGCGCATCTACCAGCGCCCGACGAATATAGGGCAATTCAAAGTCAAGGTAATAAACATGACTCGCCTTGAGATATTGCATCAGTGTAGGAATAGACAAGCGCACCGTATCCTCATAATTGTGATAGCCATTAATCGTAAAATTGATGACAGCAAGGAAGGTGTAAGTATCCACACCCTGACTCTCACATACCTCTTTCACCGTCTTGTCACCAAATCCCAAATTGATGCCAAACGACCCAAGACTCTGCAGTGTGTTATAGTTGTCCTTGATGATGGAAATCAGCTTATCATCAGGTTCGTATATCTTGTGATTCTTCATCCTTACAGCTCCTTTTTATAGAGGAAACGAGAGAACCGTAAATCACCACTGTAAGTGTAAAATATTTGTTTCGAGCGATGTCTCGGTGTCTTTCCACTTATTCTCGTTACAAAACAGTTCGAAATATTGCCAAGACCAATTTACAGAACTCCCCATAAATATTGTGCAAATTAACTAAAAAAAAACGAGATACCCAAACGATTTGGTCTGCTTTTTGTCAAGCGGGCTCACTATACCTATAAATAATGATGCCAGAGTATGCCCACTAATAATATAGGTGTCTACATATTCAGCATTCGCCTTTTGCACTCCCGCAACCAACTATTTCAATTCTCCAAACCAAAAATCGGGGCATATCCACGAAAAGGAATGCCCCGATTGATGCTTAGTCTAAATATGCAGAAAACTATACCGTTTTTAAAAGCGATCGTTATTGCCATAGTTGCCACGACCCTCACCATAACCACCACGATGGTTGTGATAGCCTCCGAAGTTCCTACGAGGAGCACGTTCCTCACGAGGGCGGGCTTCGCTCACATTGAGAACCTTCTCCTCGAATTCCTTACCATTAATCGCCTCAATGGCTGCCTTGGCCTCATCGTCGTTAGGCATTTCCACGAAACCAAAGCCACGTGAGCGACCTGTTTCGCGGTCAGTGATGATACGGGCAGAAGTTACTTCGCCATAAGAAGCGAAAAGATTCAACAGGCTCTCATTCTGAGTGCGGTAGTTGATGTTTGAAACAAAAATGTTCATTACTTTGTTATATTACAATAAATTGGATAAATAAATACTATACTGTTCATCCCAGTGGGATGTGACATACACCCGTCATCTCCGTAATTAGAGACACGAATCTGCTACCGGTGAATCATCAAAACATGAGAAAATCACTGCCTTCAGAGCTTGGGGGTTATCATCGCTGCTTGTCTCAACACCTCGTCTGCCGTTCGTCTAACAGCAAACTACAAGAAACTACATTTTGAGGTCAATTTTTACGATGATAAGCCCACTGTAAACAGTTGGGTGAAACATTGTGAAGAATAGATACTACAAAACCAATCGTTCTTATGGCGACAAAGGTATGTAATAAAATCGATACCACCGCACAAGTTTGGAAAAATTTATACTTTTCTTTCAAAATTCCATGCCACGGAACCACCTCCATCTTATGATTAATTAAGGTTAAAAAGGGCAAACACGCTGATAAAGTCGCAAATAATTAATATATTTGCACTGTAAATCAGTAATATTAGAATATGAAAAAGATTTTAGTCATAGCCTTGCTATTCGTAGCCAACATTAGCGCTGCATTGGCACAGGCTCAAATTAAATTTGACACACTGAGCCAAAATTTGGGTTCATTCTCAGAATCAAACCCTGTTCAGAAGTGTACATTCACATTTACTAACGTAGGTGACCAGCCCTTGATAATCAACCAGGCCGTAGCCAGTTGTGGTTGCACCGTACCCTCATATACGAAAACTCCCATCAAATCGGGCGAGAAGGGAAATATCACCGTTACCTATAATGGAAAAGGAAAATTCCCTGGGCACTTCAAGAAAACCATAACGATCCGAACCAATGGGGTTCCAGAAATGACGCGCCTGTACATTGAGGGAAATATGCAGGAAGTCAAGGGAGACAAGAAATAACACATGAATTTCCACATGCACACTATTATTGATGCATGTGGATTTTTATATCTTTACCTTTCCCCTACACTGCATATACCATGTAACCTTTTTATTAAACGACCTCCTCTACTCTTTTTATAAGCTACCTTACCAAACACCCCGCGGCACACTATCCTTGCCTATTAAACTTTCAACCATAAACACAATGCAAGAATCTATTAAAAAAGCACTCTCTGGTGATTTTGACAGGAAGAAGGCCCTTTGGTTTGTCATTACTGCTATCATCACCTTAATCGTTTGGAATCTTCCAAGCACAGTATTTGGAATCGAAGGGCTTACCGTGGTGCAGCAACGCGTCATTGCTATCTTCGTCATGGCAGTCATGCTCTGGCTTACAGAGGCTATCCCGGCTTGGGCCACATCCGTAACCATAATCTTCGTCCTGCTATTCTGCGTCAGCAATTCCTCGTTTAAATTTTTACAGGGCAATGGTGGCGAATATGGGCAACTGCTCGACTCTGTCGGCATCATGGCCTGCTTTGCCGACCCTACAATCATACTCTTTTTAGGCGGATTTATCTTAGCTATAGCTGCCACCAAATCCGGGCTTGACGTATGGATGGCCAAGACTCTCATCAAGCCCTTTGGCACAAAAAGTCAAAATGTTCTTCTTGGCTTTTTACTGATTACGGGAGTGTTCTCCATGTTTATCTCCAACACCGCCACTGCCGCCATGATGCTCACATTCCTTACGCCTGTATTCAAGGCGCTCCCCGCCAATGGCAAGGGACGTATTGCATTGACGATGGCCATTCCCATCGGGGCAAACCTTGGAGGCATGGGCACACCGATCGGCACACCACCAAACGCGTTTGCCTACAAGGTGCTGAACGATCCTGCCGGACTGAACATGGACATTGGCTTCGGTCAATGGATGATGGTCATGGCACCTCTTGTAATCGTTCTGCTTATCATCGCATGGTTTCTGCTCTGCAAGTTTTTCCCATTCTCACAGAAAAACATTGAACTCGAAATCGAAGGCAATATACAACATAACTGGCGCACTGTAGTTGTGGGATTAACATTTGCCGTCACGATTATCCTGTGGGTGTTTGGAAAACAGTTTGGCGTAAACGCCAACACCGTGGCCATGCTGCCCATTGCCGTATTTGCGTTCACCGGAGTCATCACTGCCAAGGATTTGCAGAATATAGACTGGGGGGTTATCTGGATGGTTGCTGGCGGTTTTGCTCTTGGCTTAGCCATGAACGGAACGGGGTTGGCAGAAGTTGCCATCAAGTCCATCCCCTTTGGAACATGGAGCCCCATCGTCATTCTTGTTATCGCAGGCCTCGTGTGCTACTTTCTCTCCAACTTTATCAGCAACACGGCTACCGCGGCCTTGATGATACCTATTCTGACTGTTGTGTGCGAAGGTATGGGCGACAAGCTCAACATCATCGGCGGAACATCCACGGTGCTTATTGGCATTGCCATCGCAGCCTCTTCAGCCATGTCGCTCCCCATCTCCACACCTCCAAATGCCATTGCTTTCTCAACGGGACTTATCCAACAGAAAGACATGGCTAAGACCGGACTTGCAACAGGAATCATTTCACTGATTATAGGTTTCTCACTGTTAATTATAATCGGCAAAATGGGAATCTTCTAACATCAATGAATAAACGAAAGGTCAAAATTAAACGCACATCGTGTTTAATTTTGACCTTCTATTTTATCCCCCTCCTCCATCAATCAGCCGACTGTTTCTTTTTTCATCTTTGGTAGATACACCGCAATGATACCAAGAAGCGGCAAAAGCGTACTTATTTTGAAGATGAAAAGCAGACTTGTGCGGTCGGCCAACCATCCAAAAAACGAGCTACCCAATCCGGCCAAACCAAAAGAAAGGCCATAGAAGATTCCAGCCACCACGCCAGTATGCCCAGGCAGCAAATCTGTGGCATAGACCAAGATGGCCGAGAACGCCGAAGAGATGATCAGGCCAATAACCACCGACAGCAGTATTGTGCTATAAAAACCATGGATATAAGGCAGGGCTATGGTGAAAGGAGCGGCACCGAAAATAGAAAACCATATCACATACTTGCGCCCGAAGCGATCACCGATAATTCCGCCTACAATAGTTCCTATGACCTGTGAGGCCAAAAAAATAAAAAGACACAGTTGCGAAGTTTTCACGCTCACAGAGAATTTTTCGATCAGAAAGAACGTGAAGTAATTCGTCATACTCGTGGAATAGAAGTTTTTGGAGAACATGAGCACAAAGAGTACAAACACGAAAAAATAAATCCTCCGCTTGCTGTAGGATACTGTCGTCATCCAACGCATACGCGTTTTGTGTTCGGCTCTTTGCAATTCCCTGACATGCCAGTATCCGATATAGGCCAACAACACAGCGCAGACCACGGCCAGCACTCCAAACCACCTGATGGCAGGCATGCCATAGGGCAGGATGATCACAGCTGCCAGTAAAGGTCCAACGGCAAAGCCCCCGTTTCCACCGACCTGGAAAATACTCTGTGCCAACCCTTTCCGACCACCGGATGCCATCTGAGCCACTTGAGAGGCCTGGGGATGAAAGATGGCCGAGCCACTCCCAAGGAGCATCACGGAGGCAAGTATCATGGTGTAATCTGTAGAAGCAGACAACATGAAGATGCCGGTCAGGGTGAGCAACATGCCCACAGATAATTGCCAAGAATGATGATGTTTGTCGGCATAAAATCCCACCAACGGTTGAACAATGGACGAGGTGACCTGAAACACAGTAGTGATAAGTCCTATCTGTGTGAAACTGATGGCAAATTCCGACTTCAACATTGGATATATGGCAGGCAACATCGAGCTGATGGAATCATTGAGCAGGTGACAAAGGCTCACAGTGAAAAGAATCGCAAATGCCGTGTTTTCCATTTGCGCCGTAGAAATATGTTTGTTCTCCATCTTCAAAATTGTTCTCAAATTACAGACTCGACCCTGCATCGAATCGCATGGCATTCATGCCAAAATTTGCCTGGAACACTCCTGTCGTCACACATGATACGTGTCTCCGGCCTCCATAGCTCCTCCCAAACGCGAGTGCAAAGATATAAAAAGAAAGTGTCACGCAAGCCTTTCGGTATAAGAATTTTACAAAAAAAATGCTGCAATCCCCTATTTTCGAAATACTTAAACAAAATTAACCGCGACTACAACAAGCATTCTCACAATATTATCTATCTTTGTATAGGCTTATCCTAAGGATAAAGAAAACAAGTGTCTAAACAAACGGCACTGACTTTAGGACAAGTATAGTTTCAAAAACGCCAAGCCCACATGCACCTATCGCCTACACCGCCCCTATCATTCAGCGACATTCGGCTCATCGCTTTCGATGCCGACGACACACTCTGGGATAATCAGAGTCATTTTGAAAAGGTGGAGCATGTCTATTGCGACATCCTGTCGCCCTACGGACAAGCCAACGAAGTGTCGGCCGCATTATTCGATACCGAGACCCGCAACATGCCCTTGCTGGGCTATGGGTGCAAGGCCTTCATCATTTCGTTGATTGAAAATGCCATTACAATCAGCCACGGACGTATCCCGGCCTCCGATCTGTTGCGCATCGTTCAACTGGGCAAGGACCTACTCTCCTTTCCCACTATTCCCCTGCCCCACGTGGTCGAGACACTGGAAGAGATTCGAGCGACAAAAATCTATAAGATGGTGGTGTTTACCAAAGGTGAACTGCTTGACCAGCAAAACAAGCTCACCCGCTCAGGATTGACGCGATATTTCGACGACGTCGTAGTGGTGGCCGATAAAACAAGAAAGGAATACATTCGCCTGTGCCACGTCTTTGACGTCGATGTTCATCGGTTGCTCATGGTCGGCAACTCTTTCAAATCAGATGTCGAACCTGTTTTACAGTTGGGTGGGCATGCCGTACACATTCCCTTCCACACCACTTGGCAACACGAAAAAGTGGAAGAATATCAACACACCAATCTCATCGTTTTGGAAAACATTCGACAACTCGTACCTCTCCTTTGCAAACCTTCGGCCATAGGCAACAAATAAAATTACCTCAGAACAGTCCTACGTCATCACCTGAGACATATATAAGGTAAGGGGAACCAGAAAACTAATAGGGATGAGCAACCTGGATTAGAATGCCGGATTGAAGGATGAGATAGAATTGTATAGAAAACTTCACCAAAAAACCATCTGGATTTTCTGCCATTATAGAATCCAAAAAGTCAAAATTAGGCTGTTTTACAACTGAAATCTTAATAAGAACACTGCGTGGGAAATGCGGTTAAGGTCTACTCACGGTGCAGAAGGGGCTCAACCATGCAGCAAAAAGAATGTATCCGTTGTATGACAAAGGCTCAACCGCAGTACGATTAAGCCGTAATCATCAAGAATATGAACGGGAATAATGAGTGGAAGAATCCGTTACGATCGCAATACTTTAATTATCAGCCTATTGTAAATTGCTCATGATTTTGAAGAATTTCAGACGATCGGGAAGTTATTTTCAAATACGCGAAGCAGCAGAGACTCTTTGTCGGTTATTTTCATTGATACCCTATCTGTCTTCAACAGGGTGAAAAACAAAAATCGCAAACTCCTTGCGAAGTCTGCGATCCCATTATATCTCTCAAATATTCAAATTCTTATTTCAGCAATCCACGATTGTTCAATGTCAGGTTCAGAAGTGTAGTGAACTTCTTATACTGGCTTTCGTCGAGTATGTAGCTCATATACTTCAGTTCCTTGTTGGCTGCTTCCTTAACAAGAGCCTTACGGTTTGATTCCTCAGCACGACCGGCATTGTTCATTTCGTCTATAAAGCGATTGTGCACCGTCTCAACAGCCTCCATCTGATGACCGTTTAATCCCAGGGCAGAGCCAAGTTTGCGGTAGTTCAGTGTCATATCGTAGTTCTGACTCAGGGTCATAACTGACACTTCCGTAGTCTTATTCTCCTTAACGTGATTCTTCTCTGCATGATCTGCAAATGCCATTGTCATTGAAAACAAAGCAACAAATGTCAATACAATCTTTTTCATTTTTCTTCTTTCTTTAATCTGTCCGCGCCGTGTGTCAACGCGAATCTTAATTCAACTTGTTATCCTTATGAAATCCTCTGATTTCTAATGCAAATATAAGGGAAATAATTGAGGGTGGCAAGGAAAAAGGTCTTTTGTGTGCGATAACAGTGCGTTTTGTTGACTCAAATCAAGTTTATGGGAAATACCATCTTTCTTATGGACTTTGCACATTGAATGTATTGAAAAACATCTTTTTGGAAAAAAAGCCCTATCTTTGCACACATAAAACAGGTGCTCATCATAGATGGCTTTCATAATTTCTATAAACATAATGATGAACGACCATTGATATTATCACAAAATACAATATGGACAACAAAATTAACAAGTACATCAAGGCTTCTTACCAGCTCTACGACATAACAGATGGACAGAACGAGCTTATCGAACAGACCACCGACGACCGACCTTTCGTGTTTATCAGCGGACTTGGGATGGTGTTAGATGAGTTGGAAAAGAACTTGGTTGATCTCGAAACAGGCAACAAGTTCGACATCACGCTTCAACCTGAGCAGGCATACGGCGTTTACAGTGATGAACATGTGGTGGAATTGGATAAGCAAATATTCTTTGTAAACGGCAAATTCGACCAAGCAAACGTTTACCCGAATGCAACAATACCCTTGCAAAACGAAGATGGAGTCTATTTTTTCGGTCAAGTGATGGAGGTTTCAACAGACAAGGTGAAAGTAGACTTGAACAATCCACTGGCAGGTAAGACCCTGAATTTCAAAGGAGAAATCGTCGAGAATCGCGAGGCAAGCACTGCAGAGGTGGCCGACATGCTGAACAAGTTATCCGGTGGCGGGTGCAAGGGCAATTGCAAATGTGGTGGCCACGGACAGGATGGAGGATGCGAATGTGATGGCCACGGACAAGAAGGAGGATGCGAGTGTGGTAGCCACGGACAGGCTGGAGGATGCTGTGGCAAGCATCATCAGCATTAACCACCCCACTCCATTGCTGCAAAGACGAAGCACTACAGGGAAAATCCACACGCAAAGACGACGTAGTACAGACTGCCGCGGTGCAGATCATATTGATTTAACCAACCCCTATCGGAGAGATGACAAGAAACACTTTTGGAAACATCTTCACGCTGACTACTTTTGGTGAGAGCCACGGAGAAGCCATTGGCGGCATCGTGGATGGGATGCCAGCCGGCATAGAAATTGACATGCAATACATTCAGCATGAGTTGGATAGGCGTAAACCAGGACAAAGCAAAATCACAACATCGCGCAAGGAAAACGATGAAGTGAAACTGCTGAGCGGCGTGTTTGAAGGCAAGACTACTGGAACACCCATAGGCTTTATGGTGGTTAACAAGAATCAACATTCCAAAGACTACGACAACATGCAACAGCTCTTTCGGCCGTCGCACGCGGACTACACCTATTATTATAAGTATGGTGTGCGAGATCATCGTGGAGGGGGACGTTCCTCGGCACGCATTACTATCAGCCGTGTGGTGGCAGGCGCACTGGCAAAACTGGCACTCAGTCAATTGGGAATCTCCATCCATGCCTACACTAATCAGGTGGGGCATATCGAACTGAAGCATGACTATCGTTCCTATGATCTCAGCCAAACCGAAAACAATATGGTTCGCTGTCCGGATGCCGAAAAAGCAGAGAAGATGGAGGAGCTCATCATGGAGGTGAAAAATGCCGGAGACACCATCGGTGGCGTTATCACGTGTGTGGTGAAAGGTTGTCCTGCCGGATTGGGAGAACCCGAATTTGGCAAGCTTCATGCTCAGCTGGGTGCCGCCATGCTATCCATCAATGCCGTGAAAGGATTTGAATATGGCGAGGGGTTTGCTGGTGCTGCATCAAGAGGCAGTGAGCAAAACGACGTCTTTATCAATGATAACGGGAATATATCGACCAAAAACAATCACAGCGGAGGAATACAGGGAGGTATCAGCAACGGCCAAGACATCTGGTTCAGGGTGGCGTTCAAGCCTGTGGCGACAATTCTCCAGAAACAAAACACAGTGGATATCGACGGAAGCCCTACTGTCCTCAACGCTAAAGGAAGGCACGACCCTTGCGTTCTGCCTCGTGCGGTACCCATTGTAGAAGCTATGACGGCCATGGTGTTGTTAGATAATTATCTGATTAATAAAACGACTCAATTATGAAATTCTTGGGACATAGAATGAGGTTGAAACGCTGATGTCCTATGTATTTCGAAATTATTTCGTAAATTTGCAATATCAACGATACGGGATTTGAGAAAGTCCCAAATCAGTTCAGTTAAGTCTTAGTTTAGTTTTTGTGTTAGCAGGGAACCGTCTGACGGCGGTTCCCACTTTTTAGCCCGCCATATCGGATGTCTCAAGTCAGCTTCATGCGATACAACAAAGGCGAGTTTTATAAACGAACAAAATGTTTTCGTTCGCCTTCAAAATCGCTCTTTAGACCACTCCTATAATTTCTTGCACACTCTTGCATCCGTGTCGTTCGAGCCATTCGGCCATGCCGTTTTTTACCCGAAGCGTGACGGATGGGTCTATGAAGTTGGCCGTCCCAATTTGTATGGCAGTGGCTCCGGCCATCATGAACTCTATGGCATCCTCCGCATTCATGATTCCTCCAAGTCCAATGACTGGTATTTTTACCGCATGAGACACATCCCAGACCATGCGCACGGCAACAGGCTTCACGGCTGGTCCACTCAAACCGCCCGTGCGAATGCTTAGCTTGGGCTTTCTGCGCTCAATATCTATGGCCATGCCCATCAGTGTGTTGATAAGTGATACCGAGTCGGCCCCTTCTGCCTCACAGGCACGCGCAATTTCCGCAACATCTGTCACATTGGGGGAAAGTTTCACGATAAGCGTTTTATGGTAGACCTTACGCACAGCCCGAACTACACTTGCTGCTCCTTCACATGTCACACCAAAGGCCATCCCGCCCTCCTTGACATTGGGACACGAAATATTCAACTCAATGGCAGGTATCTTGTCCAAGGCATCTATCTTAGCCGCACAAGCAGCATACGAATCAAGCGAATGGCCGCTGACATTGACGATAATATTCGTAGCGATGTCCTTTACCTGAGGGTAGATATGCTCACAAAAATAATCAGCCCCCTTGTTCTGAAGTCCGACGCAGTTGAGCATGCCCGAAGCTGTTTCGGCCATACGAGGGTAGTCATTGCCCTCGCGGTGCTCAAGCGTAGTTCCTTTAACAATAATGCCTCCTATTTCATTCAAAGGAACCAAGTCGGCAAACTCCAAACCGTAGCCAAAAGTGCCACTGGCGGTCATTACAGGATTAGTTAATTCTAATTGATTTATCTTTACATTTAGATCTACCATAACAATCTATTAATATTAAAAACCGGTCCTTCTGTACACACGCATTGGTTGCCCTTCACTGTCTTCTCCACACAACATAGACACGCTCCAAGTCCACAGGCCATCAGATTCTCCAAAGATGCTTCGCATTCAATTCCCTT